>Ga0307517_10004859_pt1 | contig 20484 bp, 17 predicted proteins | sample 23_EM_MG_FD_194515 | JGI IMG/M metagenome (GOLD analysis project Ga0307517, IMG submission 194515) | Populus trichocarpa ectomycorrhiza microbial communities from riparian zone in the Pacific Northwest, United States - 23_EM | ecosystem: Host-associated > Plants > Roots > Unclassified | place...
GGCGGAACTGGCCGCCAGGGTCACCGAGCTGACCACGTCCCGGGCCCGGCTGGCGGCGGCGTTCGACGCGGAACGGCGCCGGATCGAGCGGGATCTGCACGACGGGGCCCAGCAGCGGCTCGTCGCACTGTCCCTGACACTCGGGCTGGCCCGGCTGGACGCGCCGGACGGCAGCCCGATCGCCGACCGGCTGGCCAAGGCGCAGGCCGAGGCAGGGCAGGTGCTGGAGTCCCTGCGGGAGCTGATCAACGGCATCCATCCGCAGGTGCTCACCGACCGGGGGCTGCCGGACGCGCTCGCGGACGCGGCGGACCGCTCGCCGATACCGGTGCGGACGCGGCTGGACCTCCCCGGGCGGCTGCCGGAGTCGGCCGAGTCGGCCGCGTACTTCGTGGTCTGCGAGGCGCTCGCCAACGCGGCCAAGCACAGCGGCGCGAGCGGCGTCACCGTCACCGGAGGCCACGACGGCTCGCGGCTGACCGTGGAGATCCGGGACGACGGCCGGGGCGGGGCGCACGCCGCGCGCGGCACCGGGCTCACGGGACTGGCCGACCGGGTCGCCGTGGTGGACGGCACACTGACCCTGGCCAGCCCGGCCGGCGGCCCGACCCTCCTGCGCGTGGAGATCCCTTGCACCCTCCGCTCCGAATAGTCCTCGCCGAGGACTCCGTCCTCCTCCGGGAAGGCCTCGTCGGCCTGCTCGCCCGCTTCGGGCACGAGACGGTCGCCGCCGTCGGCGACGCGGACGCCCTCGAAACGGCCGTCGCCGAGCACGGGCCCGACATCGTCGTAACCGACGTGCGCATGCCGCCCGGCCACTCCGACGAGGGCCTGCGGGCGGCGCTGCGCATGCGCGAAAACCGGCCCGGCCTCCCGGTCCTGGTCCTCTCCCAGTACGTCCAGCGCTCCTACGCAGCCGAACTGCTCGACTCCGGCGACGGCACCGCCGTCGGCTACCTCCTCAAGGACCGCGTCGGCCACGTCGAGGACTTCCTCGACGCCGTGACCCGCGTCGCCGCCGGCGGCACCGTCATCGACCCCGAGGTCGTACGCCACCTGCTCGCCCGCCGCCGCGACCCCCTCCAGCGCCTCACCGCCCGCGAACGCGAAGTCCTCGCCCTCATGGCGGAGGGCCACTCCAACGCCGAACTCTCCCGCCGCCTCTCCGTCACCGACGCGGCCGTCGGCAAGCACATCGGCAACATCCTGATGAAGCTGGACCTCCCGCCCGCGCAGGAAACCCACCGCCGCGTCCTGGCCGTGCTCACCTACCTGCGGCGCTAGGGCCTGTCCTGTGCCCTGTCCGGGCGTCGACCCCCAACAGCCAAGACCAGCCGTTGAGTTGACCGACTCCCTGATCGAGTCCGATTGGTCCCACCATGCTTTAAGATCCAACGACGCCATGCATCCATCCTTGATGGCAGGCCATGACCTGGAGTACCGATGTCCCCTTCGTCCCCATCTCCCCTGCCCCGCAGGGGAAGGGCCGCGTCCTCCGAGGCGGTCGCCGGCAGGCGGACGCTGGACCCCGCGGAACGGGCCAGGATCGAGCAGGCGTTGCGCACCGTGACGGCCGGGAAGCCGACGCGCGACAACCCCGCGGGCGAGCGGCCGGGGAAGCGCGGGCGTCTGCCGCTGGTGGCGGTTGTGATCGGTGCGGTGATCCTGGCCGCAGTCTCCGTTTCCGCGGTGCTCATCGGCAGCGGAAACGGGAGCTCCGCCGCACCGGCTGCCGAAGGTACGAACCTGAACGCATCGAGCGAAGCCCCCGTGCCCGCGAATCCGGGCACGCCAGTGGCGGATCAGCCGTCGGTCAGCCCCTCCGCCTCCGGTACCCCGGAAGACAGTGGGCCGAGCCGGACGCCCACGCCGTCGAAGACGACGACGACCACGACCACGACCACGGTCAGTCAGCCGCCGCCGAAAACGGTGCCGGGCACCCGGGTACTGAACCTGGGGGACTCGATCGTCAACGGTCCGACCACCCTGAAGCTGGACTCCGGCGGGAACCTGGTCGTGTCGTACGCCGGCGCGAGGAAGTGGTCCAGCGGTACGACGGGCAAGGGGGTCAGAGGGGTGTTCCAGGCCGACGGCAACTTCGTCGTCTACGCGGCGGACAACTCGACCGTCTGGTCCAGCCGGACCGACGGCCATGACGGGGCGGTGCTCGTCATCGGCGGGGACGGGAACGTCCGCGTCACGTACGGGAACGCGGTGCTGTGGCAGACGGGCACGGCGAGCTGACCGAGCAGGTTCGAACGCACAACCGGTCCGATTTATGCACCGAAGCGCTACTCGGACGTAATGTGACTGCCCGTTATCGAACTGTGTGTCTCGGCAGGTTGACAGCCTTCTACGGGACCAACAACGATGCGTGGTGCGCCTGCGGCTTCAGTGCCCAGGGTTGCTTGACCACTCCTGCTCGGCACTGCTCCCGGCCTGCCCTCGTACGGGGAGAGCGGCCGGCCCCCCTCGTGTTGCCGGGCCACGTATCGCCAGATTGGTAACTGCATGTCCATATCGAGACGTGTCACCATGCGGCGGCTGCTCGGCGTCAGCGCCGCAGCTCTCGCTCTCTCCGTCGCGGGCTCCACCGCCGCCTATGCCTGTGAAGGTGGCAAGGGCTGGGACAAGGGCACCCCGGCCGGTTACAAGCCGGGCAACGGTGGAGGCACCAAGACCTCCACCGACAAGTGCGAGTTCTCCGTGGACGGCACCGCCTGGTACTCCTCCGTCAAGGTCGACAACGTCACGCTCACGCCCGGTGACGACGGCAAGGTCCACGTCCAGGTCCGGACCGCCTCGGACTCGGCGTCCTGCACCGCGTCGCTCGCCTCTTACCGTACCCACGGTCCGACCTGGCAGACCTCGGGCAAGCAGGTTTTCCACGACTGGGACACCGTGTCGGTGAAGGCCGGCCAGACCGACACCCTTGATGTCGCCTTCCCGGACGTGAGCTGCTTCGCGCAGATCGACCTCTACTACGGCAACACCAAGTACGACGGCAACTACAACGCCAACGACGGCTACACCCACGGCGACCTGCCCGAGGGCCCGGACCACGCGGTCATCGGCGACAAGAAGATCGCCTGGTGGAACGGCGGTACGAAGGACTGCACCACCCGGACGGTCCCCTCGGACAGCCCCACCCCGACGCCCACGCCGTCCTCGATCGAGTCGACCCCGGCCTCCTCCGAGTCGGCGACCCCCAGCCCGTCGGAGTCCTCGGCCACGCCGTCGGCCTCGGAGTCGACGGCCTCCGCCTCCGCCTCGGAGTCGACGACCACCACCACCGGTGACCTCGCCGAGACCGGCAGCAACGGCACCGGCGTCATCGCCGGCGGCGCCGCGCTGCTCCTGGTCGCGGGCGGTGGCGTTCTGTTCGCCACCCGTCGCCGCCAGGCGGCCCGCCGCCACTGACGTACGTCAAAGGCAGTGCGAGGGGCGCGTCCCGCCAAGGGCGCGCCCCTTTCGCATGGGTCACCGAGCGCGACGGAAGCGAACCGAGCTTCAACAAACACCAACGCGCTCTAGCCTGCGGTGTGCGCGAATTGGAAGAATCCGTCCCCAGACCGCACCAACGCGCCGGGGGACTTGATGAAGGCATCGGGGGGAAGCGTCCTCTGTGACGACCGCTATCCGACTGTGGACGAGGTCACCGCGTCAGCCCGCTCGCTGGCCGTCCGGATGCCCTCGCTCTGCCGGCTCCGGCAGGTCGGCAGGTCCCGTGGCGGAGAGCCGCTGTGGCTGCTGTCCATAGGCCACGGCCGCCGGAACGTCCTGGTCGTGGCGGGGCCGCACGCCAACGAGATGATCGGCGGCGCCACCGTCGTACGGCTCGCCGAACGAATCACCACCGAGCAGCCACGGCTGCTGGCCGCGGCGGACGCGTCCTGGCACTTCCTGCTGTGCGCCGACCCGGACGGGGCCCGGCTCAACGAGGCGGTCCCGGAGACCGAGTTCACGATGCTCGGCCACTACCGGCACTTCTTCCGGCCGTGCGCCGCCGAGCAGCCCGAGTGGCTGGCGGCGGACGGCCGCCTCAATGACGCCCTGCCGGAGACCCAGGCGCTGATCCGGGTCATCGACGAACTCCGGCCGGTGCTGCAGGTGTCGCTGCACGGCATAGACGTCGGCGGGAGCTTCGTCCAGCTCACCCACGACATACCGCGGCTCGCCGAGCGCATCGCCAAGTCCGCGGCCGAGTTCGACATCCCCCTGGAGGCCGGTTCCTCCGACGCCTTCCACTGGCCCAGCCCCGGCCCTGGCGTCTACGTGATGCCGCCGCCCAGCAGATACCGCACCCGCGAGGACGCGGACCATTCCACCTGGACCTACGCCGAGCGCTACGGCGGGGTCACCGCGATCGCCGAAGTCCCCATGTGGGCCTGTGACCGCGCCGCCGACACCTCACCGCACCCGGCCGCCGGCCCGGCCCTGTGCGCCGCCGGCGACGCCCTGCGGCACGGCAGCCAGGTCGTCAGCCGCCTCATCGCCGAGGTCCGCCCCCATCTCGCCGACCGCGACGGCGGCCCCCTGCTGCGCGCCGCCGCCGAGATCGCCGCCGTCGGCCCCATCCTCGCCGCCGACTGGGACCCGTCCCTGCGCGGCTCCGCCGCCCCGCCGCTGCCGCCCATGACCCGCGCCCGGGTCAGCAGCGTCGAGATCTACACCCAGCGCCTGCCCCTGCGCGCCGCGTCCATGCTGCTGCGCTTCGTACGGGGCATCGAACCGGTGCCGCCGCTCACCGAGTTGCGCGGCCGGCTGGAACACCTCGTCACCGACTGGTGCCGGGCGTACGAGACGGCCCACCGCGCCCGCTGGATCCCGGTCCGCCACCAGGCCGAGCAGCACGCGCGTGCGGCGATAGCCTGCTTCGAATTGCTGGGCTGATGCGGCCCGGTACGGCGTAGGATCCGCCGGTGGACATACCCCCGCCGCCTCCGCCCCCGCCGTCGCCGGACGGCCCGCAGTCCGGCTCCCCGTACGGCCCGCAGCCCGGTTCGGCGTACGGCCCGCCCGGCCCGCCGTACAACTCCGCGCCCCCGCAGGGCGCGTACGGGCCTTACGGGTCCTATCCGCCCCCGCCCCCGCCGCCGTACGGCTATTACCCGCCGCCGCCCCCGCTGCCGCCGTACAGCGGCCTGGCGATCGCCTCCTTCGTCGTGGCGATGAGCTGCGTACCCCTGCTCGGCGTGGTCCTCGGCATCATCTCGCTGCGCCAGATCAGCCGCCGCGGCCAGAGGGGCCGGGGCTTCGCGATCGCCGGGACGGTGATCAACAGCCTGTGGACGCTGTTCATCGCCGCGATGATCGTCCTCGGCTCGCTCGGCTACCTCGACGACGACTCGACCGATGTCCAGTACCTCTTCCGGGGGGAATGCGTCAGCGCCGCCGGCGGGCTGGAGGGCCGGTCCTCCGTCGAGGTCGTGCCCTGCTCGCAGTCGCACGACGGGGAGGTGTACGCGGTGGTGACCGGGGCGCAGTTCCTCAGCGACGACGGCGGCTATCCGGGCGCCGACCTGATGCGCCGGTACGCGCAGGACCGCTGCGGGGCGATGGAGGACGACTATGTCGGGGACGCCTCGCAGCTCCCGGACTCGGTCGACGTCTTCTACTACACGCCCACGCGCACCGACTGGTCCCACGGCGACCAGAAGGTCATCTGTCTGCTCGGTGACGACGACGGCGGGCTCACCGGATCGCTGGAATCCGGCTCCTCCTCGGGCTCGTCGTCGGGTTCGTCCTCGGACGATTCCAGCGTGTAATCACCTGGCCAGGACTTGCGGCCGACCACCCTGAGTTGCGAAGCTGTTGCAGTCAGTCAACCCGAGGGAGGGGCCCCGTGCCTTTCGGTGAGCAGCCCGCATACCTTCGCGTCGCCGACGATCTGCGGCGCAAGATCCTGGACGGCACCCTCCCACCGCACACCCGGCTCCCCTCACAGGCCCGCATCCGCACCGAGTACGGGGTCTCCGACACCGTCGCGCTGGAGGCGCGCAAGGTGCTGATGGCCGAGGGCTTCGTCGAGGGCCGCTCCGGCTCGGGGACGTACGTACGCGAGCGGCCCGAGCCGCGCCGCATCGTCCGCACCGGCTACCGCCCCGGCGCCGGGCAGTCCACGCCCTTCCGCCAGGAGCAGGGCGACGAGGGCTTCAAGGGCACCTGGGAGTCCACCAGCGTCCAGGACTCGGCCACCGCCCGGATCGCCGAGCGGCTGGGCATCCGGCCCGGCGACCGGGTGATGCGCACCCGGTACCTCTTCCGCTCCGAGGGCGAGCCCATGATGATCTCCGTCTCCTGGGAGCCGATGGCCGTCACCGGCCGCACCCCCGTTCTGCTCCCCGAGGAGGGCCCGGTCGGCGGCCAGGGGGTCGTCGAGCGGATGGCCGCGCTGGACCTGGTCGTCGACAACGTCTCCGAGGACATCGGCGCCCGCCCGGGCCTTGCCGAGGAGACCTCGGTGCTGGGCGGGGTGCCGGGGCATGTCGTGATCGAGATCCAGCGCACGTACTACGCCTCCGGCCAGCCGGTCGAGACCGCCGACATCGTTATCCCGGCGGAGCGCTACCGGGTGGCGTACCGCATGCCTGTCAAGTGATGACCGTTCGCGACTGATCCAGTCAATCACCGTACGTTCGACGACTCGTTCGAGTCGTTTCGCGCCCGAACGTGTCCGCCGCGTCACGTTCGGGCGTAGGCTCCGGCATATGCGCATTGCCGTTTCGTCGGACATGGACGAGCCCGTCGCCCGCCTCGTGGTCGACGAGCTGCGACTGCGCGGTCACACCGTGCTCGCCTACGGAGCCCTGCGCCCCGGCGACCGCAACGACTGGGCCTGGAGCGCCGCCTCCGCCGCCCGCGCCGTCTCCGAGGGCCACGCCGACCAGGCCGTCGTCTGCTGCTGGACCGGCACCGGCGCCGCCCTGGCCGCCAACAAGGTCCCCGCCGTCCGCGCCGCCCTGTGCCCCGACGCGTACACCGCCGACGGCGCCCGCCGCTGGAACGACGCCAACGCCCTCGCCCTGAGCCTGCGGCTGACCAGCGAGCCCCTCCTCAAGGAGATCCTCGACGCCTGGTTCGCCGCCGCCCCCAGCGGCGAGGCCGACGACCGCGCCAACGTCGCCCACATCGCCCACCTGGAGGAGGCCCGATGAGCGAGCTCCTCTGGGTTGTCGTACGCCAGGACGACAACGGCAACCGCTACCGCGTCGGCCGCTACGCCACCCGCGAGGAGGCCGAGCGCATCGCGGACGCGCTCGACGCCCGGGGGCACAAGCAGCTCTACGTCATCGAGCGAATAGACCAGCACGCGTCATAGAGTGCCGCGCATGCCCGAACCCCTCATCACCGTGGTCGGCGCCGCCCTCCTCCATGAAGGCCGCCTCCTCGCCGCCCGCCGCAGCGCCCCGCCCGAGCTGGCCGGCCGCTGGGAACTCCCCGGCGGCAAGCTCGAACCCGGCGAGTCCCCCGAGCAGGCCCTCGTCCGCGAACTCCGCGAGGAACTCGGCATCGAGGCCGAGCCCCTGGAACGCGTCCCCGGCGAATGGCCCCTCAAGCCGCCCTACGTCCTCCAGGTCTGGACCGCCCGCCTCCTCTCCGGCACCCCCGCCCCCCTCCAGGACCACGACGAGCTGCGCTGGCTCACCCCCGAGGCCGCCGATTCCGTCGACTGGCTCGACCTGGACCGCCCCGCGGTGGCCTGGGCGGCGGCGCGGCTGTCTGCGGCGGCGCCGGTTCCGCGCGCAGCGCCTATGTGGGATGCGTAGGAATATCGGGTATGGGGGGATTGATCTGCCAATGGCCGGGAAGCCGGCCCGGCTCTACCCGGTCTGGATGTGGACGTGGACGGCGTGAGCGCGAGCGTCGACGGTAGCGGGAGCAGTGGGACCAGCGGGACCGGTGCGGCCTCGGAGGGCCGGGAAGCGGCCGGGCCGGAGGGGGCGCGTGCCCGGAACCGGGGCGGGGGGCTGCAGCCGGGGCAGTCGCGGGGGCAGGAGGCGGCCCGCAAGGCGGGGACGCTGCTGGACGAGCTCAGGGTGGCCGTGGTGATGCTGGACACCAGCGGCCGTGTGCTGCTGTGGAGTCCGCTGGCCGAGGAGATGCTCGGGTGGGCCGGGGAGCACATCGTGGGCCGCAGGCTGACCGGGCTGCTGGTCACCGAGGCCGAGGGGGCGCATGCCCGGCGGATGGCGGCCGTGCCGTCGCCGGGGCCGGCCGAGCGGATCCTGGCGGAGCTGCTGGGGGCCGGGCGGTGGACCGGGATCCTCACGCTGCGGCACCGGGACGGGCACTCCGTACAGGTGGAGGCCAGGGCGTCGCTGCTGGTGGACGGGGACGGGCGGCCGTTCGTGCTGGCGTCGGTCGCCGAGACCAGCCAGCTGCGGACGCTGGAGCACGACCTCGCCGCCCTGGACAGCCTCTTCGACAGCTCGCCGCTGGGCGTGGCGATCTTCGACACCGATCTGCGCTACGTCCGGGTCAACGAGGCCCTGGCCCGGATGAACGGCCTGCCCGCCACCGAGCACATCGGCCGCCGGGCGGCGGGCATCGTCAACCCGAAGGTGGCCGACGAGCTGACCGTGCTGCAGCAGCATGTGCTGGACACCGGCCGCCCGGTGATCGACTTCGTCGTCCCGGCGGCGACGGGCCACGGCCACCGCTCGGTGTCGTACCACCGCCTGGAGGACCGGGCGGGCCACGTCCTGGGCATCAGCTGCACCGTGATGGACGTGACCGAGCGGCAGCAGGCGCATGTGAAGATCGAGCGGGCCCGCCAGCGCCTCGCGCTGCTGAACGACGTCGGCTCGCGGCTGGCGGACCTGCTGGACGTACGCCGTCTGGCGGAGACCCTCGCGGAGGCGCTGGTGCCGCGCTTCAGCGACTTCAGCGGGGTCATCCTGCACGCCGCCGTGCCGGACGGCGGGGAGCTGCCCATGCACGCGTACGGCGAGACCACGCAGGAGATGCGGCAGCTCGGCATCGGCAAGATCAAGAGCGGCCCGCTGGTCGACCTGATGATCGGGATCGGGAAGGTCATCAAGGTCACCACGGAGGGGACGTTCGGGACGGCGCTGCTCACCGGCAAGCCGCAGCTCGTCGAGGGGGAGGAGCAGCTGCGCGCCACGACGTACCCGGGGGACCCGAAGATCCAGGCGGCGATCGACCTGGGCGTCCACTCGCTGATCGTCGCGCCGCTGCGGGCCCGCGGCATCATGCTCGGGCTGCTGGTGGTGAGCCGGATCGAGGGCCGCGACCCCTTCGACCAGGACGACCTCGCGCTGGTGATGGAGCTCGCCGACCGCTCGGGCGCGGCGCTGGACAACGCCCGGCTGTACGTACGCGAGCGGGAGGGCGCGCTGATGCTCCAGCGCAGCCTGCTGCCGCAGAGCGTGCCCGAGCCGCCCGGCGTGCAGCTCGCCTTCCGCTATGTGCCCGGCAGCAGCGGGGCGGCGGCCGGCGGCGACTGGTTCGACGCGATCCCGCTCGCGGGCGGGCGGATCGCGCTGGTGGTCGGTGACGTGATGGGCCACGGGCTGCGCGCGGCGGCCACCATGGGGCGGCTGCGCACGGCCGTGCGCACCCTGGCGGGCCTGGACATGGCCCCGGACGAGCTGCTGCGCCGCGTCAACGACCTGGGCGACGACCTCGCGCAGAGCCGCGCCGAGGGCTGGATGGCGACCTGCGTGTACGCGGTCTACGACCCGTCGACCCGCCGCTGCACCATCGCCTGCGCCGGGCACCTGCCGCCCATCCTGGTCTTCCCCGGACCGGACGGCGAGGTGCGGCAGCTGGAGGTCCCGGCGGGCGTGCCGCTGGGCGTCGGGGGCGTGGACTTCGAGTCGGCGGAGGTCGAAGTGCCGGACGGGGCCGTGCTGGTGCTCTACACCGACGGCCTGGTCGAGGCGCGCGGCGAGGACATCTCGGAGGGCGTGGACCGGCTCTGCGCCGTCCTGCGCGAGCCTCTGGACTCCCTGGAGGACGCCTGCGACGACCTGCTGGCCAGCATGGCCCCCGGGCGCGAGCCGGACGACGTGGCGCTGCTCATGGCCCGCCTGGGCGGCCTCCCCGAGGGCAGCACCGCCGCGTGGACCTTCGCCGCCGAGCCGAGCGCGGTGCGGCAGGCCCGGCGGAATGTCCGCGAGACGCTCAGCGACTGGGGGCTGCACGGGATCGTGGACATCACGGTGCTGCTCGTCAGCGAGCTGGTCACGAACTCCCTGCGGTACGCGCACGGGCCGATCGGCGTCCGTATGGTCCGCGGCACCTCGCTGCTGGTGGAGGTCTCCGACCCGCTCCCGGACCCGCCGCGCGAGCGCTCCGCCGCCGAGGACGACGAGGGCGGCCGCGGCCTGCAGTTGGTCGCCCGCGCCTCCCGCCGCTGGGGCACCCGGCACGGTCCGCTGGGCAAGACGGTCTGGTTCGAGCTCGCGCTGGAGCGCCGGCACGCATAAGGGGCACACGCGGGGGCGCACAGAGGGGTTCCCCTCTTGCCTGCCTCCGATGTGCGTATGCCCGGCTGTGCAGGGTAGTTGAACTGGGCGCGAAGCGGAATCCGTATGTGCTGAGATGATGCTGTGATCGACAAGACCATGTGCGGAACGGGGTGAATGCTGAATACTCGGCACGAGCCGGTCCGTAAGTGTGAGCTGGAGGGGTCGGGCGTGAGTGTTGAGCCATCGGGTGGCGAAGAGCCCCGGAACCCTGCGGTCACTTCCTCGCGCCAGCACGTCTGGCAGTCCAGCCCGGCCGGATCGATATACGACTACATTCGCGTCGCCTCCTTCTCGCTCGGCCCGGACGGCCGCATCGAGCAGTGGAGCGAGCGCGCCGAGGAGTTCTTCGGCACGCCCGCCGCCAAGGCGATCGGCAAGGACCCGATCACCGCCTTCGCGCCGGAGGAGCTGTGGGACCGGGGCCACGAACTCGTCGTGGAGATACTCGACGGCCGTGAGTGGATCGGCGTGACCCCGTACCGGGACGCGTCCGGCGGCGAGGGCCTGGCCGAGATCTACGTGATGCCCTCGGAGAGCCGGGACGGCGGGCGCGGCGCGGTCTGCATCGCGGTGGACGTACGCGTACTGCGGTCCATCGAGACCGATCTGGCGTCCTCGCAGGCGGTGTTCGGGCAGTCGCCGATGGGCTTCATCATCTTCGACACGGACCTGAAGCTGCTGCGCGTCAACGAGCAGTTCGCCAACACCTTCGGCAAGCCCGCCAAGGAGTACAAGGGCCGCACCCCCTACGACTTCCTGTCCCGGGTCGAGGGCGACCGCCTCACCGCCGCGCTGCGCCAGGTGCTGGAGAGCGGCGAGCCGGTGCTGAACATGACCCTGGTCGGCCTGGCCCACAGCGATGAGCCCGGCGGCAAGGGCAGCCGCCGGCGCTGGTCGGTGTCGCTGTACCGGCTGCACGGCGGCAGCGGCCGGCCGATCGGCGTCGCCGGCATGGCCCAGGATGTGACGGGCCGTCAGCGCGCGGAGCGCGAGGCGGCGCACAACCGGCGCAACCTCGCGCTGCTCAACGAGGCGGGACGCCGGATCGGCAGCTCCCTGGACCTGGAGACGACTGCGCGCGAGCTGCTGGACGTCGCCGTGCCGAGCTTCTGCGACCTGGCCTCGGTGGACCTGTACCAGTCGCTGCTGTCCGGCGAGGAGGGCCCCGTCGGCACGGCGGACGGCAGCGGCGAGATACGCCGGGTCGCCTTCGCCAGCGCTGTCTCCGACGCCCCGGTCGGCCCCGAGCCGGTCTCCGTCGGCGCCGTGCACCGCTACCCCTTCTCCTCCTCCTACGCCAGCGCCCTGCGTACCGCCCAGACCCAGACCCTGGTCCCCGAGTCCGACGAGGGCTCCGGCGCCGGCTTCGTACAGTCCACGCTGGCGGTGCCGATGGTCGCCCGCGACACGGTGCTGGGGCTCGTGCAGTTCTCCCGGGCCAAGGGCAGCGAGCCCTTCAACGAGCGCGACCGCATGCTCGCCGAGGAGCTCGCCTCACGGGCCTCCGTCTGTATCGACAACGCCCGCCTCTACCGCCGCGAGCACGAGCGCGCGCTGATACTGCAACGCAGCCTCCTGCCCCCGGGCAACCCCGAGGCGGCCGGGCTCGACATCGCCTGCCGCTACCTCCCCGGCAACATGGAGACCGAGGTCGGCGGCGACTGGTTCGACGTGATCGAACTGCCCGGGCACCGCACCGCCCTCGTCGTCGGCGACGTCATGGGACGGGGCCTGCGTGCCGCCGTCGCGATGGGCGAACTGCGCACGGCGGTACGCACCCTGGCCCTGCTCGACCTCGAACCGGCCGACGTCCTCACCGCGCTGGACGAGGTCGCCCGCGGCCTCGGCGGCCCCGGCGACGACGGCCCCCGGCACGGCAAGACCGGCAACAAGGCCAAGGACGCCGCCGCGGGCCTGTCCGAGGTCTACCTCGCCACGTGCGTCTACGCCGTCTACGACGCCGTCACCCGCCGCGTCACCATCGCCAACGCCGGCCACCTCCCCCCGGCCATCGTCGAGCCCGGCGAACCCGCGCTCCTGCTGGAGGTCCCCTCCGGCATGCCGCTGGGCGTCGGCGGCGAGCCCTTCGAGGAGGTCGACGTCGACCTCCCGGACGGCGCCCTCCTCGCCCTCTACACCGACGGCCTGGTCGAGTCCCGCAACCACCCCCTCGACGAGGGCCTCATGGCCTTCCGCGAGGCCCTGGACGACTCCCAGCGCCCCCTGGAAGACGTCTGCGACCACATACTCGCCCGCCTCGACACCGCCCACGGCGAGGACGACATCGCGCTGCTCATGGCCCGCGTCCAAGGCCTGCCCGAGGACTCCGTCGGCGACTGGATCCTCGAACCCGACCCCAAGTCCGTGTCCAAGGCCCGCGAGTTCGCGCGCGAGCGGCTGCTGTCCTGGGGCCTCGGCGAGCTCGTCGACACCACCGAGCTCCTCGTCAGCGAACTCGTCACCAACGCGCTGCGCCACGGCCACGGCGACATCCGCCTGCGGCTCCTGCGCGACCGCACCCTTGTCTGCGAGGTCTGGGACGACGCCCTCGTCCAGCCCCGTCGCCGCCGCGCCCGCGACACCGACGAGGGCGGCCGCGGCCTCCAGCTCGTCACGCTCCTCAGCTCCGCGTGGGGCTCGCGCCGCACGCACATGGGCAAGACGGTCTGGTTCGAACTGGCCCTCCCGGGCGACGAGTCGACGCGGGAGATGTCCGAGGAAGAGCTGCTCAGCCTGTTCTGAAACGGTTGGGGGCAGTCGTCCCGCAGGGCGGGACGGGTGGGCCCAACCGGCCCACCCGGCGCACGGGCCCGCCCCGGCCGGTGCCCCGCTGGAGTGTGTCGGCGGCTGACCGCTCGTGGCCGGTTGCTCGCGCAGTTCCCCGCGCCCCTAGGGCCGGCGGCGGATCACGTTCCCCAGCCACACCAGCGGGTCGTACTTGCGGTCGACCGCCCGCTCCTTGAGCGGGATGAGCGCATTGTCCGTGATCTTGATCTGCTCCGGGCAGACCTCCGTGCAGCACTTGGTGATGTTGCAGTACCCCAGCCCGTGCTCGTCCTGAGCCGACGCCTTGCGGTCCAGCCCGGCCTCCTCCGCCGCGTCCAGCGGGTGCATGTCCAGCTCGGCGATCCGCATCAGGAAGCGGGGTCCGGCGAAGGCCGCCTTGTTCTCCTCGTGGTCGCGCACGACGTGGCAGGTGTCCTGGCACAGGAAGCACTCGATGCACTTGCGGAACTCCTGCGAGCGGTCCACATCGGCCTGGGCCATCCGGTACTCGCCCGGGGCGAGCCCGGCAGGCGGTACGAACGACGGCACCTCGCGCGCCTTGGCGTAGTTGAAGGACACGTCGGTCACGAGGTCCCGCACGACGGGGAACGCCCGCATCGGCGTCACCGTGATGGTCTCCTCCTCCCCGAAGACCGACATGCGCGTCATGCACATCAGCCGGGGCCGGCCGTTCACCTCCGCGCTGCAGGAGCCGCACTTGCCGGCCTTGCAGTTCCAGCGCACGGCGAGGTCGTTGGCCTGGGTGGCCTGGAGCCGGTGGATGATGTCGAGGACGACCTCGCCGTCGTGCACCTCGACGTCGTAGTCCTGGAGCTCGCCGCCCTCGGCGTCGCCCCGCCAGACCCTGAAGTGCGCTTTGTACGTGCTCAACGGTCCAGCTCCTCGTCGGTCAGGTACTTGAGCAGCTCGTCCTGGTCGAAGAGGGCGAGCAGATCGCCGCGGATGGGCGGCATGTCGCGGCGGGTGGCGGAGATCTGGCCGAGCAGGTCCTCCGAGGGTTCGGCGAGCGCGCAGACCAGGTTGAGCTTGCGCCAGTCGCGGTCCATCTCGGGGTAGTCGTCGCGGGTGTGGCCGCCGCGCGATTCCGTACGCAGCAGCGCGGCGCGGGCGACGCACTCGCTGACCAGGAGCATGTTGCGCAGGTCGAGGGAGAGGTGCCAGCCGGGGTTGAACTGGCGGTGGCCCTCGACGCCGGCCCGGCGGGCGCGTACGCGCAGGGTGGCGAGGCGGTCCAGGGCCTCCTGCATCTCGTCGGCCCGCCTGATGATGCCGACGAGGTCGTTCATGGTCTGCTGGAGCTCCTGGTGGAGGCCGTACGGGTTCTCCGCCGGACCCTCGGGCGCCTCGGCGCTGAAGGGTCGCAGGGCCTCGGCGGCGGCGTCGTCGATCTGCTCCTCGTCGATCGCGGGGCGCGCGCCGTCCAGCCCGGCGGCGTACTGGGCGGCGTGCAGGCCGGCCCGGCGGCCGAAGACCAGCAGGTCGGACAGGGAGTTGCCGCCGAGGCGGTTGGAGCCGTGCATGCCGCCGGCGACCTCGCCGGCGGCGAAGAGCCCGGGGACGCCGGTGGCGGCTGCGGTGTCGGGGTCGACGTCGACGCCGCCCATGACGTAGTGGCAGGTGGGGCCGACCTCCATGGGCTCGGCGGTGATGTCGACGTCCGCGAGCTCCTTGAACTGGTGGTGCATGGAGGGCAGCCGCCGCTTGATCTCCTCCGCCGACAGGCGGGTCGACACATCGAGGAAGACGCCGCCGTGCGGGGAGCCGCGGCCCGCCTTGACCTCGGAGTTGATGGCGCGGGCGACCTCGTCGCGGGGGAGCAGCTCGGGCGGGCGGCGGTGGTGCTCGGGGTCGGCGTACCAGCCGTCGGCCTCGTCCTCGCTCTGCGCGTACTTCTCCTTGAAGACGTCCGGGATGTAGTCGAACATGAACCGCTTGCCGTCGCTGTTGCGCAGCACGCCGCCGTCGCCCCGCACCGACTCGGTGACCAGGATCCCCTTCACCGACGGCGGCCAGACCATCCCGGTGGGGTGGAACTGCACGAACTCCATGTTGATCAGCGGCGCCCCCGCCAGCAGCGCCAGCGCGTGCCCGTCCCCGGTGTACTCCCAGGAGTTCGAGGTCACCTTGAAGGACTTGCCGATCCCGCCGGTGGCCAGCACCACGGCGGGCGCCTCCATGACGAAGAAGCGCCCGCTCTCGCGTACGTAGCCGAAGACCCCGCTCACCCGGGGGCCCTCTTTGAGCACCCTGGTGACCGTGCACTCCTGGAAGACCTTCAGGCGGGCCTCGTAGTCCCCGTGCTCCTTGAAGTCCTCCTGCTGGAGGGAGACGATCTTCTGCTGGAGCGTACGGATCAGCTCCAGGCCGGTCCGGTCCCCGACATGCGCAAGACGCGGATACTCGTGTCCGCCGAAGTTGCGCTGCGAGATCCGGCCGTCCTTCGTCCGGTCGAACAGGGCGCCCCAGGTCTCCAGCTCCCACACCCGGTCCGGCGCTTCCTGCGCATGCAGCTCGGCCATCCGCCACTGGTTGAGGAACTTCCCCCCGCGCATGGTGTCCCGGAAGTGGACCTGCCAGTTGTCGTGCGGATTGGCGTTGCCCATGCTGGCCGCGATGCCGCCCTCGGCCATCACGGTGTGCGCCTTGCCGAACAGCGACTTGCAGATGACGGCGGTCCGCAGACCCTGTTCCCGGGCCGCGATCGCGGCGCGCAGCCCGGCGCCGCCCGCGCCGATCACCACGACGTCGTACGTGTGACGCTCGACCTGCGTCATGTCAGAAGGCACCTCTCCTAGAAGAAACGCGGATCGTGGAATGCGCCGCTCGCGACAAGGAACACGTAGAAGTCCGCCACCGCCACGCTGATCAGCGAAGCCCATGCGAGCTGCATGTGGCGTGCGTTGAGCTTCCCGACCCACCCCCAGAGCCGGTAGCGCACGGGGTGCTGGGAGAAGTGCTTCAGCCGGCCGCCCACGATGTGCCGGCAGGAGTGGCAGGAGAAGGTGTACGCCCAGATCAGGACAATGTTGGCCAGCAGGATCAGCGTGCCGAGACCCGCGTGCCCCCACTGGCCGTGCGTGTCCCGGAAGGCCAGCACGACGTCGTAGGTCAGGATCCCGGCGACCGGGATCGCGAAGTAGAAGAAGTACCGGTGGATGTTCTGCACGATCAGCGGGAAGCGGGTCTCCCCGGTGTACCTGGCGTGCGGCTCGGCGACCGCGCAGGCCGGCGGCGAGCGCCAGAAGCCGCGGTAGTACGCCTTGCGGTAGTAGTAGCAGGTCAGCCGGAAGCCCAGCGGGAAGATCAGCACCAGCAGGGCGGGGGAGAGCCCCCACCAGTCCCCGAACAGCGGCCATCTCGCGCCCAGCGGCATGTCCACGCAGTTCGCGCCGAGGCAGGGGGAGTAGAAGGGCGAGACATACGGCTCGCTGTAGTAGTCGGCGTTCGCGAAGGCCCGCCACGTCGAGTACGCGACGAACGCCGTCAGCCCCAGTGCGGTGACGAGCGGCGACACCCACCATCGGTCGGTACGCAGGTGCCGGGCGGCGATCGCCGCCCGGCCGCTCGTCAGTACACCGTTCTTGCCTGTCGTTCCGGTCGTCGTTCCGGTGGCCAAGGATCACTCCTGGGAAGGGGAGCGCGGATGGGGGTGTCTGCGCGTCGTACGTCCCGTGCCTACGGGCCCCGTGCCTACGGGGCGTGCCCGTAGGGCGATCCCAGCCCCTCGTCCTCCGCGCCCGACCACAGCGTGCGGTCGTACGGCGCGTCCGGGATGGTCACCATCTCGGGGCGGGGTTTCGCGCCGCTCTGCGGCGCGCTCTGCCGCAGCAGCGCGAGATCCTCGCGCAGATGGTCCGTGTCGGCGCGTACGCGCCGCATGTCGACGCTGTTGCCGCCGACATGTTGCTCCAGCTGCGAAACGGCCCTACTGAGGTCGTCGAGCCGGCGCTGAACCGTTGACAGATCGTCCTGCAGGGACATGGCTTGTCCTCACCTCCGCCTCTTTGCGGGTGCGCGACGCTAACGCCAGGAGAGTGTCGCGCGTCACAGTCGCGCTTGGGAAGAGATCTGCACCGATTCTCCCACGGAGGCTCCGGCGGCGCCCTTGATCGCCCTCGGCCGTTGGGCCGCCCGGGTGGGAACGCGCCCCGCGCACGCCGTGTCGGGCCCCCGGCGCGCACGGGGTCCCTTTCAGTAGGTGCGATAAGCGGCAAATACCGCAAGTGATCATGGCCCCGCTCGCGGAGGTACGGACCCATGGCCCGCAGCGTCACTCTCACCGGCACCGCGCTCACCGCGGCACTGGCCCTCGCGGTCGCCGGCTGCTCGTCCGGCTCGGACGACTCCGCCGCCGGCACCGACATCGCCGCCGCCCCGCGCGACGCCGTACGGGACGGGGGGACGCTGCGCTGGGCGGCGGACTCCGTGCCGGCGACGCTGAACGCGTTCCAGGCGGCGGCCGACGACACCACGGCGCTGGTCACCGGCGCCGTGCTGCCCGTGCTGTTCCGGCTGGACGGCAGGGGCCGCCCGCAGCGGGACGCGGACTACCTGGAGTCGGCGCAGGTGGTGGACACCACGCCGAAGCAGGTCGTGGAGTACCGGCTCAATCCGAAGGCCCGGTGGTCGGACGGCCGCGCCGTCACCGCCGCGGACTTCACCGCCCAGTGGAAGGCGCTGCGCGGCAAGGACGACGCCTACTGGACCGCGCGCAACGCGGGCTACGACCGGATCGCCTCGGTCAGGCCCGGCAAGGACGCCCGCGAGGTCCGGGTCACCTTCGCCCGCCCGTACGCCGACTGGCAGTCGCTCTTCTCCCCCCTCTACCCGGCCTCGGTCACCGGCACGGCGACCGCCTTCAACGAGGGCGCCCGTCACGGCCTGCCCGTCTCGGCCGGGCCCTTCTCCGTCGGCGTCGTCTCGGCGAAGGCCGGCACCGTCACCCTGATGCGCAACCGCGCCTGGTGGGGCGACCGGGCCAAGCTCGACTCGCTCGTCCTGGCCGCCGTGCCGCGCGCGAAGCGCCCCGCCGCGCTGGCGGCCGGGACGCTGGACGTGGCCGCCTTCGAGCCCGCGTCCTACGCCGCCCTGCGCAAGCAGGAAAAGGCCAAGAAACTCGTCCTGCGCAAGACGGCCGAGGCCGCCTGGTCCCAGCTCGCCCTCAACGGCTCCTCGGGCGCGCTCGCCGATGAGCGCGTACGCCATGCCGTGGCCCGCGCGATCGACCGCCAGGCCATCGCGGACGCCGTCCTGAAGCCGCTCGGCCTGCCCGCGAAGCCGCTGGGCAACCACCTGCTGCTCGCGTCGCAGGAAGGTTACGCCGACCACAGCTCGGCCCTCGGCTCGGTGAGCGCCTCGTCCGCGCAGGCGCTGCTGGCCGACGCGGGCTGGAAGCCGGCCAAGATGCAGCCCGCCGGGGAAGGGGCGAACGCCGCCGGGCCCGTCCTGCACAGCGTCAGGACCGGCAAGGTCCTCACCCTGCGCTTCCTCCTGCCGGAGTCCTCGGCCACCCTCGACCGGGTCGGCGCGCGCATCGCCCGCATGCTCGCCCGCATCGGCGTACGCACCGAGATCACCCGGGTCGCCGACGACAGCTTCTTCCGCGACCACGTGGCCTCCGGCGACTTCGACCTGGCCCTGTACTCCTGGCCCGGCACCGCCTACCCGGCCACCGACGCCCGCCCGATCTTCGCCAAGCCCGAGCCCGCCGCCGACGGCACCCTCACCGTCGAGCAGAACTACACCCGCGTCGGCACCGACCGGATCGACCAGCTCCTCGACCAGGCCGCCGCCGAACTCGACCCCTCCGCCGCCCGCGACCTCACCGCCCGCGCCGACGCCCGCATCTGGGCCGCCGCCGCCTCCATCCCCCTCTACCAGCGCCCCCAGCTGGTCGCCCTGCGCCCCTCCGTCGCCAACGCCGGAGCCTTCGGCTTCGCGACCCCGCGCTTCCAGGACATCGGCTTCACGAAGAAGTAACGACCGTCGTCCGGTCCAGCAGCCGCCCCACCACCGCGACCCGGTCCAGCCCGGGCGCGGTGGTGTCGGCTTTCGCCAGTACCTCCCGCGCCTTCGCCGTCTCCCCCAGATACGCCAGCGCCACCGCCCGCGTGCACAGCGCCCGCGCCCGCGACACCGCGTCCGGCGCCATCCCGGCGGCGCGCGCGGCCTGCTTGGCCGCCTGCGCCGGCGACTGCTTCAGCAGCGACTCGACCGCCCCCAGATCCGTCGCCCGCACCAGCAGCGGCTGAGTGTCCCGGATCTCCTGCATCGTCCGCGCGAACTGCGGCAGCGCCTCATGCGGCTGCCAGTGCCCCGCCGCGACGCCGTCGGCCATCGCGGCCGCGTACACCGAGAGTGCCCAGGCCTTGTTAAGGGGCTCCGCCGACCGCTCGTACAGCTCGTTCGCCTGCTCGGCCGCCTCCGCGAACCGCCCTTCGGCCAGTGCGAGGGAGCAGGAGGCACCGAGCCAGCGCTGGGTCCCGTCCGGGGGCCCGAGCGCCTCACGAGCCGCGCCGATGCGCCCCGCCAGCAACTCCCGCGTGGCCTCCAGCGCCGCGGGGGCATAGCTGCTTTCCTCCAGCCGCTGTTCCTGATCGCCGAACGGCAGCCGGAACAGGGTCCAGAACACCGACAGCACTCTGCCGGGCCGCAGGACCAGCGTCATGATGAGCAGCAGCCCAACGCCGTAACCCAGTGCCGGGACCGCGCTGTGCGCCAGCAGCACAGCCACCGCCGCTTCGACACCCAGAATGCCCGCCACTGTCGTCCACAGCCGAAGCTTCCGCCCCCGGCCGTCCTGCGGACGCACCAGCACCATGCACGTGACGAACGGCACGATCGGCAGCGGCCGGAACACCAGCAGCCGTCCTGCGACCCGCTTCGACCCCAGCCACCTGCCGGTCCCGACGGACATCGACACCAGGCTCATTCCCGCCCAGCGGCTCGCCGCCAGCGACAGCAGTACGTGCAGCTGTATCCCCAGCAGCACTCCCAGCCAGGTGACCAGGATGGCCCCAGGGCCGCCCAGCTGGACCCCGGTGCGGGCCATCCCGATCCCGAGGCCGAGGCAGATGACGACGAAGAGCAGGCGGGAGAGCCCGCCCCGCCTCTTTCTGTCCTTCTTGACGGGCGACTGTACGTTCGATGCGCTGGACATGGCCGGGATCATGACAGACGCGCCTTACGTCGATGACGCCGA
>Ga0307517_10004860_pt1 | contig 20484 bp, 10 predicted proteins | sample 23_EM_MG_FD_194515 | JGI IMG/M metagenome (GOLD analysis project Ga0307517, IMG submission 194515) | Populus trichocarpa ectomycorrhiza microbial communities from riparian zone in the Pacific Northwest, United States - 23_EM | ecosystem: Host-associated > Plants > Roots > Unclassified | place...
ATTTTAAAAAAATTAAATCAAAACTTTATATTTTAAATTAATTTGAGTTAATTCATCAAACTTGTAACTTTAATGTTGGGTTATAACTATAATAACAAGTTATGTAACTTTTGCATTAATTTTTTTTAATAAAAAATCATGTTTACATGGCATTATAAATAAAATAATGTTTATATTAAATATTACTGTTTATGCTAAATATGACACAGATGATACAAATTTGTTATTAATTTATGATGTAGAATTATTTCTATTTTTTTGGATATAATTATTTTATAAAATAATTATATAAGTAATAAATACAAATAAATCTTACTCGTAATAATTATAAAAAAATACCAAGTATTTCGGACTTTGATGTGCTGGTTCAAGCCCTCAGCAACAAAAGCATTGTATTGCGTTAATTTTTAAACATAAACAGTGGAGCATCTCCACTGTTCATCCATTTTCCCATCACAAGAAGCAGCTCTTTGCTGCTTCTTGTAACCTGCGGCTGTGCCACAATAAATGGTGGGACTCATCATTAAAAAATTATAATAGAAGCATAACCAAATGATAAAAATTGTGGTTGCGGTGAACCTCACCCCGCAGTCACAATACCAAACAGCCACTAAATATTGATACTTTAAAAATAAAAAAAATATATTATTTTAATATATTTTTAAATAAAAAACTTTTACTTTAAAAATCAACTCGTGCTGCATATCACTACTACAGTGATTATTTATCAATCAAACTCTCAACCGGGTTCAGATCCTCCGATTCCAATCCAGAACCATTTGCAAAATTCCCGGGAAATCATGAGCCCATTAAATTTCCTTCCCCGCCTCTTTTCTCCAGTCTGCATGTATATTTTCTTACCTTCTCTAATCAATGCTTAAAACGCTCGATTTCAAAGCTTGATAGCGACTTCTCTTTCAAAACCTTCTCTCTCACTGTTTAGATCCTTAAAGTAGCAACAAGAATGGAGATTTTTTACTTTATGGTTTTTGGAGGCCTAGCTGCAATGGTAGCAGCATTGGAATTTAGCAAAACAAGCAGAGATCGAATCAATACATCATCTACTTTCAGTTCTTTTAAGAATAATTACCTTGTTTATTCACTCATGATGGGTACGTTTTAGACTTGTTTATTTCTGCATGCTTTTCTATACATTCTATCTCAATGCGGTTTTATTGTCGTGTTTTGAGATGGGTTTGGTTTAGAATGGAGTCCAATGAAGTGTTTTTTATCTGTGTTAATATTGCTTTGTACTATTGTCTTGTCTCATATCACATGGGCTTTGATTATTTTTTTTCGGTTTGAATTTGATGGCATTTTGGTTGTGTTGTGTAGTGAAATGGGTTTGATTTAGAATGGAGGTTAATGTAATATTTTTAGTGGGTTAATTTTGTTTTTGTAGTACTATGTTGTCTAGAGCTGTTACTTGTAACTAATTTAACTGTAGACATCTGATCTTGGAAGCGAATGTGGGAACTATTTGTTTCTCGTTTGTGTTTGATAATCATTATGTTATGTTTTGTGGAACTGATTGAATTGATTTGTGGAAACAGCTGGGGATTGGCTGCAAGGTCCTTATGTGTATTACCCATACAGTCAGTATGGTTTTAGAAAGGGAGAAATCGGGCAGCTTTTTATTGCTGGTTTTGGATTTTCAATGTTGTTTGGGACAATTGTTGGATCGTTAGCGGACAACAGTAAGATGGCATTCTGATTAATTTCAATGCTTGGTTGTTAATTGCTGATCACATTATGGATATGTGATTGGTTTTGTGTGCTGAACTCAGGGGTCGAAAGAGAGCATGTATTACTTACTGCATAACTTACATACTGAGTTGTGCCACCAAGCATTCTCCTGACTACAAAATCTTAGTGGTGGGACGTGTATTGGGAGGCATTGCTACTTCTTTGCTTTTTTCAGCCTTTGAGTCTTGGCTTGGTGCGGAACACTTCAAGGTGGGTGATGAGTTGCAATGCTGCACATTCATTTTTATTTGATTTTATTAACTGTATTATTAACTGTATTCAAGTTCAAACCATTCCATGTTCGGCGCATTTGAGGGTGGATGTTACTACTCGGTCTTCCCAGGACTTTAGTCATCCTAGACTGCACCTCTCAGAACATAGTTTCAACTGAACATTCTCATCTTAGGAATTGGGACATTTTGAAGTTTACTTTGACATGTTAAGCAGATTTTTGCTTATAATATTTGATCTTACCTACCACTCTCATCATATCTCTTTGTCTCTCTATCCATTTTTCAGAGGAGTTTTGATCAACAATGGCTATCAGTGACAGTCTCTCAGGCGATATTCCTTGGCAGTGGTTTAGTTGCCATTGTTTCTGGATTGTTCGGGAATGTACTAGTAGGTGCCTTGGCGTTGGGTCCTGTTGCTCCATTTGATGCTGCTGCATGCTTTCTTGCCATTGGCATGGCCATTATAATGTCATCATGGACTGAGAATTATGGAGACGCTTATGAAAACAAGGACTTGCTCACCCAGTTCAAGGGTGCTGCTGTTGCCATTGCTTCTGGTGAATTTATAACCTTGCAGTTCCCCTTTCAGCTCAGTAGATACTATGGCTTAATCAAATTCATGTCAACTGAAATCTGCACTTTCAACATGCTGTTTCTGTTTTCGCCTCCCAGATGTAATATGGTTTTTAATTACATACTTTGTAATGCAAGATAAAAATGGAATATAAGATTAGATATGCCAATGTCTCTTCTCATTGTTGACATCTAGGTCTGTATTCTAGTGTGTGAAAGACGTAGGATTAGCTGGCCATCTTGGAGAAGAAAATTTTTGGTTGATTTTGCTATCAAATTTTGGAATGGGTCTTTTGCACGCTCATTCTAATGTGAAAAACAAACTCAGCTTTTTTTATTGTGTTGTGGAGCTGATAATCTCTTTTGTATGCTCTTAAATTTGATTTATTTGCTGGTAAATATGGACTGATTTATCTTCAATGCTTTCAATCCCATGTTAAAACTTACCCCATGAAGGTTCCGGTGTCATACAAGTGAACCAATGATCCACTTCTATCCCTCTGCCTTTTTTTCATGCTTTGAACATTTCTTTTGGTATTAATACATCTTGTGGAATACAGATGAGAAAATTGCATTGCTGGGTGCCATACAGTCACTGTTTGAGGGTTCAATGCACACCTTTGTGTTCCTGTGGACTCCTGCTCTGAGCCCAAATGGTGAAGATATTCCTCATGGTTTCATCTTTGCAACTTTCATGATGGCATCTATCTTTGGAAGTTCCATTGCCTCTCGACTGATGGCTCGCTCATCTCTTAAAGTTGAAAGCTACATGCAGATTGTATTTGTAATATCTGCTGCTGCCCTTTTCCTTCCTGTCATAACAAGCGTATGTAGTCAACTCTTATGCTCTTCTCTCTCTATCATGCAAAAAAAGCAGGTAGTGGACAAATTTTAACTGTGGTTCTGGAACTGTTCTTGTTAGTGCCTTCAGAGAAAGGTGGAGGCATCTCTTTTTCTGGTTGTATCCAGCTTATTGGCTTCTGCACATTTGAGGCCTGTGTAGGTATTTTCTGGCCATCTATCATGAAGATGAGGTCCCAATATATTCCTGAGGAGGCTAGAAGCACCATCATGAATTTCTTCTGCATTCCTCTCAACATATTTGTATGCATTGTGCTGTACAATGTGAGTGTCTTGCTTATATACCATCTTTACCTAGTATTCACATGAATTTTTTTTATCCGGGGTATTCTACAAGTAGAATGAAATATTCATAGTGCAATTGTATGAACCTTCTATATGCGGGCACCTTTTCTGATAATTGTTCCTCCCTCTGATCTGTATATGCCTTTCCCTTTGAAGGTCAATGTGTTCCCCATCATCGTCATGTTTGGCATGTGCTCCATTTTCCTCTTTGTAGCATCTCTTTCGCAGAAGCGGCTCGAGGTCATTGCAGGGAGCCAAAAATCAAGTAAGTTTTTAGTTAATCTCACTTGAAAATATCGCATGTGGACAATAAAGCAGTACATTGTTAGCATTCTTATTTTAATTTCAAATTCCTGTTTACAGTGATCTTTTCTGGTCCCCTTTCAGTTTTTCATTGTTTACATGTCTATGAATACTCTTGAGTTAAGGATATTTTGTTTCAATGTAGGATCACAAGAGTGGACAGCAATGAAGGAGATGGACACTGAGGCAGAGCCCTTAAATATCTGATTGAATTTACAGGAACAAACCTCTGGAATTTTTTAAATTTTGTGAGCAGCCACCTTTTCTCCCTTATATGCAATGGTGGAGCAGCAACTTGGTTGGCTGTTTTCAATCTAATCAATAAAGGAGGATCATTAATTATGTCCTACATGCAGTTGACAGTAAAGGTTTTCTGGGGTTGAGAACGCAGTTGACAGTGAAGTGAAAGAAACGTTTCTAGGTACATAGGGTGAGAAACTTACTGCCTTGAGTTCTTTGTTATCTACTATTATTGTGAACTGGTGTTGAACCACTGCTGCTATATCTTCTTTTTAGATATAAATGCTGGAAAATTTTTGGAGTTCCAATGATTTATATATATATATATAGGTTTTTAGGTATCTGTTACCAGCAATTCAATTTACAGTCCTATTATTTGCAACGATTTTTAAGGGCAATCAGTTAATATATTTACTTTGGCAATTTCCTTGTGTATTTCCTAGCCACAGTTTTTAACCATTGCAAGTAAGAATTTGTTTTTCTGTCCATTCCACTCTATTTTACCACATGGTGGAAGGATTGAATTTGTGGTTCAAATCATCTCTTTTACAGCCATATTGAAATAAATTCTTTATTGCGCTGCTTTTGTGGTGATTAAATTTTGCAAGGACTGACCTCTAGTTTCAGTTTTGATTGAAAAATTATGTTAAAGGTCAGTACATAATGGAATGTGATGTGGTGTCTACCAATCGGTGGCTGCGACAATGAGTTCAAGTCACAATTTTACTAGCAAGTTTTTTGTCGACCTATTTTAGTTACAGAAAATAAAATAAAAGGACTGAGGTAATGGTGACTCCAAATCATGGAAGAAAAAACCCCACCTCACAAGTATGCCGTGGTTTGTTGGCTGTTCTGTTGTTAAGCTCATATCTAGTTTCATTAAGGCATATACCAGGTTGTTTAAGGTAAGGTGTGTGGTATAGCCAAATCAGCAGTGACTGTAACTCGGCTGCGCTGGAGCAATTTTCAGTTTCTGATTCACTTGGCTGCAAGAACATGATTACATTAAGTCCCCTAATACTCAACCTACAAGGGTTAGTACAAGTGATTCAAATAGGCTCTACACGCAGGAAGGTTCCAGTCCCATCATTGCATAGCTCGTGAATTTCTAGCCTTAGTGATCCTCTAATCTTTGTGGATCACTGGTAGGCATGAGGCTTTTTTCATGAAATATATAGAGTGGGTTCTTGTGGATCCAGGAACTGACATGACTTTGACGCAGCTAGTCCCAACTCCTAAGATATGGTCTCTGGAATTTGTGGAGGAAAAAAGCAGCAGCAAAAGTCCCTCCAATACTCAGTTGCTATAACATCATTTTGTATGGATCAACTCCTTCGTTAAATGTGAAGTGTAACATGACATCCTTTGGAGAATTCTGTAAAACGAAAGGGTGAGTACCCTTTACTAGGAAACATTATATGCACAGTCCTGGCTTGAAAGACTGAAACCAAATTGACTGCCAAATCAAACGTTCTGGTTTCAAATGTGACATAATGACTAAACAGTGCGATCTTCAACAAGTTGCTAACAGCACTTTAAAATTAGCTATGTAGTGAATTCTTCTGATCGAACAAGCATTCAGATTCGGAAATCCAGGAAAGTTGCTCGTCTCTTGACCATGTGAGAGGAGACAAGTTTGACAGTTCGATCTCCTGACCTCTCCACATGGTGACATGATAACAAATTTGAATCAATCCAATATTGGGCATTCATCAAAACATCCCATCTTCTTGATGGCTTATTCCATGTTCCAGCCTTGCAAATGCTAATTTGAGTCAAATGATTATCCAACTGGCCCATGTGCAATTGTTAGCCCTATAATTGATTTCTATCCAACACTAACCCTCTACAACATGAAATTTTCCTCCCTATCCTCGCTGTTTTGGAGCCCCTCGATGACATATTTCACTGATAAATCATGACTGCAACAGGAATCCAAGCCTTCCCTCACAGATCTCCCACTAGAAAAAGAATGTGTGATCTCCACCGCTACACAATATTTAAACTTCTACCGTTGAAAAGAATAGAACAAGTTGCTATTACCAAGAATTGTATATATAACTAGGAAAGAAGGGCATTGAGGTGAAATCACCATCAGACTTGTTCTTTTCTGCACCTCCAATCTATCTACAGACACATAGACCAATAGGATTTAACCCCTCTACTCTCCGCTGTCCTTGCTCACTTCTAAATTTGAGAAAGGTTGAGAGCAGTTAAGATGGTCAATCTTAGAAGTCCTAGATTCCTAGTCCTATATGCATTTCAGTTTCTTGTGCTGGTGCAAATCCAAGTCTCCTGTTACCAGTACAAGGTTGGAGATTTAGATGCTTGGGGTATCCCTACTTCAGCAAATCCGCAAGTGTACACCTACTGGTCCAAATACCATACCTTGAAGATTGGGGATTCTCTCTGTAAGTCCCTCTTGTCTGTTCTGTTTTTACGATCTTCCTGCAAATATCTCTTGGCAATCTCTCATGTTTAGCTTCTTGTTTCAGTGTTCTTGTATCCACCAAGTCAAGATTCTGTGATTCAAGTCACACGAGAAAACTACAACTCCTGCAACCTGACAGATCCCATCTTGTACATGAACAATGGCAACTCTTTATTTAACATCACTGCATATGGGGACTTCTACTTCACGAGCGGAGTTCAAGGGCATTGTCAAAAGAAGCAGAAGCTACACATATCTGTGCCTGGCAATGGTTCAGCATCAGCATACTCTCCCTCTTATGGTCCTAGTGCATTGCCTGACTCCGCACCCTCTTACCCTACCGTGTTTGGCAGTATCCCATTACCACCTTCTTCTTCACCATTAAACAGATTTTCAATCTTGTTATCATTCATTATAGGAGCAGGTATTTGGGCAATAATCATGTGAAGGAAATTATTACAAGAACCCAGATGAGGATTTAGTAATTGGTTTATTATTATTTTTTCACTTTGGCAATTATTTATTTACTTCACTGGCTTAAAAGCTCCTTCATATCAGTTCATATATAAAAATTTGGTTTTTGTAACTCTTCCAGTCATTCAGGAGAATAATATGGTGGTAATTTTTCATAACTATATATAAAGCATAATGTTGCAGCTGCATCAGGTATAGCTGTATACAGCTGTATTTTGTATTCAAAGTTCAAACTTTTACTTTACAAAGAGAATCTATAAGATTGTATAAAAAGGAACTTCACTGCTTCCTGATTTGCTCTTCTATGAAAACATGATACTAAAAAAACAAATTCATGTGAAAAGGTCGAGGTTAAAACAGATGAGGTCCAAAACACCACCACAGCCCGCTATTATTGGCCGTAACATGCTCTCACTTTTGTATTAATTTATAATTGACACTTGCCAACTAGCCATAAACCTTGTGCTGAGTGCCGACAGCCCCTTGTGCTCTTCTCTGTCTCTCGGAATGCTGAATGAGACCTTTCTTAAATTTTCATGTAATGTGGGTCATGCTACAGTATCTAGAAGTTACAGAATCGGGGCAGCATATAAAAAGGGATACTTAAGATGTGACTTCCATACTCTGTTCAAATTGATTCAGAAAATGCATTTTGCGAAGTTTCAGAGAAGAGAACAACAGTGCCTACTAGCTAGCTACAAAGGTTAGAGGCACAAAGTTTTTCCATAAGAAACTAATTTACTGCCATTGCATAAATCATTAACTGTTAGGACTTTTACTTGGTCGGCTGCATAATTGCAATACAGGTAGCCTGATCTCTAGACCACTATGACATATTGGCCCAGGATATGATCCCTCTCTAGCCCAATGACCTTAGGAATAACAATCATAAACTAGGCAGAACAATCACATACATCTCACTAACTACTAACAATTTTGAGCACTGTGGAATCCTATTTGGTTAACATGATGGAATGTGAAGGTTATTCAGCCAGCCATAACAGCATCTAATGCCATCGGCTTTTCTTCAGAAGTATAGACTGTTTCTGGAGCTGCACGGTCTGCAAACTGTGTGGCCATAGACTTGGATTCTGTCACTGAAAAAGGACTTCTCATTTGAGAAGCAGTGGAGTCTATTTCCATTGCGGAAGCCCGGGGAGGAGATGAGGGCTGCACCACAACGTCTGGGTAGGCAGCCTTAAATCTTGCTCGCAGACCCTCATCAACCAATCGCACTCCTTCCAACTGATTGCCAAGGGACATCCAGCTGATGGTATAAAAAATAACAGTTAGATTAAAGTATGTTAAAAATATATGAAGCATAATTATGATCCATGAAAACCATACCCTGCTTGAGTGTTGTGCATGCGAGCAAACAGCTCCAGCTTCCTTGTCCTGGGACTTATCCTCTCCAGCAGAGGGTACATCTGCAAAAAGCTTATTCATATAAGCTGATATGAAAACTGATAGCGAGGACTTGAATTATTTCAAAAGCACCATGGAATCATAGTAATGGTAACGTAACAATGGTAATTAAGAACTAATTTATGAAAGAGAAAAATGAGTCGAGGTGATTGCGAATGGCTTGACTACTGAGAACTTTGGACATGTTTTTACAGACCTCGTCTGGCTTACGACTTGTCTCTCGAACCTCAGCAACTATGACGTCAGTGTCAATGTTCCTGTTTACTTCTGGATTTCCCTTTATTCCAACAAGGCAATGTTCCTTACTGTGGTTAAGCCAATGCCCTGTTCTACCTGTTCTAATTATTCGCTGAAGTTGATTGGTCTTTACCCAAATAATCTCTTCAACACGCTTGTACCCCCAAAGTTCTAAACTGCAAGAAACACATGATACTCGTATAAATTGAAACCGGCATTCACATGTACCATGATTTTACAGACAACAAGGCAGAATTATTAACCATGAACAAAATATAATTAATCCAGTGATAATTAACATATGTCCAAAGATACACCTACCATTCACGTCCAAGCTCCATAGCACGTCCAGTAACCCAAAGAAAAATTAGACCATCAGTTTGCAACACAGGGACATTGAGGTTGCGCATTTCATCATCAGCCATTGTTCCATAAGGCAGTTCCATATGAATGTCCCATGGTGGATCAGCCATGATAACTCCAAATTGACCTAAAATCTCCATTTTGAAATTACGAATATCACAATTAATCCATTGCGGTTCGCCAAGTTCTACTTCTGAACAATATTCAGCACGCTGGGGCTTTAAAGCTTTGGGGGGAGGAAGTGCTGCAGCACCCATTGCCATAGGAGACACATCCGGTGTTGGGTCAAGCTCATAATGGACATACTTGCAAGTCTATCACAGAAAAAAAACTATATTAAGTAAATGATCTCTCAAAATGTTACTGATAACATTCCCAGTTTAAGTTATTGTAATGGAAGAGAAAACAATTACCTTCATGTGGCGGCAAGTGTCAAGAAAAGAACAGTCCCCTTGACTCACGTCAGTATGAGGAGCAATAATTCGACGAAAATGAACCTGTAAACAGGTAAGGCACCCAAAAGGCATAATACATGATTATCATGAATGTCAAACCAAGCTAGGTGAAACAAGGAAGCACAGAAAGTTTGCAATTACCTAGGGCAAAACCATTAACTTGCATGCCATATAACCAAAAAAGGAGAGAAAATGTAAAGATACATTAGCACAGTTATTGCTTAAAAGCGAACTTGTGTTAGATGCTCAAACAATCTTTGTTCTTCAACTGATTCCCTCTTTCCTACACATGTTGGTCTTGTAGTCACTCTATCTGCTTTCAATATCTAATTTCTTTGGTATTATTTATGTGGAATCACTTATTTGGCATATTTGTCGAATAACAGAGATTACACCCCAACCTGATCATATAAATGCTGTTGCATGCTAAGTTGGAAATAATAATAGTACGATGTATTTACTGACCTTCTCACATGCAATAAAGGAACCACATTGACGTCTACAGTCCTCTTTTGTTAGAGCCGAACAATACTCCTTTAGCTGAGAACCACCTTTGGTTTTGAACTGAAACAAACAAATGAATAATGTCATCAACTAATACAATCAGTAGCAGATGCGAAGGGGGTTGGACAACCAAAGCTAAGCAGTGGAAACCTATTAAATAGAAATCTTCTTTTGAAATGAATTTGCAGTTCAAAAACCCCATAAATGGCAAACAGATCTCACCTATGCAATAGTAACTAAATAAGAGTTGCAACACTTGAACACTTTTAACATTGACACTTTTATCATTCAGCCTATGGGAAATTACTGTATAAGTTCTTATTCTATAGGATCGGATGGCTTAACTAAATTTGCAAAACACAAACTGTAAGCAAAGTCTAGAACTAAATGCCAAGTACCTTAGCAGCCACGGCAGTTTCTCTCGCAGTAGGTCGATGAATGAGGTCCAAAAGCTCCTCACCAGTCTTTGATTTCTGCATTTCCCTAAATGACTTCTTATTCAGCAAAGCCTCCAAATCCTTCATTTCATCCTCTTCACTCCTTTGCTTTTGCTGCTGCGATTGCATTGGCAAAGGCATAGGCGGCCTCTGCATCATCCCTCGCGGCCCCATCATCATCCCTCGAGGTCCCATCATCCCTCCCCTAGGCCACATATCCCCACCGCCACCCATCCACATGTCCCCCATCAATGGCCTTTGCATCACAACCGGCCCTCCAATCCCATAAACCCCATTACCATTCACATCAACCCCGCCATTGCTATTAACATTATTACCAATCCCACTACTCTGATTCTGATTAAAATCACTAGAACCTGACAATTCTAAATTCTGTGTATATTGTGCACTTTCAGGCAATTCTTTAACTAACCGGTTTCTATCAATATTTAATACCATAACTCTAGACTTGCCGCTTACCACAAACTCCTCAAGCTCAATCCCACGATTCTCTTCCGCCATTGACCTCAAAGCCATTTCCACCGCCAGAATCGCCCCAGACTCACCTCCAACCTCCCTAATCGCCGCCTTCTCGGCCTCGGTCGCATTCTGATCGTTCTCCAACTTCCTCAAAACAGTTGACGAATCAATTGGATTAAAAGGCACCCTTTGAAGCAAACATTCAGCCACCATTACTCTCACAACAGCCAATGGACTCCCACTCTCAGCCCCATCACCGTCAAAGTTTCCATCTTTTCTCTCAAGTTTCGAACTTTCACCCAAAATTTCAGGTCTTGAGTCAATATTAGCTCGTGGGTCATTGGGATTCCTTGAATTTGATCCAATTTCAAGGTGGGCTCTTGATGTTGAAGCTGGTAGTGGTGGTGTTGGGGTGAAGGGTTTGTTATTGAAAGAAGAGACAATTTGTAAGGACAGGTCAAGAGAGGATACAATGTTGGGGACTAAATCTTGAAGAGAAGCTAATAAGTCAAGTTGGGTTTTATGTTGGGTTTCTATTCTTGATTCTAGTCGGGAACGTAGGTTTTTTATTGTTGCTACTGTTTTGTCTTCACCATTGTTGTTTTGGTTCTTGTTTGGATGAGTCTCCATTGATTTTTGGTGGATAAAATATTGTGTGGTTTTGAAGATCAGTTGATTCTTGTAAGTGATTTTGAGGGTTTAAAAGAAACAGATGGGTGTCGCGGCTACCAGTACCAGAACCTGGAGATTTGAGGCTTTTGTTTTTTAGGTTTTATAGGTGAAGAAGACGAAATCGGAAAGAAAGCTTGACAAAACACCCGACTTCGGTGGTTAGGCCCAATTTCTTTTATGTGGGCATTATCTTTCCATGGCCCAAGGGTAAAGTCTGTCCCCAAACTATCATGGAATTATCAATTGGACACTGAAACAAAGAGTTTTCCCAATCGGGGGCCCCGTACATTGAACATTCTCAACTTAATCCCAGCCTTAAAACACTTTATTTTAAAATAATAATAAAATAAATAAAAAGGACCCATTAAAAATATAGGGTTTAATTGATAGCATACATATATGATGGACTCAATTGGGAAATGTTTTTTATTGGGTACCTAACTGAAATGTAAGTGAGAGTTGGGGGACAAATTAAATGTCCTTTCCTTATTAAATTCTAGCCGACGTTAGTTTACTTTGTTTTTTCAGGTCAAACTTCTCCTTGGAAAACCAGGTCTAAAGACCTAATTATTATTAATTTAAACAAAGGAGCTAATTATCCCTAATTTTATTTCATGATTGGACCATGACATGCTGACACTAGGATAGACAAATATGGTAGATAAATCAGATTTAACCCCATTTGCTATTGCTGTCCAAATAAAAATAGCTTAAAATTAATTTTTTAATATTTTTTAATTATTTTGATGTGTTTATATTAAAAATAAAAAAAATATTATTTTGATATATTTTTTAATGAAAAATATTTTAAAAAGTAAATGTTATCATATTAACCTCTTTAAATAATCTGATCCCACAATATCACATTATAAACGTACCTACACATCTATTTCTTTAAAATTATTCGGATACCTATAGCAATTAAATATTTTTTTAAAAAAAAAACTAATTCCTATAGCAAGTTTTAATGTGGCTTCTTTCACGATTCATTGTTGATTCAATAATGATTTATTTTTTATTTTTTAGCCATTCAGGTTTTTTTATATATAATCTTATCCTTTCATGCGTTGTTTTTAATGTTTTGTGAGTTCATTTTTTATTTTTTATATATTATTAAGAAATAATAGTTTTGATAAGGTATCAAAACTTGACTAGAGATCAATTTAATTAGATATAATTTTAATTCATAGTATAAAGATACAATTTAAAGAATAAGGATGAAACTAAGAAATATAAAAAACCAACGTGATCTATCTTAAATTTATGTAAAAATATAATCCAGTCAATGTATTCATTGTTGACTTTTTTGGTCTCTTTAGCTGGGAAGTAGTTGCATGGATATGTGTTTTTTGTTAGGTAAATGATTTATTTGGAAGAACTAAAATTTTGTGTAATATATTTTTGTGTTTAATGATTATAATGTTTAACTTATTTTGTGAATGATGTAGTTTAAGGAAGTTGTTTTTATAAAGTTAGTTTATAGTTTTGTTGTATATTTATTTAAACATATTTATTTTTCAAAAAAAAGAAAATGATGTATGCCAAGAACTATTTAGCTTTAAATATTTGTTCTATAGAAAAGAAAAATAACAAAATGCAAAGTTGATATCATGGTTGAGTTATGAAAGTTCACCATGATGGGATCAGTATTGCGATTATTATTTACAGGTTGAGAAGTTATTAAATCGATAACTTGGTGTTAAAAATACAAAGAAAACTCTGTTAAAATTTCAGTTAAATATGCATAAATTTATATATATATATATATATTGTGATATTCTTCTTGAGTCGTTACATCAAGGTGCGCAGTTAAATCACTTTAGCCATATTGACAAATACTATTCATGGTAATAGTATTTTTTTTTATTTAACCCTTAAACAACTATTTTTTTTTTATTTAGTTTTTTATTTATTTCATCCTTAGGTTGTTTTGAGAGTTCATGCTTTGTAAATTTTTTTCTTTATGTTAGGTTATATACTAGTCTTATAAATTACTTTTTTTTTCCCATTGATCTCAACATTTAATATTAGATCTGTTGGAAGTGGGGCTTCATATTTTTTTTTATTTTCTTTCTATGAATTTATTTTGATCTCATGACCTTGATCACGGGTTTAATAAGTTAACCCGAGTTAACTCATATTGTTTTTTTGTTGTTTTTTTCTATTTTTTTTAGATTTTATCCTTTAGCATTGGATTAGTTGGAAATTAAGTTTTATATTTTTTTTATTTGTTTTCTATGGGGTACCCAAGTCACGGGTTTGACAAGTTGACCTAGGTTAACTTTTTTTATTTTTTGTGTCTTTTTTTAAGTAAATATTTTTTTTAATTGGGATTCGTAATTTTTTTTATTTGTTTTTCATGTAGTTATTCCATCTTATAACCTAAGTCACTAATTTGAAAGATTGATCCAGGTTGACTCTGTTTATTTTTAGAGTTATTTTTTAATTGGTTTTGTTTTTCAATTTTACCCTTTAACAATTCAATCTTTTTTATTTAGTTTTTATTTTTATTTTATCTTTCAATATTAGTTTATTTGAGAATTGAAATTCATAATGTTTTTCAATTTGATTTTTGTAAAGTTATCATGGTCTCATGAATTTATTTATTTTTCTCTTGATTTCAACTTTGAATATTAGATATGTTGGGAATAGAGTTTTGTAATTATTTTTCTTTTCTTTTTATGAAGTTGTCTTGGTCTCATTACTAAGTCTTGGATTTAATAGGTTAGTCTGGGTTGACTTAAGTTATTTTTTGTCCTTTTTTCTTAATTGATTTTTTTTTCAATTTCATCATTTAATATTGGGTTGGTTGGAAATTGATCTTTATATTTTTTTTTTATTTTTTTTATAGGTTATTCCAATCTCATGATCCAGGTTAACTTTTTTTTTTATTTTTTAGATCTTTTTTTAATTGAATATTTTTTTAATTGGGATTCATAATTTGTTTTTTGGATTTGCTTTCCATGTAGTTATTCCATCTCATAACCTAGGTCACTTATATGACAAGTTGACCCGAGTTGACTCTAATTATTTTTTAATTGGTTTTTTTTTTCAATTTCACTCTCCAACAATTCAATCTTTTTTTTATTTAGTTTTTCTTTTAATTTTATCTTTCAATATTAGGCTATTTAGGAATTAGGCTTCATAATATTTTTGAATTTGATTTTTATAGAGTTATCTTGATCTCGTAAATTTATTTATTATTCTCTCGATTTCAACTTTGAACATTAGATCTATTGGAAATAGAGTTTTGTAATTATTTTTCTTTGCTTTTTATAAAGTTGTCTTGGTCTCATTAACAACTCTTGGATTTAACAAGCTAGTTTGGTTTGACTTAGATTTTTTTTATCCTTTTTTATTAATTTTTTTTTTCGATTTTATCCTTCAATATTAAATTGGTTGGAAATTGAACTTTATAATTTTTTTAAAATTTTTTTATGGGGTTATTCGAATCTCATGACCCGAGTTACATATTTGATAGGTTAACTTGGGTTGACTAAGGTAGTTTTTTTTTCTCGTTTTTTTAATATATATATATATATAATAATAATAATAATAATAATAATAATGGTCTCATGACCCGGGTTATAGATTTGACGGGTTAACCTGGATCGATCCAATATGTCACAGTTTTTATATTTAAAAAAAATATCATCATTTGTGTCATCGTATTACTATTTCCTTTTAAAATATTGTTCAATACGCATCATACTTTGAGTTTATTATTATATTTCCTATTAGAAAACATGTTATCAACACTTGAATAATTCTTTTTATGTTATGAATAATTGAATTGACTTGCAATGCAACACAACCCATTAAACTAGTAAATATTGAAGAACTAAATAAAAAATGAACACGTGAGAGTGCATGGACAAGCCATCCAAAAGATTAGATATTAACTAATTGGGCGAAGGGTTAAGTGAGTGTTTAGTAATGCGTTTATGTTTTTTAAAAGTATTTTTAATTTAAAATATATTTAAATAATATTTTTTATATATATTATTTTTATATCAGCATATCAAAACTATCAAAAAGCATATAAAAGACATCAATTTGAAGCTTTTTAGGCAAAAAAACAACATGGAAAAGCACTTTAAAAAGCAAATTCAACCATAAAAACAAACATTCCATTAGGAGAGATTTTTTTTTTAAAAAAAATTAGCATGGTAAGTTAAAAGTTTTGGCAAAATAATACCACTTAAAAAAGATTTGATGAAATAACACACTTTCACCTTATCGTGCTTTAAAATAATGACATTTAAACATGTCGCACTTCTGAAATGTGACATGTTGTAAAATGTAAATGCCTCCTTAGATTAAAGAACACGCAGACGCAACAACCCTTCCTCTCTCCAAACCAACACCGTCAACCTTTATCTCTCTAAAAAATCCACCAAACACTTGTTTTTTCCCTTTAAAACACCAAAAAATTAAACTCATCCAAGTCTTTAATCATTATTGGTTGTTATTATGTTCAAAATCCATTGTTGTCACCGCCACCCCAACCCCTTTTCTAGTCTTATAAGCAAGGTAAACATACTGCTTTTCTATGAATTTGCTTTTGGTTTAGTTGGGATAAAATAATTGTTTAGATTGAATTTAAAGTTTATTGAATTAGGTTGAATTTAGAGTTTCTTGAATTAATAATAAATTAATTATGAATATTATCAATTATGATTGATTTGATAAAATTAAATATGAAAATAAGTTAAATTAATTCAATTAAATTAATGTCGCGACTTAGAACAATGACAATTAATAAATATTACAGTTCAAAAATGTGACATTAATTAAATGTTATTGTTACTGCAACATTAATTAAATAACTCAAACATCCAAAGATATGTTATTTCATAAAAAATAAAAATTGTTGTTGTATTAAATCATCATTTCTTTTGATTTTGTAGTCTAATTATCCAATTTATCCTTCAGAAGAGATAAGCTCGAACTTGAAAGGGTATTGTATACCTTACAATATATCGACAAACATAGCATGTCTTCCACAGGCAAACTCAAAAATCCAACTATCTATTCATCTTATAAGTGAAATCGAAATAAACGAAAGGGAAGAAACCTGGGCATTGCTCCATGTGCTATTCCTTCACATTCATCATGAAATTGCAATTGCATGCATATACCACCACAAACGGGGAGGATATTGGAGACTGCAATATTGTAGTGAAATGCATGTATTTACGTAATGCTATATTTTGACACAATCGATCATGGTTTTTACTTTTTATATAGAGTCTCAAATCATAGTGGAGTGTGTTTTTTATATTATTATTTTAGATTTGATTCACAATAAATAAAAATATGAGAAAGGAAGAAACTTTTTATGAGTAAAATGATTTTGAATTGTAACTTCATTAATATGATAAAAAAACGATTTACTTAAAGCTAAGAAACCAAATCTAATCCATTATATGACTAATCGGCCATCTCAAGCGCAAACCTCTTGTTGCACACATGCACGATCAAGGAGGACAAAATGGACCCAAGAATCCACCATCCATTGTCAACGTGGGGGAAGGTTTATACAGCCTCTCAATTTGCAACAGTATCAATTCATTATCCTTGGAAGAGCATTCATACATGGGTAGCTTTGTAATTTTGAGCTAGAACCACTTTAACATCTAGAAATGCAAGTTGTCATCTTCCTAATCAGAAACTCACCAGACTCTGACACACTTAACAGAACCCTAAAACTCCCACTCTCCCCTCCCCTGTCATATTAGGCTTACACTTCTATATCACACTGGGCAGGTTTGTTTTTTTTGTTTACATTACCAAATACATGTCATCATTATTTAAGTGAATCTTTAATATTAAATGATGATCAATATGGATTATTGAAGTTCTCTTGTTTTCTTTGGAGATGAAGGGAGTCTTTAGCATGAGGAGCTAACTAGTCTAGTTATATTTCATGGGCTATTCAAGGAAATTAGTTTGAATTACTGGGTTTTACTTCTTTCTTGGCCTTGATCATCTGTCATTTGCAATTGGGTTGTTCTTGTTTTTCGCTTTCTTGATGCTTGGTGCCATCTTTAGCTGTTAATTGGTTCCGTCTTCAACTAAAGATTTGATCTTTGCAACTTTTTTTTTTCTCAGTTTTGCTTTTGCTGCAGATTTCTTGTCAAAGAAAAGATAGCAAATGATGCGTTGTTGTATCACATATAGCTTGTTGGTGTAGAAAGTGAGCTTCTTCTCTTCACTCTGATCTTTTTACGTGTTCTTGATTTGGTTTTGTTACAATGGATTAATACTGTTTGTGGGTTCTTATGGATTCCCATAAAGGATCTTGATTTTTGTGGAACTGGTTAGCTCGTGGGTGTTGTTTTGTATTTGTCAATGGCAGAGGTGGTTGGGCCAAGGTTGTACAGTTGCTGTAATTGCAGAAATCATGTTGCCCTTCATGATGATGTCATTTCTAAGGCTTTTCAGGTCAGGGAAAGATTAATGCTGATTCTGCTTTAGTTATGAGTTTGATCAAGAATTCAGTAGAGAGCTCTCTTGTAAGAGCAAGAATGTAAGAATCGGTAAAGAAGAGTTAAAAAAATTCATCAATTCATGGATGTATTTTTAAGTGAAAAATATTTTGAATTGTTATCGCTATCACAATCCCAAACACACTTAAAGCATCCGGTTGATATTGTTCTGCCATTATTGTATAATTTGACCTTCATCAACTCTTTTTTTGTTCCTGCATCTGATAGATTCTTACACTCTATTGCAGGGAAGACATGGTCGAGCCTTTCTGTTCTCTCATGCGATGAATGTTATGGTGGGGCCGAAGGAGGATAGGCATCTAATGACTGGCCTCCACACAGTTGCTGATGTCTCTTGCTCCGACTGCCGTGAAGTGCTTGGTTGGAAATATGAACGAGCTTATGAGGAAACACAAAAATACAAGGAAGGGAAGTTCATACTTGAGAAGTCAAAAATAGTCAAAGAAAACTGGTAGCAATTGTGCAGCTTTTCCCCCCCTCGTCTTTCCCAATGTTGTTGTAAGTGGATGAAATTGTGGGTGCTATTGCATGTGCATCTTGTGCAGGAAAACCTCATGAATTGCAAATATTGACGTGATGTTCCTCAACACTCATTCTTGTGCTCCATGTATGGATATTCTACTTGAGATCGTTGTCTTGGTAATAAATTGTTAATAGTTCTCTCTATCATGATTAGTGTTTGTTATGTGAATGTAGTTGAAGTTTTAGCACCTTGGGAGTTTCTAAGGCGCATCAAACATGACTAAGAATGTTCTGATGCCGAAACAAATTTACTCTGTCCCTAGCTGAATGTTTTCCTTTTAATAAAAAATGGGGATTATTAGTTAAGTTTGTAATGATCTTCTCAATTGTCTTATCAGGCCTCTTGTTCCGGCCTCTCGAAAGGCATAATCAAACATGGTGAGCCCTCATGCTAACTTGAAAATAACATGTTATCCGGTGATCGTGTAGTGGTTGTCTCTACCAGTGGCATGTGTGCTGTCGCTCTATGAGCGGGGCAGACTTTAAATTAACTGGTAACCAGATTTCATATTTAATGAGGACGATTGTCGCATTTGTAGACAGTTGGCCATGCTTCTGGATGCTTACACAACTGGCAAAATGCCTGTCTGCAAGAAAAACTTCATTTTAGTACAAGATTGAATGCCCAAGAAAACTTTTGAGTTATGAAGCAGGGGAGTGCAAAAATGCGTGGTCACATGCATGCGTTCTGGGCAGCTGCAACTTCCACTTGCAAGGCATTTCAAGGACTTTCAAAGTTGTGAATAATTGAGGAAGAAACAAAAATAGTTCTGGTATAATTGTCCTTCTTCTTCTGACAGAATATTCCACTGTATCATCCATGCTCAACAGGTTATCAAATGCGAGAAGATAGCACTTCGTTTTTAGTAGTCCGATTGCCCTCTTAAACAGAGGCATTTTTCCTGCATTTAGACTCACGGAAAAGCAATTGTTACGCCTTTACGAAGCTAATTGGCTTAAACACTGCAATCATACAACCGGAAGCCATCATATTTCGGTATTGCTTCTCAACTTAAATTTTGCTTGCCCATATTGGTTTAGATTCCTGTTTTTTATACATACTATCTATCATCTTAGATTCAAAAAGAGAAAAGAAGAAGAAGAAAGAGTTATAACAGTCAGTCCCAATATGAATGATCTCTAAAATCGTTATGAAGAATTTAGTGTTAGAGATTATTTGATATTATGGTAGTTTTTATTTTTTTGCTCAATCATAAAGATAAAATCGTTTAATTAGCTAAATAATTTCTACGTTTTGCATTGGGCTCCAAATATAATTATGTTTTAAATTTTAATTTTTTAGAAGCTAAAATAAAATGTTTTTCATTCATGAAAACATGATTTTTATTTATTTTGCATGCAAGAATATTAGTTTTAATAAAATACATATTTTTTAAATTTATTTTCTTTTAGAACCACAACTGAAAACACTTTTTTTAAAACTCTTTAAAAAACTACAGCAACATCAAAAACAAACTTAATACTTAAAAACTAGTGCACTTCTGATAATATTAATAAAAAATAAATATTTTTTATTTATATATTAATAATAGATAAATAATCTTTACACAAATATTAAAAATATAAAAATATGATAGGATTCAGAAAAAAAAAAAAAAGAAGATCAAGATCAGTTTTGATAAAAAAAAAAATTCAAGGGAATACTTGTTGGTTTCAAACCATAAGACAAGGTCCTGTTTGAGCCCACGGGTAGCAGCCATGCGCTTGACA
>Ga0307517_10004861_pt1 | contig 20483 bp, 21 predicted proteins | sample 23_EM_MG_FD_194515 | JGI IMG/M metagenome (GOLD analysis project Ga0307517, IMG submission 194515) | Populus trichocarpa ectomycorrhiza microbial communities from riparian zone in the Pacific Northwest, United States - 23_EM | ecosystem: Host-associated > Plants > Roots > Unclassified | place...
TATAAACTTCCAGCAAAGCAAACTAAACATAGCAATACGATAGCATAGCCTATCTGACTCAGAGACAGTGGCGGAGCTGAAATCAAATCAAATAAACTAAATATAAATCAACTAAACATAGGAGATCGTGCACTGCCCGCTCCTGTGTACCGTTACCGGAACATGTACACATGTTACAGTTACGGAGCCGGGCGGGGCGGGTTTTCACTCGCCAGGCCCCGCCCTTCAACGAGGCCGGCGGGGGTATTATTGGTGTAATTTGGGCCCCGCCCCCGCCCGGAGGCCCCCCACACGCATTCCTGGGACAGGGCCCCGTTTGTTACCACACATTTTTAACAGGGACCCGTCCGGACTATCGGTGGGGCGGGGGCCTGCGCAGGGACAGGGGCACGGAATACTGAAAAAGATACCCCGTGCCAGGCAGTTGAGCGGGGCTGGGCAGGGGCAAGAGCCGGGCGCCTGCTTTTTCCGGGGCCCCGTCCGCCCCTTAACGAACTCTAACCGAACCTGACGCAAAACCACAAATAGACACCGTTCGTGTCAGCGATGACAGCAGCGATGAGTACCAGACCTCACGCAGATCTGATCAAACTGAATCGGAAACAGAACCAGCCGCAGAAGACAATGATTTTCCAGATGACGACACTGCACCCGGGACTCGTCGCCACTCACGAACTGAGGAGAGACAACAAGCAAACAACCGGGTTTCGACTGGGCCAGTTTCCACCACCTCCGGATTGCAGGGGGCCGCGCCAGTCAGGCGTACCCTAGCTGCTCCACGATGTATAATCCAAGGTAGTGCGTACACTCCACCGACGTTCACATCTTCCAGTGTACCACTGGATTCGTTGCCGCTGGCCACCCACAGTGCCACTACGTCTGCAGCCAGAAGCTCGAGTCCTCCCGGCGATCTGAATACGCCACAACACGAGCACATCTGGCATGGTACTAACTCACGGCGAAATACAGCCACAGGAGCCGAGGCTGCCGTAATTGGGCGGCCCAAGATTCTCATTTCCCGGTACACGATGTTTGTTAATCCACTTCCAGCACCCGCTAGTTTGATGTCCGAGGTCCACCGATGCTGGCTGAAGGCTCTCGATGACAGATCCGACGCAGGAAATATGGAAGCATCGGAGGCCGGCATAAAAATAGTAAGTGGACGCTGATACTCCAACATCACCCACGCCGCCGGGGGTGCTTACTAAATCTGACAGATACACGCGAGGTACTCTGCAGTAAGATCTCTGTTTGTTTACGAAGTAAAGAACAACATTGGAAGATTGTACGATCTCCCACAAGACCCGACGGCGATTGCGCCCAGAGTGGACTACTTTCTTGAGAGGGATAGATTTATGTGCTCCCCGAGAGGGTATCAGGTGTGTCCGCTATGTTGTGAGACTGGCCACAACTAATCGGTATGAACCTGACCTAGCAAGTAATGAATCAATTCCTCGTGCCCCAGATCCCCGAGGCACTATGGGGAAAGTACTTCAAGGGCAAGAAAATGTGTGGGATTTCCGAACCCGATTTTCTTGATCGCATCAATGGCACCATGGTTTGCTTAACCTGTGCCATACTCTGCCATACTCTGCGAGCATGGCAAACAGGAGTCCATCTTGAAACATGCGACTTCAAGCCGGAGGCCGTAGGAGGTGAGCCACACCCTGAACCTGGTCTTCTCTCATTCCAGCTCGGCTGCTAACACGACCTTGAGCTCGGAAGACCTTTTTGGCCGGCAGCACACAGACGTGGGCCTCTTGCCCAGACTGGGTACAGACTATGATCCTCAAGAACATTCGCAAGACCATCAAAGCAAACATCAAGAAGGCGCACAGGGTGCCGGAAGATCGCTGTGAAGGGTTTACTGACGATTGGGCTGCAGTCCCTCCAGCGGTAGAGAGTCAGATGTCAAGTCGGGCGCCCGCATGTGCGACTCCACGGATTCAGAGTCAAACCCCCTGCAACTCAGATATTGGGGCCCTAGCGGGCGCCCCAGGTAACGCAATCGATTCACAAGTAACAGTCACGTCTTTTGATTTGACCCAGATGGCAACGCGACTCCACATCTTTCTCGATTCCGATCCACAGACTCCGGACGGCTCACAGGAGGTGGCTGTGGGGCTAACTTTAGACAATACCGTGAGTCCTACTACTTTGTCACAACTCGCGCTCAGCATTGGAGATCAACAGTCGCCATAGGACCCTGCGGTGCATAGCGAGCCGTTGGATATAGAGCAGGGGCATTGTGGGAGCAATGATGCGTGCATTTTAGGACATTGAGCATGTGTATGTAGAGTAGCCGTAATGAATAATATTGGGATGCGGTTTCTCTCACATGTGGGAAATGGTACTCGCAGGAACTTAGTGTTAATATGAGGACGTCAAGATAACTCACGGAATTCAGCGCATTATGACTAAGAGAATAGTATTAGACCTAGTTCACGATGCATCCGAGAACACAAGGCGACATCTGATAGAGTCACGATTGGGTCAGGACGCGGCATGTATAGGGGGTAAGATCAGGAAGAAGTAGTGAGACGTCATGAATGGAGAGAGCAGGATCGTGTCATCAGGACGAGGGAGGGAGGAGCAGAAAAGATTGGCACGAGAGTTGGGAAGATGCACGAAGCCCTGACTTTCGGTGAGAAAGAACCGGCGTCAGGGCGGGAGAGTGTTAGATCAGGCAGCGTCAGGGCGGGACACCCTTAGATCAGGCGTCGCCAGGGCGGGAGAGTGTTAGATCAGGCAGCGTCAGGGCGGGACACCCTTAGATCAGGCGTCGCCAGGACGGAGTAGCGCAGCACGAGACGCAGTCAGGACGCACAGGACGTAGGGGTCCGTGTCCTGATTGCATCAGGACGGACGGTGCCAAGTAACGCAAAGTCAGGACGCAATGTCGATCCGACGTTGGGTCCTGATTCGCGATTTGCGTTCCGGGTCAGCTGCGTGGGACGCACAGGATGAACAGAACGCAAGGTATTATTTTTGCTGATGGACACAGTGCAGAACTCGATTATTCCAGTTTTTACGATACTGTTACTACAGAATACAACCCAAACCCCCGGGCCAAGGTTTCTTGTTACTAACCCTGACCCTAGTTACATGAAGTATGATGTGATAACTTACTACATACACGAAACATCTCTCCTCCACCTCCGGCAATTGAAATCTCAACACCACGGGAAATTATCGTCACTTCTCCCCACCCACCTCTCTTCTCCCACGATGGCTATTGCCTAGGGGTTGACGTTAAGCCACCTTCCGTCCTCTCCTGAGGCCTGCAGGCCTTCCCTCCTTAAGGTTCTCGTTCTCGTTCGATGTTGACACCCGCTCATGATGTTCCATTCTCCTTCTTACCCCGCCCTTGTCTCGCACCTCGCTTAGCATTTTGCGTGATCGGAAAGCTTCTCGCTTCGTTCACTGTTCGCGATATGGCGTCCGGACTCTTGGTCGAGGCAGGCCTCGGTTTGCCCGGCCTGTACCACTAATGGGGCAAGCTTCGGTTCGTAACATCACGGTCCCGCTCGGTTTCGCTGTCATCCCAAAAGCCTCTGCTATTGCCTGTTAGTCGGTTGTGGCTAGCCTGTTGGCAATCCTTCCTCTATCCCCCTCTCGGTTCAGTCCGCTGCCACTGTACTGCCCCTTGAGCTGGCACATTACTGCTAAGCCCCTCCATGGATGGTACCTTACTGCTCCTCGTCGGCTGGCAACCCACTGCCCCTCGTCAGCTGGCACCCTAGTGCTCATGAGTCTCGTTGGCTGGCATCCCCTCTGCCGGGTGGCTCCGCTCGCCCACCTCCTTCTCTCTCTCTCCCGCGATTTACCCCACGGTCGCGAACCTCGCTTAGGTTATGATGGTCTATGGTATTGCACTGCCTCCTTGGACCACTCCAAACACTGACGTGTCGCCCCCTTCCGGTCACTCCTGACCGTTGAGCCCCCTGCCCCAACAGGAGATTCACCGTACCGGTACTTGGTATAGGCATTTGGCAAACAGTAGTTGTATATCGGCGTTTCTTTGATTCTTTTCTTAGTGTTACCTGCGGGCCTGCCGAAGGGTTTGGGTCTCTCTCCTGTACCTCTCTTTAATTTGTCTCATTATGTGTCTGGAGTATTGTATCTTAGGTGCTAGGCAAGGGGAATTATTCCTATGGATTCGGGGTGTTTGATTTCTCCCATGAGGAGGTGAAGCAGGCTGTGGTTTTGCTCTTATAGGTTTTGTTCTCTCCATAGCTAGCGCTGCATGAGGCTTTTTGTACCTAGAAACAATGAACGCGTGATTACAAAAAAAAAATGAAAAAAAATGATAACTTACTACATATTGGATCGTTTGTTGACCATGGTATGAATACGCCGCATGGTGCGCCCAGATAGCGCTCAAATCGGTGAGGCATTTCCGCAACTGACGTAGTACTGTTACGGATGAAATTTGGGCTTTCTTAACCTGTAGTTTTCTCGCTTATCTTCAAATAACTTAGAATAGATAGCGGTTCATGATCTTGGCTTGGGGAAGTGTCACGTTTCTGCAGGGGTGGCTGTTGCCTAATCTTAGCAGACATGGGGGTCTATGTAAGTTACGATCTTTGACTTCTCTCGCGCTTTCCCCCACCACAGCAACCATCGCGACGAGAGAACACAGCACAACAGAGGACCTGTTGAGCTCTAGGTTGAGGAAGGAAAATTTGTCCTGTGCCTAGTTGGTCGGACGACCTGTAAGGTTGGGCTTTCGTGCGGTGGGATTTTTCTCTCTTTTGTGCGGTTTCTGTGTTTGGCTCTGGATAAGAGGTTTGCGAAGCAGCTTAGCGGATTTGGATTGATCTTGACTTGTGTGGTTTTTCTTTTCAGTTGAGAATTCTTGATAGTGACAGTTGTTTGCCCGTACCTCTTTAATTCCCCAGAGTGGATACACTTGCCCGGTTATTTTGTTTTCAGTGCAGTACTTACGCACTGAAGAAGTTTCTAGAAATGTGGTGTCTACCCTTTGCACTTTTTATTAGGCGGCCACACCTAAGTTAGCCCCAAGCCAAATTACCATTTCCGGAAAGTTTTGGAATATCCTAGGATCGTACCTCCGGAACAGGCAGGCTGTGAGGTTGCACAAAAACCCCGCACCTTCAGCCCAGGAATTCCTGCCCGTACTCAACTAACTCCACCACCGGTCACCCCCAGTCCTAGCCCACGAAAAAGAGAAAATGTCCCAGTCCTTCAATAACAACAAGAACTGTTTCAACGCGAGCTACGTGGCTGTTAGCGTCTCGAATTGCCCTATAGTTGCCGATGACCGATCGAACATCCTTGCCTGGCTATCCCCCTTAAACCCCAAGTTACGGCACCAAGACATCCGGGATAGCCGAGTCGAAACCATAGGAGAATGGCTCTTACAAACCGAGGAGTTCAGAATCTGGTATGCTGGTAGTGGGAGCGAATCCGGTAGCGCAGTACTGTTTTGCTATGGCGATCCGGGGGTCGGCAAAACTTATATTAGGTAACAAGGAGGAAGCCTCTGGAATGGAAGGGAAATGGAAAGTGCTGACAAGCCGTGATGTTAGCTCATTGGTGATAGATAGTTTGTGTGATCGAGTTAGGGGACAAAATGTTACCGTTGCATGTTTTTATTTTGACATTGCTATCCAAAAGGAGCAGTCCTCCACGAGCACAATGGGGGCCCTGCTGAAACAGGCGGTTGGCGGATGGGAGGAGATCCCCGAGGAGATATCGGGTGCGTACCAAGATCAAAAAAAAGCTGTTGGTGGGAGGGGACCCCGACTTGCCGATATCGTGGAGATGCTGCAGGCGATCTCTTCCAGAGAGCGCACATTCATATACATCGACGATCTAGATGAATATGCTCCAGGAGACCGAGCCAGGCTTCTAGATTCGCTCAATCAAATTCTCGAAGTCTCTCCGGGTACTAGAATATTCGTGACCGGGAGACCACACATCTGGCCGGAGATCGTAAGGCTTCTTGCGGGAAGAGTAACGAGTCTATCCATAACTCCCAGGAGGGGCGATATTATCAAATATCTTCGCAGCAGGCTGGGAGAGGACACAACCCCAGATGCGATGGACAGTAGCCTGGCCGCAGAGATCCTGGAGAAGATTTCTGAGAATGTTTCTGAAATGTATGTAGAAGCGGCGGCAAGGGTAAGCTACCTCAGTATCCGCTGACAGATACGCGTCTAGATTCCTACTAGCTTCGCTGGGCAGGGTTCCGAATGGTCCGCGGAAGACCGAACTAGACCAGCCGGTCCGGTCGAAAATCAAGTCTAGTCTAATGGTGGAAATTAGACCGACTGGACAGTCAAGATTATCGGACCCGACTTGGCCAGGACCAGTCCGACCAGGCCCGCCAAGCGATAGGATATGCACGGCCCTTTGACAGAATTACCATCTCGTTTTGCTTTTTACTATTTTTTTGTCACAATATATTGTGTTTGAATAAAGCTTTTCTTAATTAAACTCATTGTTTCCATGGATTATGCTGTGGGGTGGTTGGGATGGAGATAGTGCCTCGTTTAGATTAGGGGCAGCAAAGATGGGTTCACGAGTATTAATTTTTTTCGGTGAACTAAGTGAGTGATATTACATGATTATACAATATTTATACAGACTGGTCTGGGACCAGTCCAGACTAGACTGAACTACCTGAGCTAGTCAGGTCCAGTCATTGACATCAACCTGGACTGGCCAGCCTGGTCCTGCCTCCAAGACTTGACCGGTCGGACTATTCGGAACCCTGTCGCTGGGTATCGATGCGGTCCTCCGAGAAACTACAATACATCGCAGGAGACAAAAGCTCGGCGCGATTGCCAATGGCTTAGGGTTAGAGGATGCTTATGGTACAACACTGGATCGGATAAAGAGACAGGGTGAGGAGAAATCGAGGCTTGGGGTAGCCACTTTGATGTGGGTATCTCACTCGGAGAGGCCGTTGAAGCCCAATGAACTGTGCCATGCCCTAGCAGTCGAAATAGGGTCGCCGAATCTCGATACGGACAACGTTCCTTCAATAGGTACCTTGATAGCCTGTTGTCAAGGGCTTATTATGGTAGACAAGGAGGCTTCCACTGTCCGGCTAATCCATTTTACACTTCCAGAGTATCTCCGGGCTCATCCCGAGCTTTTCAGTGCAGCTCACTCGACAATAGCTGAAACCTGCTTAACTTATCTGAATTTCCGACAAGTTAAGGCCCTTTCGACCGGCCCCTCCCCCGATCTCCAAGACATTCCCTTCCTCGAATATTCTTCTCTGTACTGGGGAGTCCACCCAAAGAGAGACCTCTCGAGTTGCGCGGAACTGCTTGCGCTGAAGCTCTTTGATGACTACAATAGTCATATATCCACTCAGCTCCTCTTTTCAGCAGAGAGCCCGTTTACGGGCCCTGCTGATTTCGATAGACTCTTCCTGTTCACTGAACTACACTGTGCATGCTTCTTCGGGGTTGTTCAGCTTGTGGGAACTTTGATACAGATGGAAGGTTGCGACATCAACCAAATGGATTGCGCAGGTAACACACCTCTTGTGTTGGCTGCTTGGCGTGGGCACGAGGAAGTGGTGAAAATGCTACTCGGACGAGAAGGTATCAATCCCGACAGCCCAGACAAATACGGCCAGACGCCACTCTGTCTTGCTGCTAGGAGTGGGTATGAGGGGATGGTGGAAATACTCCTCGGGCGAAACGATGTCGATCCCAACAAATCGGATGTGCTCGGCCGAACACCACTCCATTTGGCTGCTGAGAAAGGGTTTGAAGGAGTGGTGAAAATATTACTCGGACAGCGGGGCGTCGACCCCGACAAATCAGATATATCCGACAAAACACCCCTCTGCCTTGCTGCTGAGAGCGGGCACGAGGGAGTAGTGAAAATGCTGCTGGAACATGATGATATCAGCGCTGACAAATCAGATGAATACGGCCAAACACCGCTCTATCTTGCTGCCAGGGGCGGGTACGAGGACCTGGTGATACTGCTACTCGGACGAAACGACGTCAACCCCGACAAACCAGACGTGCTCGGCCAAACACCGCTCCGTTTAGCTACTGAGAGAGGATTTGAGGGAGTGGTGAAGGTATTGCTGGGGGCGGCCTCCCCCGTTACATTAGAAATATCTGGCCAAACACCACTTCCTGCAGAGCTTGGACCACTTCCTCTTTATCGGGATGATGATGGTTTCTACTCTGTCCTTGGTCCACCGCTCAACTAGGGGATGCGTAGTGATGCTTTCTGTTCTTTCTACTACCCACCGCTCAACCAGGTGACACATGAGCACCAAGCCAACGGATCGACCGATTACATCTCCGATAATGAATCTCCGAGATGTCGTATCTACAGGAGTAGACTTGTCCATAATATCTCCGAGAATGGATCTACCAATTACATCGAGAACGGATCCACCGATCATATCTCCGGGAATGGATCTACCGATCATATTTTCGAGTGGGGCCTTCCCAGCGACAAAACACCCCGTCGGTTATCCGAATACCCTCCCCCACTCTCTTTCATGCAACCTTTATCCTCTTCCATGCCACGTATATCCTCTTTATCATTGGGATCCCAGAGTAGCGGTCCACACACTTGGTTCCTTCGCTCCTTCACTTGTAGCGCACCTAATTGCACTTTGACAACCCCGTTCATGACGAAACAGGCACTCAACCGGCACTATGAGGCTGTACACCTTGCCAAGCTGTTTGACTGTCAGGTCATCGGGTGCGAGAGTGTTGGCAAAAGGGGGATCAAGAGATACGACAATTTAGTCACTCATATGAGGAACCAGCATGGGATATCACCAGCTGGCGGATTGCTCATGAATTAGCCGGCTAATCCGCACAGCCGAAGCTATGCCGCACAATAATTCCCTAGTATCCTAAATCCTAGTCAGTATTTTCCTACACCTCTATTAACCAGATCCTGTTCCTTCGCCTGCTCGTTCGTGAGTTTTATAGGCGCTGATCCAATCTGCCTCAGGGATACCGCAGTGCTGAATAGTGCGCGATATCAGTTCTTCCCAAAATTGGTTCGATAATGGGAGTGTCCTGAATTTACTCCACAGTAGACCGGAACAATGGAGCTGACTTTCACGGTTCTTGGATCCTTCCTACTTGTCCATTTACATCCTCTTCCCCCTCTTTTTTTCCCCGTATCGCACAAGGAATTAAACTGTATAATAGCGGGGCTCTTCCTTCTCTTCGCCTCCTAGCATCCATTTATTCCATACCTCACTTTCCTATTGGCCGTTCGGCGTTCACGGCTCACTCACTATACTATTTACAGTGCATACTGGCCACTTTTTTTTGAGTCTCAACTAAGGGGGGTTTGCTGTGGTTTATCTGCCCATATTCTAGATGAGGGATTTTAACGGCCCAGCATATTTCTCCTGTATGCGAGTACAATACTAACGGCATGACACTGTTTTTTCCCTTGATACCTTCTCAGAATCACCAGCAATCACTCCGTTGTAAAATATATTTCCTTAGTACTTTTCCTATCTTGTCGTTCCCTTGTCTGTAGTTTTCCTTGTCGCGCGTTACGAATTGAAGAGGGTAAGGGGTAATTAGTATTGTTGAGAAATAGAAATTTGTTTTAGGGAGAGAGAGCCTAGTTTGAGCCTCCTACTCACTACTACGGTGGACGAAGAGGCTGGTATTCCACCTAATGCGTTACGCCACCAAAGCGAGAAATATATATATACTACTTATGTTCCTCCTAGTTAGGCTGTAAACTTAATCAACAACCTTCAGCTGCAAGACAAAACCTTCAATTTCGAACCAGTATACTTGGTTTGTAGAACGGAAGGTGGGTCTCCATGATATCAGCGGAAGGGACCAGAACGTTGCAGCTGTCATGGCATCTCCGGAAAGATCGCCTCCAGCAAGGGGATCGCTCAGACATTGTAGTTACCCCAGTGGCAGGAATGTTGAGTGGAGGAGGGGGGGAAGCTTGTTGTTTGTCTAGATAAAACTTTCTATTCGCTGTGGGTTAGGGAAACAAGCGAGCAAGGTACTAACCGGGAAGGACTCTCAGCCGCAGTGTTCCGAACCGTCCAGCCGGTCCGTCTTGGAGGGAGGACCGGCTGGACCGGAAAAACTGTCCCACATCCGTCCTCTATGACTGGGGGAAAAGGAAATTTACACTTGGCCATACCAGGGGTGGCAACTACAGGGTCTGTCATGAGCATCAATTGTTCCAGTTTTTACGGTATGATACTACAGCACCTGGACAAATGCTATCGTTGGTGGCCTGTTTTACACCAAAAATTCCATTGTTCGGGGCCTGAGAATTCCACTAGCTGTTATGCAAATAGTTCAATTTGTGGTGAAATCGTAATTCTGCCAATTCTAAGCAGCTAATTTCAATATTGAAGCAAATGGTATAAGATTCAGTGAACTGCAATCATTTGAAATTCGCCATTTTGAAATCAGGTACCTTTTTGTATGGGTCACCATACAAATTCTCGAGCCTTGGCCCCTTGATCTCAATGAGCTCATCCCGTTAAGCTATACAGGACACAAAACCACAAAGATCATTATAAATATACTAATTACTGTATCGCTGTGTTCCCCGCTAGCGATTGATATAATCTTCATTTTAATTAATTGAGCAGTGCAGGTTAAGATGGCGATTTTCGAGACCTCGAATTTCTGAGATTTCGGTATGTTTTGTGGGTATCATACTTGGGGGCACCAACGATGACTTTTGTCCAAGAACTATACTTTGTGGAGTTAGGGTCGGGGTTGCCATGTTGGTTAAAAAAAAAATTTGAAGGTCTCTTTGGTGGGTCACTTTTCTCTTGCAAAAAGTGGTATTTACAAGTATGATATATTTCTTTACATAAAACTTTTATATTGAATGTTGGGTTGGAAGGACTCATTGCTAATTGGGCAAAGCACACGGAGTAGCACTTGAGGGCACAAGTGTTGTCTAGGGGGTGGTGGGAAAAAGGTATCATAGCTGGCGGCTCGCTTGGCCGGTGGTCATAGCTCCCCACAGTGAGATCACCATGCTTGCTACTCGAGTACTGGGTACGAGTACTGTACACCCTGCAGCTTGCATCCCTTGTCCCCCACACACCAGCCCTACCTCCCTTCGAGCACCCCCATTGCCATGCTGGGACACCTCCGTGGCAACCGTCTCCAGCGACAAGAGCAGCAACATCTCGGCCAATACTTCCGGTTGTGAAACTAGAACGTAAGCGGGAAGGAAGGAGAGGATCACTTAGGTTCCTTGTCGGCTAATAGTCTAATGCATTCATTCCGCTTTGAGAAATTAGGAGGCATCTGCTGTAGCATAGCCAAAAATATGACAGTTTTTTTCTTATTTTGACTCCTCAGACCGGAATACACCATATCATACCACTAGGTAGTGCTTAAATAAGTGTGGCAATTCCTGAAAACTGACGCAGTAGGTAAATGCAGGATGCTATTGCAGGGTTGATTGATGCCTAAGCGCCGCCCTTTCATTCAAGTTTCACAAAAACCCCGCACTTCTTCAAACCCCCGGAATTCCCGCAGTCTACTAACTCTACCATCGATCATCTACAGTCCTAACCTACGAAAGAGAAAAAATGTCCCAAGCTTTTAGTCGTAATATTAACTCCTGGAACACCATATACAACGCTGTTAGCGTGTCAAATCACTCTATAGTTGCTGATAACCGATCGAACATCCTAGCCTGGCTATCACCACTAGATCCCAAGTTACGGCATCAAGACATCCGGAACCGCCGAGTCGAAAATATAGGGGAATGGGTCTTACAAACCCAGGAATTCAAAAGCTGGTACGCCGATAGTGGGAGTGAATCCGATGACGCTGTTTTGTTTTGCTATGGTGATCCGGGGATCGGCAAAACATATATTAGGTAAAGGGGAGCAAGCTCCTAAAATAGAAGAGAAATAGAGAGTGCTGACAAGTCGTGATACTAGCTCATTGGTGGTAGACAACTTGTGTGATCGGGCTAGGGGACAAAATGTTACCGTTGCATGTTTTTATTTTGACTTTGCCGTTCAAAAGGAGCAGTCCCCTACGAGCGCGATGGGCGCCCTGCTGAAACAGGTGGTTGGCGGATGGGAAGAAATCCCGGAGGAGATATCCAGAGCGTACCGGGACCAAAAAAAGCTATTGGTGGGCGGGGACCCCGACTTGCGGATATCGTGAAGATGCTGCAGACCACTTCTTCCAAAGGGCGCAAATTCATATGTATCGACGGGCTAGATGAGTGTATGCCAGAACACCGGACCAAGCTTCTTGAATCGCTCAACAAAATTCTCCAAATCTCTCCGGGTATGAGAATATTTGTAACTGGGAGACCACACATTCGGCCAGAGGTCGAGAGACGTCTTGCAGGAAAAGTAACGAGTCTATCCATAACTCCCAGGAGGGGCGATATTATCACATATCTCCACAGCAAGCTAGAAGAGGACACAACTCCTGATGCGATGGACAGTAGCCTTGCGGCTGAGACCTTCGAGAATATTTCTGAGAATATATCTGAAATGTACGTAGAAGCAATGACACGAGAGAAGTCATCTCGGCGTCCACTGGCTGATAGGTGCCTAGATTCCTCCTAGTCTCGCTGAATATCGATGCGATCCTACGGGAAACTACAATCCATCGCAGGCGACAAAAGCTCGGCGCAATTCCCAATAGCCTAGGGTTAGGGGATGCTTACGGTAAAACATTGGGTCGGATGAAGGGACAGGGTGAGGAGAAATAGAGGTTTGGAATGGCTGCTTTGATGTGGGTATCTCACTCGGAGAGGCCGTTGAAGGCCAATGATCTGTGCCATGCCCTAGCAGTCGAAATAGGGTCGCCGAATCTCAATACGGACAACGTTCCTTCAATAGGCACATTGCTAGCTTGTTGCCAATGGCTTATTGTGGTAGACAAGGAGAGTTCCACGGTCCGGTTAATCCACTTTACGCTTCAAGAGTACCTTCGGGCTCACCCAGAGCTTACCGGTGTGGCTCACTCGACAATGGCAGAAACCTGCTTAATTTATCTGAATTCGCATCAGGTCAAGGCCTTTTCGACCAACCCGTCCCCCGGTCTCCAGAGCACTCCTTTTCTCCAATATTCTTCTCTGTATTGTGGAGTCCATGTAAAGAGAGAACTCTCGGATTGCGCCAAATTGCTTGCGGTAAAGCTCTTTGACGACTACAATAATCATATATCCACACAACTACTCTTTTCAGCAGGGAACCCTTATGTGCCTTGACGATTTTGATGGACTAGTCCTCTTCAGTGGCCTACACTGTGCATCTTATTTCGGGATTGTTCAGATTGTGGCTACTCTGGCAGGAATGGAAGGTTGTGATATCGACAAGGTGGATGGTGGTGGTAACACGCCCCTCGTGCGGGCTGCTCGGTGTGGGCACGAAAGAGTGGTGAAATTCCTACTCGGACAAGAAGCCGTCAACCCCAACGGCTCAGACAAATACGACTGGACGCCACTCTGTATTGCTGCCCGCAGTGGGCACGAGGAGGTGGTGAAAATACTCCCCGGACGTGGCGGCGTCGACCTTGACAAATCAGATGTCCTCGGCCGAACACCACTCCATTGGACCGCTGAGAAAGGGTTTGAAGGAGTGGTGAAAATATTACTCGGACAGGATAGCGTCAACCCCGAGAAATCAGATATATCCGACCAAACACCCTTGTGCCTGGCTGCTGGGAGTGGGCATGAGGGAGTAGTGAAAATACTACTCGAACGTGATGACGTCAACGCCGATAAATCAGATGAATACGGCCAAACACCGCTCTATCTTGCAGCCAGGGATGGGTACGAGGGAGTAGTGATAATGCTGCTCGGACGAAACGACGTCAACCCCGATAAACCAAATGTTCTTGGTCAGACACCACTCAGTTTGGCCGCTAAGAGAGGGTTTCAGGGAGTGGTGAGGGTATTACTCGAGGCGGCCTCCCCCGCTACGTTAGAAATATCCGGCCGAACATCACTTCCTGCAGAGCTTGGACCACTTCCTCTTTATCGGGATGATGATGGTTTCTACTCTGTTCTTGGCCCACCTCTCAGCGAGACAGCAGATGAGGATCAACCCAACGGATCCACGAATGGCGTCTTCGGGTACAACCCTCCCATGGACAAAAGATTTTATGGGGCATCCGAATGCCCTGGAATCAGGTCCGCACCCCTTCCGCTTTTTGTTTATCTTTCACCAAGACTAACCCAGAGTAGCGGTCCACACACTTGCACACTTCGTTCTTACACTTGTAGCGCACCCAATTGTACCTTTAAAACCCCGTTCAGGACGAAAAAGGCTCTCAACCGACACTACGAGGCGAAACACCTTGCCCGGCGGTTCGGCTGTCCAGCCCCCGGGTGCGAGAGGGTCAGCAAAAGGGGGTTCGGGAGATATGACAATTTTGTCGCTCATATGCGGTGCGCGCATGGGGCATCACCAGCTGGTAGATTGTGTTAGAATATTCACGAAGGTTCCATATCTACGACAGTGGTACTACACGGATGGTTTGGATCAGGATAGTTTTTGTTTGGAAAGTGTTTGGAAGTATGGAAGTTGAAGCGATGTCATGTAAGGACGAATGGTTAGGTGCATCGGAGATGTTTTGTGCGGATTCATGAATCAGACTAGGGGTATTAGAGGTTTGGAACTAGTGTTAGCTAGAGGATGCAACGGACGAGTGTCACACTTTGATGATAGCGAAACAGGCACAGGTATCAGGAAAGTTTGGGATGGGGGATTCGGGAAAAGTCTGTAAGTAGTTGAAACGGGCAAAGGGATTGAAGGAGGAAATCTGTTGCAAAGTTGAAGGCGTGGTTTGGAAGGCAAGAGACGGTGATGGAAGAGAGTTTCTTGTATGAGAGCTTTGTGTATATATAGGACGCTGCTAGCAGCGCAGAAGGAATAAGAATCCCAAGACTGTCACTACCGATTATAGCCCGAAATCGTTCAGATTGCGCAGGAATTAGCCAGCTGAATAGCAGCCATCCGAGGCTATGCAGCACAATAATTCCCTAGTATCACAAGCCCTTGATCAGTATAGTGCGTCGACAAAATTAACCGAACACCTCGGAGAGTGCTGCAAGGCATTGCTTCCTCACAACCGACAACAAACCGTTCCAAAATAGCATTACCACTCAACTGATACATCATAATCTCTTCTGTTTTTTTTCTGTTTTTTTTCTGTTCTTTCTTAATAATGTTGATGGATGGTATACTAAGCGCTGTCATGAATATAAATGTTTCATTAATTCCCTTCTTTCGCTGATGTTGGGGTGGCCTGATGTATGGAGGTGTCGTCAAGGCAAAAAGTGTGAGCCTTCGTTTGTTGCTGTTCGGTTAATTTTGTCAGCGCACAATATTTACAGTATATACGCCTCTGTTAACTAGATCCTGTTTCTTCTCCTGCTCGTCCGTTAGTTTTATGGGCCCTGATCCAATCTACCTCATGGCTACCGCAGTGCTGAATAGGGTGCAATTGCAGTTCTTACCAAAATAATTCCTACACTAGGAGTGTCCTGCATTCACTCTACAGAGATAGGCCAGAAAAATGGAGTTGATTTTCACAGTTATTGAATCCTTCCTATAATGCCCGGCTTAACCCCTCTCCTTCCTCTCTCCTGGCACTCTACAATGAACCAAACTGTATAATAACGGGTCTCTCTTATGTAATTATTCTTGACATGAATTTTATTCCATAACCTACTTTTCGGCGTTGGCTATTCCCTATTGACTATTTATTGTGCGTGGGCAAAATTAATCGATCAAAGGAGGCCCATGATTTTCGACGTCATACTGTCAACCTCCTCGATACAACCACCCCAACTCAACTCAGAAAAGTAAGTAAAAATAATTTAAAAATACATGGTAGTAATCAGTACCTATTATACTATACTATACATCAGCCTAAATGAAAAAGAACAGGTATTTTGAGGTGCCCGTTGAGTGGTAATGATTTTCCATGGGTTCTACGCCCACCGTGGTTATTGGTCGAAATGCCCACGCACGCACAATACCGTTGACCACCCATTGTTGATTGCCCAACGACGGGGGAAAAAAACTCCAACACCCGCCCACAGGCGTCGATGGCCCCACCAACACGGATAAACATATCTCTCATCATGAAAGCTTTTGTCTTGTAGCTGTAATTCCGTCATGGAATAACTCACAGCATTGAGAGAGCGATATTTTATCGGAAGTACCGTGATCTGGACTCAAAGCACAATTCTCAAGCTCTTGAGATTCTAAAAGAAGTGGTATGAGCGGGAGCCAAATTATTTCCACAATTTCTTTTCTCGTATTCGTAATGCGGAACTTAATTTTGTGTCCAATTTTCCAAGCAAGAAACCGGGTATAGCCGATATCTAAACAACACGAAAAAAAGAAAGAAACCCAAGGATAACTCAAGATAAACAACCAAAAAGGAAATACGCGGCTATTCCCTCCATGCGGTTGTCCGTCAGTTTTTTCCACTGCCGGAGGCATTGGTGAGGTTACCCCTGCCCTTGCCATGGGAGATCGTTACCGCCGATGTACCCCTGGGTGGAAATGAGGGGCGCATGCAGACCCGGTAGGGGTGGTGGGTGGGCAAATAACGCGAGGCGCAGGAACCGTGGTGATCTCGTGGTCGGAGTTCGGAGGTGGTTATACGAGCTATGACCCTGCACAGGCCCAGCAACCGGCTATACCTTTTTCCGCCGACCTCCGAGACACGACCCCGATTCGCCAGGCATTGTCCAATATGCTTTGCCCAATTGGCAATCGGTTGTTCCAACCCGCCATTTAGAAACCTAAACCCACATTTCCCCTCCTCCTCTTTATTCTATTCAAGGGCGGAGCCTTGCCCCCTTCGCTCCATCTTACATCCCCTTTGGGATCCGGGATGGTTTTCTGTTGTATGCACCAGCACGGCTAACCGCGGCTAGCGAGCCCACTCTACGCTGCCGTACCAATCGCGCTATATCGCGTAGTACTCGGGTAGGGTCATAAAGGTCGGAAAAAAAGATCGGCAGGGTCAGGTGGGGTAGTTAGGAGACCTGTTGCTTCAGTGGAAAAATTCTCGCCCCGGGGGACACCAGGAATCCGGATCGAAGGTGTTGATGTCTGGCACCTACCGGTATACATAACTATAATGATGATGAAATTGCCAGTATGCAGTTCAATCTATTCATTTATTTGGGTCTCTTAGAAGGACTACTGGTGTTCCAAAAGCCCTGCTTCCTTTTCCTCCTTTTGTCTCAGAGTTTCCCTCTACAATCTTAATAGAATTCGCAGTACACAAATACATGCAGGACGGACAATTTCTGTGCTCAACTTCCCCAGATTAATGGCATCATGTAACAGTCCTCCCCTTTCCACCCACCCTCCATGATCAACAATGATCAACAGGTCTAATCCTTGTCTCGCAACCGAAAGTTTTCCGACCTTTTTGACCCCCGAGTACATCCTGTAAACTTGTCTTTCAAATATTAGGTAGCAGCGAATGAAGCTTGATGAGTCTCTCTACTTCGGGGTTTGCTAATATACAGCAATACAAACAATCTTGTGCCAGCCAACCACTTTTTGTTTTCTCAGGGGGTTTTCTTTGAGCCTCAACCGCGGGGGAAGCTTGCCGCGGTGCACCCCATCCCGGATGTGGAATTTCAACGACCTAGGTCATTTCTCTTGTATCCGAGTCGAATGCTAACAGTACTTGTTTTTTCTCCTGATACCTGTTCGCAATCACCGGCAATCACTCAATCGTAATGGTTATTTCCTTTGCACCTTTGTTATCTTGTCGCTCGCTTGTTAGTAGTTTCCCTTGTCGCGCGTGGTGAATCGAAGCGGGACAATGGGTGTTCTTGAGAAATGGTATCTTGTGCTAGAGAACGAGAGCCTGGTCTGAGCTTCCTACACACTACTACGGTTGTGGGGGTGGACGAGGTGGCTGGTATTCCACGTAATTCCTTACGTTACTAAAGTGGGATGTTTATGCCGTCTATGTCTTAGTAATGCAGTGAACTTGACCAACAACCTCCCGCTGTAGGACAAAACCTTCGATTCCGAACCAGTATACCCGGCTTGTAGAGCGGAGGGTGGATCTCTATAAAAAAGTTTGAGCTATGATGAGTTGAGAGTTTCTTGGGATTCTTATTCTTTTCTGCGTCTCCGGACGTGTCCTATATATACACAATCTTGTGTTTACAGAAAGAACCTTTCTTCCACAACATGCTCCGCTATTCTCTCCTATCTTCCCATACCATCCAACTCCTTAGAAGTTTCCCGAAACTTCTTTCCCCTATCTCCATCCATTTCGTCTGATCCTCTAACACTACTTCTTCAACCTTCTGTGATCCTGCACAGTCCTGATACCACCGGTTGTTTCCTATCCTTCATAGTGTGATCCATATGCGTTCCAACTCCTGGTAAATCTCAACCACTAACCACTAGTCTTCCCTAGTGCCAATTCCTAAAACATCCTAAACGTTCCTCCTTAAGCTAACGTCTCAACCAAACATATCATTACTCCACTGATACCATACAAGCTCATAGTGCAACCGTTATCAAACCCGATTCCCCTCAGCCATGTCCCATCAGTGTTCCGACTATCGATCAGGTATGGAACCTTCGTGAATTTTAACACTCTATGCTATAAGCGAAAGGTACCGGGACGCCGCAGTTGCCATGGCATCTCCGGAGAGATCGCCGCTGACAAGGGAATCGCTTGTACTTTCTATTTGCCCTGGTGGCAGGGGTGTTGAGTTGGGAAGGAGGGGAAGATTGTTGTATTATCTAGATAAACCCTTTCCTTCCCCGTGGATCAGGGAAACAAGCGAGCAAGGTACCAATCCGAAAGAACTCATAGGTCTTACCTCCTCATCTTCATTCCTTTTTCTTTCCCGTTTTTTTCCCCCGATCACCACTTCATGATAACAATGCCACTTCACAATCCCCCATTATCGCCGCACTCCTGCTAGGCGCTTATTTTAGGGATACATGAGGAGGGTTAGGTTGGGAGGTGAACTTTTTGATGTAAAGCACGGGGATAAAAAAGCCGAACCGACTGCCGTCTTACTCGGGATGGGGCCGGCAGAGGTAGTTTTGGTGTTGATGGGGTTTATTTAGCTGGCGAAGGCGGGAATAATAAAGGAGAGCACATTCATGAGAGGGGGGGTAGCCATGAGTCTATCCGGCCACCGTTTTACTGACAGCTTATCACCACCCCGTAGCTAAGCCATATTGTTAAAGGTTGCGAACCCATATGGTGGGTGTTACGATATTTCTCGCTTCGAACCTTCGCGATGCTGCGCGTAAATGTTTCTACAGAGGGGAACCCAAGAATGCGGGGTTGTTTCTTAGTCACATAAGGCGAGGCGCGTTGCCGATTTCGAGTCATAGGGTATTTTCTTGATTTCATTCTATCTTATGTGAACGCGGGGGGACATGGCCTATTCAAAAGATACAAAAATAAAAGTAAAAATACAGGCAGAAAAAGTGGAAAACGTTGCTACCCTTTTTTTTATCGCTAGCAACATTTTATCACAAGAAGCAATCATCTAAAAAAAACACGAAGACTGTCTGTTTCTGGTACGGTTAGTTGAGCTATCATAAAATTCGGTTCCAGAGAAATTTACCATGAGTAACTTCCGATGGCGGAATCCCAGAAACCTAGAAGTTGATTTCCAAAGGCGGCAATATCGCTAGCGCAGGTACCAGACACCTTCGGACCAAGGTTGGTGAATATAGTGGCAGCCTTGGCTCTCATATTGCCCATGTGATCCCTAATCCCAGCCGTCGCCAAACCACACCCAATAAAATCCGATTTTTGTAACCAATTAATCCGCGTTCCCAAATATCAGCCAGTTGAAGGGGGAGATAAACTTTAGTCGTAGTGAGACGAAGCCCAGCTGAGTGAGCTAGAATCAAGTTCGCGATTGCGGTTCTAATCCGATCACACTCTAGTGCAGAGAAGGAACCAGAATTGGCGATATCGGTGGCCGCCTGCTGAAGCCAGATCTCAACCTGGATATTTTGGGTGAGAAGCCCACCCAGGGCAGAACAACCGGAACTGGTGAAAGCACTAGTTTGGGTTGTCAAGGTTCCTATAGAGCCCCCCTCCGCATTCAGAGAGTTGACGACCGAGGTGACATCGCGAGTAACAATAGCCGAGGCACATACCATGGCGAGGGAGGTGCAGAAGGGGAGGATGATATTCTGAAGGCGGAAAATTTTGAAGTTAGGCTGAGAAAGGGAAAAATCCCGAAACCAGAGACTGGAAGCGTGTTTGTTGGTGCTTTGGGTAGCTGGAAGAGGTTATATAGAATTAGAGAGAAGAGATTCTTATAAATTGAGGGTCACGGTGGATTGTATAATAGAAGTACGAGAGGGAAAGAACCAAAAAATAGTATGAGGGGCAGAAACTTATTCGCTGACTTGACTTCTACATCTGTGCGTGAACATGGCCCTTAAGTACCAAAAACTAATACTACACGCCCATGAGTAGTCCCTATACCCTCAGACCATTTCC
>Ga0307517_10004862_pt1 | contig 20483 bp, 12 predicted proteins | sample 23_EM_MG_FD_194515 | JGI IMG/M metagenome (GOLD analysis project Ga0307517, IMG submission 194515) | Populus trichocarpa ectomycorrhiza microbial communities from riparian zone in the Pacific Northwest, United States - 23_EM | ecosystem: Host-associated > Plants > Roots > Unclassified | place...
TAACACGGATGATGAATTTTGCACAGGATGGTAACTGAGCTTTTAAGATTTAAGGAAAAAGATAAATAAATAAGTACACAGTGAATCATTATTTAAATAAAAAGGGAAAAAAATGCTCACTTTTTGTTTTGTTTTTTTTTTTTTTGCTTTGGTGGACATGAAGTAGGTGGTGGAGGATTTACTCCTGAAAAATGAGGTGGCTGTTGGAGATGTTGAGGACCAAATTTCATAGGGTCACTGACTGAAGGTGGTGCCACATAAGGACCGGCTTCATAGTACACCCTTGCATTGCTGGTTGTAAAGCAAATGCGAATTCTTCTTCATAAGGACCGGCTTCATAGTACCCTTGCATTGGTGCTTGTAAAGCATAACATAGTTCTTCTTCGTAAGGAGACCACACCTCCTGCTTTGGTGGATATACTCCTGAAAATCATCAATTTAGTCAACCATCAATTGATTAACTTCCTAAATCACAGAAAAAAAGGGAAAAAAAGAGATTTTCAGAAGCCGAACATAAATTCAATTACCTGCCGAAGCTTGATGATTGTTGTTGTCGTAACTCATTGTTGAAATCAAGATATGATCACCTATGAAAAACTTGTGTTTGGTATGTGGAAAAACCAAATGAATGAAATGGTATGTTTTATAGAGTTGGCTAGATGTTCTTTAAGGTCTTCGTCAATGGCGACTTCTTACATGCATGGAAAAACTAGCTAGACGACCTATCATGTGGTGACGATTGGGATTTCTTTCAATAATAATTCAATCCATTTGTTCAAAAAAGCAATGTGGACTCTGCCTTCGTTTTCTAACTTGAAATTGCATAGAAAATGGACAGAAGGTTCCGCCGAAATGATATTGAAAATAATAATTGATCTTCTGATTAAAACGAGACAAAAAAATAGCTCGAAAGCCTTGAATTGCATAGAAAAGGGTGGCTCTCTCCTCTAACCCATATTTATTATATTTAGACACGCCATCAAATTAATTTGAACTATATATTGCTGTTTTTCTAATTAAATGGAAATATAATTCATTCGTATTAATCAAATAAACATAAACCTGATCAACTTATTAACTGTATTTTAATATTATTAATGAATTATGTGTGTATTTGTGATATTAATGGTAAATCTATATTTCTTTTCAAAGAGTTGAATCTTGACACTAAAATAAAAAGACTTTTCTGACATCGCTTCATTAATTAATTAATCTCATAATTTAATTAAAAAAAATTTGTGTTCCACATGGATTTAGTGATAATCCCAGATACATGAATCAAAGGATTCAGCTTTTGAGCATGAATATCCCACAGATATTTGTGTCCTTGGACTACCCTTTGTTTTTGTGCTCTACTTTCTTTTCTTTTCTTTTTAATTTTCCTATTTTTCCATCGGGTATTGGACTCCTTACCAAACTATCAAGATACCTACTAGGGTTTAGTCATCTCTATTAGCAGTGGATCTCAGTCCAAGTATATGGGGTCCTGGGCCTGGCCCACCAAAATGTACAAAAGGACCAAACATAATAATAATAATAATAATAATAATAATAATAATAATAACAACAACAACAATAATCTATAAAATGTACAAAATGACCAAACATAATAATAATAATAATAATAACAACAACAATAATCTATGGACCCACCTCAAGCTACACCTTGAATCAGTAAATCACCAGCTAAGATTAATAGTTGTCTACAATGACCAGTAATGTTTCATTGCATCAATTCTTTAGCCTTTTCTTTTCTTTTCTGAAGTCTACAGTCTTCATTCCCACTCGTGTAGGTTACGGCTGTGACTATATAACAATTATCGATTAAATGAAACATAACTATTCATTGTATACAATTGGTTTAATGACATAAAATAGCCAGACATACAGCTCTGCCTGCATATGAAGGAGACACATGAGCTTTACAAATGTATTAGTAATGTTGATATCATAGGTAACAAATTTAACAAATCAAGGGATGTAATACAAATTCATGAGGCTAGTCTAGTTTCCAAGTCGAGAACAAGTAAAAAATAATTACAGTAGAATAAATTCTACAGTAAAAGAAACCCAAATTATTCTAACAAAAGAGAACTAATTTTGAGAATAATCACAAGAGAAAGAATATGATTTTAAACCCAAATTATTCTAACAAAAGAGAGAACTAGTTTTGAGAATAATCAAATGAGAAAGAATATGATTTTATTACTGGGTTTTATGTACAAATGCATGCATGTTCACCCTGAACAACCATGGTTACTATCTTGAGAAGCATAATAATATACATGCAAGATTTACATACAGCCGCACTCCTCTCCTCCTGAAGAGAGCAAGATTCGACTTTCAGGCATCAACGGAAACACTTAGAGCATTTAGCTCCACATGTTGCTTGACTTGCTTCCCCTCATTATGAGGATGCACAGTTACGGTGGCACAGGCCTCTGCAGGTGAAGATCGATGATCTCCTGTCTGTGAAACACAGATTGAACTTACGAAAGGTTTTCTATTAACCATATTGTCATGGTCATCTTCTTCAGAAATGATTTCCCACTCCTCTTTAAGTGATGTAAATTGGAATCCATTCTCTTTGTGCCTTTCCATTTCGAATGCGGTAGGTAGAATGACATAATCATTTATTGGATTGTAGAAAGGATCTGAATCTGCCTTCAGCCAGTGCTTCAGAATCCTGAATAAATGATGGTCACTGAGAATTCCACGGTGCTCACCAGGCACCCCAACCCTTGCTTCTGCATTGAGCCCATCTGCCTGAAAGAAAACAAAAATGAGGAAAGAAAAAACAAAAGATTGGGGAGAAGCATATTTCAAAATGCAAGCATCATGTCCTTCAATAGCTTTCATAAGTTAAAGCTGTGAAGAAAAGCTTATTCATAGCATAGTTACTTTGGAAAATTATTAAATCAGAAAGAGTTAATGAAATGCATGTCACAAACCTTAGCTGATTCAGCAGGAACTGTCCCGTCACCATTTACAGAAATGTATTTAGGCTGAAAACAAACAAAAATCAGCGTTTGTGACCAATTCAAGAATCACAGGAAAATGTTTGAACCAATGCACAAAGACCAAATACTAAACGAACTATCCATGCGCTCTGATTTCAAGCAGGGATATGAGTATTCCATGGCTACCCATGTCCTATCAGATGATCTACAACATCCCAACGATCAGACAGTTCTCTAAGCTATCATTAACCAAGAATTTAAACATAAGTGAAGACAAAGAAAAGTATTCCATGGCTACTGCACGGGTTGCCTGTAGGGAAAACAACATCATAAGAATAAGAGCAAGTTGAGCATGAGATAATGACCTCACAAAATTGGAGTTCTGGTAGATCAGTGACAGGTACCTCTGAACTTCCATAGCTGCAGAATAGTAACTTCTATGAGGTAAAATACACCAATAGAATTGCAAGAAGAATGTTACCACATAATCATATGATGCAAAGCTAGAGTTTCAGACAGTTCGCTAATGAGAGACTTGGTTGAGTCAGTCAAGTTGCAGAATGGTTGACCAATAGTTTGGAGTTTAAGGTTTTTCTTTGTGTGTTTCTATCTTTTTGATAGTTCAATCATTTTGTTAGTGAGGGTAGATTTGCACAAGAAACCTCCTGTTTTGGAGAGATAGGTGTGGCTAATAATGACATTATGCCTTGGCCAACATTTAGGGACTAAAGATGTAATTATGACAACAATATTGTAGCTGAATCTTGTGAAGTTCTGCTAGAATTCACATCTGAAGCAGAAAAAGGACGGTTTCCTATTATACCTAAACAACAGTAACAGTTGGTGTTTGCTATTCCAACAATTGTACCTAGACTGCCAGTAAACACAAGATGCATACTTCAACTACAAAACCTAAATGACTAAAGAGACAATTAAACTAAAGACGAGACCCTGTAAGCCATTGATACTCAGTCTATTTCAGCACTACTGGCAATGATAGATTATCCTAAGTGACCTTCAACATCAAATATCAAATTAAACCAGTAGCCTTCAGCACCAGATAAAAATTGATTCCTTTTCTCAAACTACCCTAGACTTTGACATGTAATATAAGAAATCAGCACCTTTAAGACATGGAAACCTTAAATAAGACTTCATATTGACAAGAAAAGAATTTAAAGTCAGCCTCTCACATATAAATGAAACTATTAACTTGAAATTCCTTGTTAGTTTAACTTCTATTGAAGCTTTTGTTGTGTCCACTCTTATGCAGCAAAGCTTGCATTGCAGTTCTCATGCAAAGCTTTATCTAAGGAGCTCATAGAAGCATTACCAAACACTGTGAGGCGTTTCCAGATCGATCCCATAGATATTGTAGAATTTAACTCCAGGAGGAACTTTAGCACGAGACAAAACGTTTTGTGTTTCATCAGCCCATTTCAAAATATCAAAGTTGAAAGGTAATGGAAGATCCTCTCCATCATAAACAACCTGAAATGAGGAAATACAGATATTATCATCCAAACAAATGATACATGGAGAAAGCCACTGACGTTTTAACAAGTCAATGATAGTTGAAAGGTAAAACTAAGCACATTATTATTATTATTATTATTATTATTATTATTATTATTATTATTATTATTATTATTTAAAGCACAGAAGTTATAGAAAAAGAAGAGGATTAATCAGATTTGTACCATCAACTCTTCAGCATAATCAATTATTAAATTACAATTAACAATTGAGAGGTTAATGAATGATTAGCGGTGATTGATATATAGGAACACACTGTAATCGAAAGATGAAATGCTAAACTTCATGGAGCAGCAATTTACAAAAAGAAAGTTCTGAGCTCACAGTGTTACTTGAAAGAGCATCTTTGAAAACTTGGATGCTCTCTTCAGGGGGGTATGACTCTAGAATTATCTGAGAATTTCCATCATTATCTTTCTTCTCTCTCCAGATTTCCAAAACAGGAACATGTTGCCAGTGAAAATGTGGACAAGCCATCAATTCATATATTGAAGGACATTCAATAAGCTGAAAAATTGTGCCATATAGAATCAGTATATGAAACTCATGAAAAGCCATTTTAAATCAACTGACTTTGAAAACTGTTGATAATCCTTATAGTTCAAGATACACAATTAAAAAAAATAAAAAAGAGGCTCTAATATACATGTATTTAAATGCCAAAGTAGAGGGCTCGTACCAGCTGGTGCATGCTCCATTTTGATATAAAAAAGTTCTGCTCCCACCCTTCAACAAATGACATTCCATTCAGAAAGGTAGATGTAACAAACCCAGGTGCACCTGTTGGACAAATAACACATACAACATTTGAACACTGTTCCAAAATCCTATCTGAGTAACCTTCTGAATAGCTGAGACAGTAACAATGGAACTAAAAGCACAATGCAACTGTACAAATAACATTGATGAGATTTGAACTGTGAGATTAATTAATGAATGTAAGTAGCTATCCTAACACAATTCGAAGTTCTATTTTGGTGTATTCAAATATACACTTGGCAATTGGTCCATATATAAACACAATACAAGATTGTCTGATATGAACCACAGTTTTTCTATATTTCTCCTCTTTCATATGGAACAAGGAAATGACACCTATTTCAGGGTACATCAGTGATTCCAATGGTAACATTGCTTAAGAAAGGAAGTAATGAAATTTTTATTATGTTAATAGAATTAGGAGTTCTATTTCAGTATATGAAATTATACCACCAGAAAATTTGATAATTGTTAAATTGTGGTATTTAAGCCACATTTTTCTACTATTCTGTTTGTTCATATTCGAACAGAGAAATGATTCTTATATCAGGGTATATGTAACAATTTTGGAAATTTACTTCTAACTACTAACAGCATCAATGCTATGCTATGAAATCTGAATAAAAATCACACTTTCTTCCTGCAAAAATAAAACTTTTTGACAGCATCTAAACAAATTACAGTTTCTTCTGAGTGCAGACTTTTGCATAGCACTAGGAGATACAAATCATGGGAGGTACAAATGCCTTGTGTTGTGAATCACACATTCTATAGAATTGCTTACCCCGGAATGGTGCAGCAATGGCAATCCAATTCTTCACATATTTCTCAAATATCTGCCAAAAAATAAGCATAAGATTTGAGAGCTTTCATCAAAGAAATATAAAAGAAGCAGCAAATAGCAACTTATTCACCCAAATAGGAGGAGGGTAATAAAAAAAGAGTTAATTCAAGAGGTGATGTTGGATATTTACATCACTGTGCAGGGACATGAAGCATTTAACTAGCAGACCCCCCATTGAATGACTTATGATGTTTATCTTTTTCCCTCCAGATGCTTTATATACTGACTCTAATTTTTTAGCAAGGCACTCTAAAGTCTCTGGTAACCTGGAAGATAAGCAAAGCATCAGTGATCAAAATCATTAACATTTAAAGGAAAAGAAATGTCTCCATACATTGTAAAGCAAAATTCATTTGAGAAAAGAACTCGCTAATTATAGCAGTATTGGAAAAAGCTGGCTGGTTTAATACACACCTGTTGCTTTGCCGAAAATCATACCCAAACCCGAAAAGAGTTTTTCCCTCTTGAAAACCCCACTTGATCATTTCAACAATCATATCATGGAAATAATATACACAATCACGTCCTATTATCTGCATGGAACAAAATACTGTGTTATGAAATACATCCAGTTGCACTTAACTTGCACATAAATTTAATTTAATTGAGAGCTAAAACACAACATTTATTGCAATATATTCAATTTTGATAATGTCTGATTATCACTCTCTTTTAAAATATAGCTATTATCTAAAAAATTAAGAAAAAGATGCAAATCAACCCACTTCAGCTTTGAATTCTGCATTTCACTATATAATGGAAAACATAAAAGGCATCTTATACGTGAGAGAGATCAGAAATGGAGAAAATGATGGATTAAAGGTGAATTTTGAGATATTATGTACCTAGAACATTGTAACATATACTATAGAAAGAGTTGTTTAACAAGTACAAAACTATAGTGAAATTCTATTTATAAAAAGCTATGTAAATTAAATTAGTCAACATTCAGTAAATGCGTGTGAAATTTCCAGAAAAAATGGGACTCTCTTCTTTCTGTAAAATATTTTCACCAAAAAACATCTCCTGTCTCCAGAACATTAACAAGTTCTTTAATTGTGAGATAACGTTTCATGATTCAAGTTAGAACTGATTTTTTCTACTCCAATTGTTATTAAATAAAGTAGAACTTCCTATTATAAAGTACAAATTTCAGTGGAAACATTACTGTTTCGAATCTAAATACCATGTAAAATAAGCGTAGAAGATATGAAGACAAAGAAAGTACCATGTCAGGATCCAATACATCAATAGCATGCAACCCGTATCTATCATCAGGAACCACAATATTTGTCTTTGGATCTAAAGTCACAGACCGTCCTGTTTCACATAAACTCATTAATTTAACACCATAGGTAGAACACAAACCAACATGGAGCAAAGTGGCAAACTGTTATTCAGCATCACAATTGCACTCCACAGAATCTCTCTCTCTTAAAAAAAATCCAGATTCTCAGAACTATCATAAACTTAAATTCTCAAACTTTACCTCATGTTGTAACTAAACCAAACTTTGTCCTAAGCACCAAGCACGAGAATGAAATTTTAAACTTCCCATCACAGACTCTATTACCAAACAAGCATTACATCGTTTGAAACCAAATTTTGTCATTTACAAAAACAAAAGCAAAATCAAAGACATAAAGCCAATCTCTTGATTTCCACAAGATCATAAATTTAAAAACTTCCATAAATTCTCAAACCTTACACCATTTATTTACCTTCTCTTCCTATAATTAAAACTAAAACTAAAGTAAACTAAGCTAAACTTTCCCCAGTTTCCAAGCAACCAAGTTATACTTAAATTCCCAACTTTCCATCATTTTCTCAGTAACCAAACACAACCTCAACTACAATCCCACAAAATCACTCAAAAATCCCAACTTTTCCTTCCATATTACAAAAAAAAAGCTCAAAAAACTAATTGAAAAAAAAAAACAATTCATTGATCGCAGAATCAAAAGAAGAAAAAAAAGAAGAGAAAATGTTTAAAAATTTACCAGTTTGAGGATCAAAGCGAGACCAGAGCTTAGTTCGACAGGTGTAATCAGCAGCAAGAATCCGTACCCAAACCCGTTCTTCTTTACCTCCATTATCCTTATCTACTGCTTTTAAAATCGAACCGGCAATACCCGGGACTAAAAGAACCGGGTCAAGACTCGGGTCCACATGAGGCTGTGGTTTTTTTATCAAGTTCAGCCATAGCTCCACCGATCGAACAATGTCTTCTAGTAACATAGCCATGATTGATTGATCAGAAACCCTAATTCCCGTACGAAATTGAGAATAATTGGGAATTTTTTGAGGGAGAATTGCAATTAGCGGAGACTTGAAGGCAAAGGAGAGACGGAAGTGGATAGCAAAGCTTCTTACAAGTCAGTCCTCGAGCTATGATATATTTTTTAATTTTATTCTGTTTTGGCAATTTTATTGATACAACTATCATTGACTAATTTCCCATTAATATAATTGATTAACGTTTCTTAACACAAATAATTAGTTTGTGTTAATTTTCATGTGGCCTCACAAATTATTATTTTTTAATAAATCATTATAGTTTAAGTGTTAGACAATTTGTTTGAGAATCCAAATCATCTCAAGTAAGATGTTATTATAAGATAAGGATTTTAAGAAATTATACATGTAAATTATTATATTATTATATTCATGTTATAATCACTCCTGTTATAATTTTTTCTAACTTCTCAACATTAGCAATTTAAATATTTATTTGATTTTGCATTTTAAAAGTATTTTTGAAAAAATAAATTTACTTTAAATTAATATCTTTTGATGTTTTTAGATCATTTTAATATGCTGATATCAAAAATAAATTTTAAAAAATAAAAAAAATATTATTTTAATATATTTTCAAGCGAAAAAAACTTTTAAAGAGAACTATTACTATATTTTCAAACACCCTTTAATGCTCCATTCCTAAATTCATTATTTTTTTCTAACGGGGATTACACTAGATGGGTAAAATTGCAAACATCCTATACATTAGGGGTGATTTTAAAATTCCTAACGTAGTTGAGTGGTTAATTTATGGCTAATCCAAGATCTTGTGGCAAGATGACGTTACGGTTATGATAAGAGGAGACCATTGATGTCATTTTAAGACAAAAGGGGAGATCTCATGGTTTGCTTATAAGCTTGAATGTGGTTTTTTTTTTTATATATATATATATATAAAAAAAATGATAGACTTTGGTTTATAGTTATTAGACCAGTTCAAGGTCTGACTTGAGTCAAAGTTAGGATTATAAATTTATTGGATTAACTCATCAACTAACACTTAATTTAAATATATCTTAGAAATCATCATGTTTTGATTATAAAAAATACTTGAACAATATTATTTTAAAAAATTAAAAATTTTAAAATTAACATAATCAAGTTTTACTTGGATTTAATCAAATCAACTAAATCATAAATTAAGTCATTGGATAACCTGAGTTACTTTTAAAACAATTTAAAAAAAACTTTTTTTTAGCTTATAAGTAAGTGTTAAATTAATCATCTAGTAGGTGGCCCAGTAATAAGAGCTTGGAACTAAAAAGCATAGTTTTGAAACCCGGCTCGGCGGGTTGACTTGGGACCCGGCCGATCCGAGGTTGGAATCAGGTCGGGTTGAAGAAAAAATAGAAAAGGTCATGACCCGGTGTGACCCGGCGGGTTGACCCAGTGACTCGGAAAAACCAGGTCAAAAACCTGGTTGCAATCTGTTGATTTTTTTTTTACTAAAACAACGTCGTTTTGATTTATTTTTTAAATAAAGACTGACCCGGGCGACCCGGTCAAAATCTGGAACCCGGGTCTTGGACCGAGCCGGATTTAAAAATTATGTTAATGGGTTTACTCCCTTATAGTTTCAAGTTCAAGCCCTGTAATCACTAATATAATAACCACAAAAGAATTACATAGTTGTAAACTCGAGTTTCAAGCATAAAAATATTTACTTCGAATTGGTAGCCATGCTCCTCGAATAATTGAATTATTTAATGTAAACAAAAGGAAAATAACACTTGCATTGAAAACCCAAAAGATTGGAGACGTTGCTGTCATTGTTAGGAACCCAACGAATGAGAATTAAAGACTTGATTGTTTGCTGAGAAAATCAAACACTTTCTCGATAAGAAAACTGAAATTTGACCCTAAAAACTCATAAAAAAACAATAAAGATTTATTAAAGATTACACAAGGGAAGTCAATCTAAATTTATCTTGCAAGAAAGATAAGAACACAACCAATTAAATTAAGAAGATAGAAACACCAAATTAATCTTTGTGCCGACGAAACAAAAGAAGAAAAGATAGTGAGGGAGAAAACGTAGAGAAACAAGAAAGAAAACCCACAAAAATATAGGGAATAAAAAGCAAAAGCAAATTAGAAAGAAAAAGATCTATCAATTTCGAACACAGAAGGAACAAGGAAACTGGACCTCGACACCGAGAGAAAGAGACAAGGGAAGGGAGATTTGTGAAATGAAGGAAAATTGGAAGAATTTTCGACCGTTGTGAAAGACGGTGCCGTTTTTCTTTAAATTTTATAAAAGCGGAAGACGGAGAGAGATTCCTTGTCAATTTGTTGATTACTGGGCCTGAGTTTCTTAAATGGGCTACACCTTTTACTTAAAATGTGATAACCAAGCCCATGAATAAACCTTGTTCCGGTCGAAAAACAATTTCCACTGGCTGCTTTTTTTTTTTGGGTGTTCACGTAAACATTTGTTCCTTCGGCCTTTTCTTTTTCTCATTAATTTACTTTTTTTATATATATAAAAAGAGAGACTTAAAAGCACTAATTACTACGAGAAATAAAAGGAAATAGATTCATGGTGTAAAAATTAATAAAAAATAATATTATTTTAATATATTTTCTAATAAAAAACATTTAAAAAATAATATATATCCTAATATCCCTTTTAATTGGTTAAATCTTAATATTTAATGCTCCATTAAATGTCATTTCATAAGTGAATGTTGCCCATGGAGATATAAAAACTTCCAAGAACCACCACACACACACACATATCGCAGGTTTAATTCTTAGCTAAATTTAATTAATAACTATATATAAGTTAATAAAAATTTATTTGATTTTCTAACTAAATTGAATAGAAAAGTAAACTATATATAATTTATGAATCCTGTACAAAGATCGATAAAAATATAAATTCAATCTATTTTATAAATTAAAAACAAGAGAAAATAATTTTATTTTAAAACTATTAATTCTAGGAACACTCCACCCAAGTGAATCATAAAAGCAAATCCCAGACAGAATACTGAAAATATTTAAAATAGTACAATCATGAATAGATACTGTCATATATTCATAAAAAAGCAACTAATTATTTTGCAATTTGATCATTCTATGTTCTAGATAACAATTACGCAATCTGATGGTCCAAAAAGTCAGCTAAGTAACAGTTACTTTTTAAAATATTTTTTATTTAAAAATAAATTAAAATAATATTTTTTTTATTTTTTAAAAATTATTTTTGAAATCAACACATTAAAATATCTAAAAACACCAAAAAATATTATTTTAAAATAAAAAAAATTAATTTTTTTCAAAAATATTTTTAAAACGCAAAAACAAACAGGGTTCAATTTATTTATTTTTATTATGGTTTTGGATATTAATTAAATAAAATTAGATAAAAGATATAGTTAGTGGTTTATGGGTCTATGGTACAAAATAGGATGCCGATTGGATTTCTTATCTCTTTTTATCCAATACCAATTCTGTTATTCTAAGAAAAAGAGGATGCGTTCCTTTCATTGGTCAACCATAAAATATTTAATTGATCACATCAATCTATTAAAAAAAGAAATATTTAATAAAGAAATATGATTTTATTTACACTTTATGCTTTTAAGCTTTTCTTATAATATTCTTTTGGGGTCGGATTTATATATTTTCAAATTATTTAATCAAACTTTTGCCCAAAACATTTCATGATCAATGGATTGGGAAAGAAAGCAAATAATTCCTTTTAAGATTCAACCTTACAGTGATGTGTCGACCCTCGAGACATCTTCTTCTCCAAGACTTTGATATATACTTCTAGAACACTAACATGCATAAAAGAATCTTTAGTCCATTTGTGGTGCTTCGCCATTATTGAGAAAAAGAATAGAAAGGTACCACACAGCTCCACAAATGGGTAGCCAATGTATGGTCATGTAAGGGTCAATCTCAGAATGAAAAAGACTGCAAAAATTAATATTTTCAGCAGTTTGTTTTGCGTAATTCTCACACTTCAGGCCATGTTTCTTAGGATAGCTCACTATCCATAATTAAATTATTTGACTAATAAGAGAGGAGAAATTAAGATGAGAGTTAATCCATCAAAAATAATAAAAAAAAAAGATTGAAAATTACGTACAAAGCAATGGATGCATAAAGTCTCTCTCTTCTTAATCGTCCTTCCATTGATTCCTTGTGATAAAAAATAAAAAAAAAAGTGTAAGGTCGAATCTTAGAACCTTCAAGAGTGTGGGGCATATATAGGAGTAATTTTATTTGAAAAATAATTTAAAGATTTTAAGTTTTCTACCATGCACATGGATTTGTGATTCTATATTCTTTACATTAATAATAACATAATTTTTTGAGTTCAAACTATAAAATTAGTATCCAATTTTTTTTATTAAATTTATCTAAATATATCAAATCAATTTGCGGTAAAAAGATAAATTTTTAAAATTATCTAAAGAGGATCTTTAGTCTTGATTAATATACAAATGTGAAAATACTCTTTATTATGGTAAATAATAATAATAATAATAATAATAATAATAATACCATTTTAAGCATGGAAGAATAATTTATCCGACTTTCTGGTCACATTTACAGCATATATATTAATTATTATATAGTTGCTTAAAATGAGGTGGGCAATATGAAAATTAAGTGCTATAAAATGGTTTTCCTCTGTAGATCAATTGTAAGAAAAAGTTTTCGGATTTGAACTCAAAATCTTTCCTTCGTAACTTGCAATCTCTACATAACATAAACTAAGTGTTTCGAAGATCGGTTTCAATATTCGGCTTTGCCTAATTACTAGAAGGAAAAAAAAAACAATTTGTCGGTAACCCTTTTTCCAGATTTTAGTAATATCACTTGTCACTGCGGTTAATGCATCTTAATCATTATCCTAAACATGGATTAGAACTAAACATGTTTGCCATGGTCATTAGCGAAAGCATCATTGCATTTAATTATATCATGATCAGCATAGGAAACATAGAAACACAATCACATTGCATGGACCCCCACAAAGTCGTTAATTGGAGAAAATATCCCACTTAATTAATTATATGCTCTCCAAGAGACACGTCTCAACTTCTTTTCAGAATCGTGTCTCATATATGTATTTACAATTTTACACAAATATACACACACACTATTTACGATGCTTATGTTTGGTATGTATTAATAAGATATTTTTGATGATGTTTAAAGATAAATGGGGAATATTTTATTAGTAAAGTTTACTGTAATTTATAATTTTTTCAATTGTATTTGTTAAATTTTTTATAATGTCGATGAGCACATGTTAACAATATTTCAACGAATTTGAGTTTTTTTTTTCTTATGAATATGGAATTACATAGAAATGAAAAAAAATAGAAAATTTATTATTTCAAAAGCGCGAGAAAAACTATCTTTTGAAGTTTATATTTTCTTCACATGTAAAAATAATACCTTCAATAGACAACCATTCTCCTTAACTCTCTTGAATAATAATAATAAAAAAAACATTTGATGTATTTGTTTTGTATAATAATTATAGAAATTAAAAATTCTACAAGTTTTATTTATGACTTAATCTCTTTATGATCAAACAAATTAAATTTACAAAGGCTAAAGTCAAATTAAATTAAAAAAAAAGTTCAAATATCTAAAACAAGATCCAAATTTGACTGATTTGTGCATATAAAAAGCATTTTAAAAAAACTTTAAGATAAGAAGCAAAAGCTTGATTGCTCATTATATAGCATTGCCTTATACATTTAGAAAAGGAAATCAATCAATCCTATTAGGAAAGCGAGTGTCATGGAGTGTATCCCTAACACACCCTCAAGTCAGAGAATGAAGACTTGAAATATGCCCAACTTGCAGAGAAGACGCAAGAAATAGTCATGACCTAATGCTGCTCTGGTAAAAATATAAGTTATTTGGTTCGTTGTAGAAACATAAGAAATAATGATGATCTTGGAGTTAACATGTTCCCAAAACAAAATGATAATCAACCTTAATTTATTTTGTTTATTTATAAAAAACAGGATTAACAACAATGTGAAAAGTTGTTTGGTTGTTACAATGTAGATGGATCAAAAAAATAATAATTAATCTATTAAGTTTTGAAGGAGACTACAAAGACAAATTAATTTATTGGTGGCAGAGGCCATGGCTCCATATTCAACTGAAGAACAGGAAACAGTCATTTGTTTGTTGGATTTTCATGAGATTGAAGAGTCATTAAGATCTTGGTTTGATTTGAAAACAACTTAAAAACAAAACTAAAATAAAAAAATAGATTAAACACCTAAAAAACACAGAGAAACTCAATTTTTTTTAAATAAAACGGATCAAATATCAAAAAAATAAAAAACACAAAACATGAACCCAGCAACATAGGTTCCAAATCAAACTAGCAATCGATTTTGAGCACTTAAACTTCAGAATTTAAGGTGATTTTAGACAAGTGAGTTAAAAATTGGATGACTCATATTGCTACTGATTATGAACAATTCATCGCTGAGACGAACGGACCTTGTTGATTGAAAATGGAGATGAGATCACAAATGAATGAACTTATAAATATTTAAATTTGTAATAAATATTTGAATTTTATATTAATTTATTTTTTTAATTATTTTTTATTTTTGTTTAATAGATTTTAAAAAATATATATTTTTAAATTATTACTGACGGAATTATCAATAGACATAGTCTGTCAGTATATTCTAAAGCGTTAAACAATAAAATAAAATTATAAAACTAATAAAATAACAATTGTCAATGGTTAAAATTATAATATCCATATACAAGCGCCCTTCATGTAATTCACAACAAATGATTCACAAACTATAACATTTATTTATAATTTATTACACTTACAAATTTTTTGGAGAAAGTGCTATTTTTAAATATGGAACAAACTTACTTTCTTAATTTTATTTACAAACTATTCCAACAGTGACGAGAGGACGGGGGCACTGATTTAACCAATTTCTCATGATTTTCTATCTAATCAAATATATAAATCTTTTATTTAAAAAAGTACCCTTTAAACACCTCTTGTTGGTTTTTTTTTTCTCATTTCTTGAGGGTAGCATGGTCTTTAAACATTGCCAAACCATTTTGGTGTAATATGAGGCGCAATTTCAACTTTCCTGTTTTAGATAGATAGATGCACAAAGACTCTTTTCCAATTCTTGACGAGTGGAGCCAGCGTAACGCAGGAATTAGAGATACATAGAAAATTATGTGTCTGGACTCCCAAGAAGCCTCTACTCTCGATCCCAAGCCAATTGGTGAAGGACAAATGACACTAGGTTTGTGAAGATCCTTCTTCCAATAAACCCTAGCATATAAAAACAAAATCGATACAAGATATCGCTCCATGAAAACCAAAAGGTGCTCCCAAGATTTAGGTCATAGAAATGCATGAGCACATAACAAGTCACATTAATCAATCAATCTCTTTAAATTGCTCTTGCTTTACAGAACAGGAAAGGAAAAGATTCCATGTTCAATGGACCTTTGTATTTAGCTCAAGGTGAAGCTAAAGTTTGAATTACAAATGTTATGAGACAGATGGGACAATCAATAAATCCGTTGTTCAATGAGTAAAATGTAAAGATATGGAACCCGTGATGGGGTTATGGTGATTAAAAAATATACTTAATTTCCTAGATTAAAACCCTAGGGAGCTTTTCAGATATAACTTAGTTTTTGATTGATCAGAAAAAAATACTTGGAGATATGGAGAATTTAAAAAGATAAAAATGTGGTAAGGTCAAAGGAAGACGGGCTAAAAGCTTCTGGTCGGTACATGTTGTCACATCTCTTGATCCCATTTGATGCTACTTGGCCTCGATTAATAGTAAAAGAATGGAGGATTCTAGAGTTAATTTTCCTAGGTATTTCTTGCTTCTTTTTTTAACATTTAAAAGATTAATTATATTTCCTGAGCCTTAGATTTATTGATGCATGTATAAATTCCACAGTTATTTCACATAACCTTCAAAGAAATTAATCAAAAAGAAAGCAAAAAAAAATATCATTATTAATGATGGAGAAATTAAAACCTTTTCTTCACAGTTCACATCCAGCCAGCTGACAGAAGATATATATATATATATATATTTGTTTTGTCCCTCTAAAATTCTGCCACATGATCAGAACTGGATTTGGAAAACTCAATCATTTGAATAATTTAATGCTGATGTTCTTGACTACTCCTTTTCTTTTCTTGAGGAGGAAATTAAATGCATAGTGAAATGCATTACCAACTTCTGGTAAAAAAAAATGAACTTCACTGGGTTCTGTCTCTTTCCCACAGCTAAAGCTTAATTTATCCAAAAAAACGATGAAGGATGAGGAGAAACTCGAAATGGAGGGCATAAAAGTTAAAAAAAGAAAATAGTTTTCCTTGAATGACTAAGAAAAAATAATAAATGTGGGGAAATCAAGAGGCACCTCCAAACCCTATCTATAAAGGAAGAACAAGTGAATATATAAAAAAACAAAAGTGGGACAAAAAATACGGGGGAAAGAAGAAAACACAGATGAATTGGTAAAGAAAAACCCTAATCTTGCAATGCTTTATTCACAACCACCATCACACCTTCCTTAATCAAATGAAGATGCAACTCTTTGAGCTAAATTACAAAGCAAAACCATGTGACCCTATCAATTTAATCAAAATATTAAAGAAAAAGGTGTGGTCCTTCCCTTCCATTAGGGCCTGTCTACATGTCATTGCTTGTCAACCAAACACACCACAGACAGAAGAACCGCCCAAAGCTAAAGACAAAAGGATGCCCTCTACTGATTCCACCAACCTGGCCAATTCATACACTTCATATAAATAATGAAACAGTATTTACTGATATGGCATTGCTGTAGGTCCTTTTTTTTTTAGCACACGGCAACTGCCTTTTGCTTAAGGTGAGAGTAAACTCAAGAAACCCTAGCTGAGGCCAAGATTTATCACAGACAGTACTGTTCTAGCAAAGAAAGCAGCTACGAACACACAACATTTTGGAAAAAAGGGAAAAAATAATCCCTTTATTTTGAAGGACCATGCAATCCATAGGGTAAAGGACATAATCTATGACAAATCAAGCGTGCACCCTTTTTCTTTCCCGTCTCCCAACCATTTTTTTCTTACGAATCCACATGCTGTATAACTTCCACTTCTATTAGAAATATGCCCTTAGAATAGGTCAAAAGGCTAACCCTTACTCTATAAATTAACTAACCATAATTGTCTCTACGGCATATCATTTAATTTCTAGCCTTTTCTTTTAGGTAATTTTTATTATTATTATTGTACAAGGCTAAAAACACGGGTTGTGAATCAATCAAGTTAATTTAAGTTAATTTATTTTTAAAAAAAATTAACTAATGAGGTTATTTAATTTACAATTTAGGGTGTCCAATACACTGGATGAAATTACTATTAACAATATTTATTATTGTTTAAAGTATATTTAACCTGGTTACTTTCAGCTGGTTTTTCATCCAACCACTTTTTAGTTTGACCTTAACAACTTAATTTCTTTGACGTATAACAGTACTAACATTAACTCAATTAATCTTAGTTGAGAGCAGGGTTAGGAGGACAGTACTGTGGTCCCTTTTTATTGACATATTCACCCTTGCAACCCTGTGTAGAGAGAGAAAGAGGGGAGGGGAGGGGAGGCAGGAAGTCTGTGTCAATAGCTGTGAGGAAAGACCAAAACTCACCATTAAATACTCCATCTATGACACAGTACAGCAGAGTCGGGAAGGAGAGGGTGCATTTACAAAAATGGAGAGGGGGAGTTACGAGGGTTCCCCTACCTAAAACATGCATGGCTCGCGCTTTCTTTTGTGATCTTTAGAGGTGTGAAAGCTTCTGCTTCTTTCCCTTTAAATTTGAGCTCTTACTTTTCCAAATTTCCCAACAAGCACCTAACCTCACTCCCCCCATTTGGCTCATCCTTCAATTTGTTTGATATGTTGGTTTGAGAGGTTGAAGCTGCCAGCATGATCTGGTAATGAACCTATTACTCTTTATACATATATCAACATTAATCTTATGGCACTATTTATAGATAGACAAGATTAATATTGTCATAGATACATATTGATAATATAAACCAACGAATCGCGGTAGGTTGTCATAGTAGTTTAGGATGATCAATTGATTGTGAGTTTTTCTGGCTATGAAAGTAGAATATATTGGTGATTTGTGGCGGTATAATTGTCAAGAAAAGGGAATTGTACTAACAGGGAAGGCACTTAGGTAAACGGTAAACCTGTTCCTCATACATGGGGTATACGTATTTTCCAGGAAAAAGGGTAGACAAATAATTAGAATTAAACTAGCTTGAACTTAGACCTGTATAAATATATGGTTCCATCAGGTCATCTTGCAGCTTCAATCACTCATTCACCAACAGCACAAGAGATTCTGAAACATGCTTTCTGGGGTCTAATTTGCTCTCACAAGAGCTTAATTCATACAGGTAATTAAGTATTTGGTTCCTCAAAGTTTCATCTTCCCTTTTCTTTTTTTGTTTATCTCTGGATTAATTATCATTGAAATTGCAATTTCCAGTTGGTTATAATGTGATTTTTATTTCATTAATCAACACCTCTATCTTTCTTTATTGCATACACAAGAATTATGCATATGCAAACATACGCATGTAGACACTCACAAATCTGCCTTGTCCAATCAGAATATTGATGGATTTTTAACCTACTCAGATCCAGCTATGTATCTTACAACAACTAAAAAATGTCAAGAAAGACAATATATTATCCATCTCTCTCCTCTCTTCATGGCTGTATGCTTCCATGTTTGTCCTTATTAGGCTGCAGGTATATATCAAGAATCAATAGGTAAATTAAATTCACAAGACACAAGAAAAGCATGCTGATTAGAAAATTTATATGTTGTATTTAAATTGTGTAGATATACGGTGGTAAATCCAATGCTCTCGTAATGCCATATACAATTGGTTTTTGCGATCTGTTTTCCTTGTCCTTCAATAAATAATTTTTAGCCTCATTTAACTTTTTTTAGTTTTTACTGATTTTGGGAGTGAAACTGGATAGGAGACAAAGGGTGGTACAAATTTGGTTTCATCCTTAATTCCACAAGGTTAGTGGTCCAGTTTGGTGTTACATGATCCACAGTTCTGAGTAGACATTGACACTCCTCCACAGGATGTTCCTTTCATCTATTGGATAATGTTTAGCATTCTGTGGCTTCCCAATTGTAGATTGTTAGCTCACATATATAGTATTAGTACTCCAACACTTCCGTATGAGGTTTCAGTTTAGGAATTTTGATTGAGTGATGCTTCATAAAAGCCTTTAGATGATTCAATCTCTCTATCAGACATTCAAGCATAACATCAGAAATTCTTTTCGTTTTGCCTCTGTGTTTAAAAATGAGGCTGTTGCTTTACTTTCCATTCCTCATTCTGTATCTTAAGGGAAAAAGATTTGGTATGACAATTGTTTCTAAAATATCTGATCCAAAACAAGGCTCATTGGCATGACATTGCATAGTTCATTCCCATGCACACATTTTGAAGTCTTATGGTGACAACCTTGACATTTCTTGCTGCAAATTATAGGAATCTCTCCGTAACATTTTCGTCACATAACAAAAAGCCTATCTAATTTCTGGCCAAGTCATGGATAAGTTGTATTATGAAAATGGAAAATATTGCACTAACATAAAGAGTAGTATGCATTTTGTCAGTAGGTGTTGATTAAGAATACAAGGGATATGAATATAGGCCCTATATAGGGCAGGTCTTAATTATATTAAAGGGATTCTAATGTTTTTACATCAACAGTTCTGAAAAGTTAGCTAATTTCTGATATCAAGTTTCGGTAACAATGGACAAGTGTATGACTTGTTCCTTCAAGTTGTTGCAAAGATAGGGAAACCACTTCATATTCATATCTGCAAAAGATCGATGCTTCCAGTTGTAATTTCTTGGCTTTTTTCTTCACATATTAATTGAAAAGATTGATATTACCCTGATCATATAGCTGCCTAATTAAACGGTGGTGATAATCAAGTTGTCAAATAGGGAATATGGAGTAGTGTTTGTGGTTGGATTTTTTCTTGA
>Ga0307517_10004863_pt1 | contig 20475 bp, 6 predicted proteins | sample 23_EM_MG_FD_194515 | JGI IMG/M metagenome (GOLD analysis project Ga0307517, IMG submission 194515) | Populus trichocarpa ectomycorrhiza microbial communities from riparian zone in the Pacific Northwest, United States - 23_EM | ecosystem: Host-associated > Plants > Roots > Unclassified | place...
AGAGTGCTGCAAATCAACTCAGGCTTGATCTCATGTTTCAAATCGTGAAAGCAAGAGCGGACAATGACTCTGCAAAAGATGCTCTACTTACCGAAACCTTGCGGTTTGTTGCTCCAAACTCTTGACTTCTGTTTTTCCAGTTTATGTAATCATAAGACATTATGGCTTCAGCACGCTAAAGCCAGAGCGCCAGTTACTTGCTATTGTTGTTCACAACTTATTATTAGACTTGTGCGCGCGCGCTCGCGCTTAGTTAATTAGCATGCAATTTTTTTATGAGTTGGATATGCATAAATGAGTTTTTAAAAAATAATTATTTATATGCTAGAGAATTATTTTATAATAAATTTAAGTTTAAGTTTAAAATAGATTAACGAAAAAACAACTCAAACCCAAGACTCAGGCATCAAACCGAACCTAGTTGAGCTGATAATATTTTGCTAAAACTCATTTATGTCTCTTCTACCTCTGGTAATCTTATTTATTTTCTATGTGTTGTGTGATTACTGACTACAATATTTTCTATGTCTTTAATCTCTTACATTTGCAGTGAACTGATGGCCAAAACGAGAATTGGAGAGAAAGCAAGCTTTTGATCTATGGGAAGGGATCAAGCACGAACAAAGTTTAATTAAAGTCTTTGTTGTGGAATTAGAAAGTAAATAATATTTGTTCTGCAACTTGGAATTGCAATATTGCCTTCGGAAAGATGTATTTATTGCCTTCGGAAAAATTCAAAGGAATCGTCTTTTATCTCATCAAAAGCATCGAGCGTCTTGTTTGTTAACTTTTTTTTTTTTTTTTGGAAAATGCCCTCCAAGGACGGGGAATTCGCTAATTTTTTTAATCAACTATGTATTTCAACTTTTTTTTTAATTAAGTATCTCGATTCCTAATTATTTGCGATTAATCAATCAAGTCTTAATTGATGTTTGTTAAAGATAACATGGCACGAACTTTAACATGAAACTTCCAAAATCACGGCTAATGTAAGCAGTGATGAACTTATTAGAGTTGTATATTAAAAATTAAGAAAAATAAAACCTAAAAGTCGTCTTTACTATGTCGTAAGACAGATTCAAATTGCTATAATATCATCCGGTCACCGAACATCATTTTTCACGATAGAATTTGAAAATGTTTCGGTGTCCACTTCATAATAAGGCAGTACAAGCACCAAACTTATCTCTAATTTGGTATGATAATCTTTTTTTTTTTCACCTTTTAAAATTTCAGACCAACTCCTTTAATTTTTTTTTTATATTTGGTAACGATAACCTTTTTCTCGTTAATTTTTTTTATCAATATATTTATTGTTGTTACTTTTTTTTCATGTTATTTAAATTATTTTTTGAACCAATAACTCGAGTCTTAATTATTTTTTTCTTAGCATTATTTTTTTTATATTAGAAAAAAACTTATACACACTAAATCATATAAGAAATTGAATTCTACTTAGTTAAATTTTATTGAATGCAAACACAGAGACTAGTTTTATACTTTATAGAGAAAATTACTAAAAACATCTTGTAGTTTGAGCTTGAGCGGGCGAACGCTTTGCATATCAACTTTTTTAAAATTACACTTGGTATCTTTACTCAACACTGCCTTATCAAAAAGTTAAAAACAACCTTATATATTAATAAAGAAAATTACTAAAAACATTATGCAGTTTAAGCACATGAACACTTTACATACAAATTAACTTTCAAAAATATCATTGTATATTAATAATTAATCCACCATTATGCCATTGTAATTGCACATCTCTCTCTGCCCCTCTCCTGATCGCCATTTACCCTTGAACCCTAGCCACCATTGTTCTCCTTCAACTCCGAGCCACCAACATTCACGCTTAACCCACACCCACCACTGTTTTCTCTCAATCTTAAGCCACCATTTTTTTTCCTTCACAACATGTTGCTCATCGAAATTATTTCTAATTTGATAGATGAATTAAAGTGTAATTTATATATATAAAAAAGATGATATTCAAAGTGTTTTCACACTCAAACTATATATGGGATGTTTTTAACAACCCTCCCTTTCATTTATAAGGACAAATTAAGCATAAAAAGTCGTAACATGTACTAAATAGCAAACATATAATATTTTTAACGTTTTTGGACAATCACTAATTACTGATCATAAATTGAAATTAATCATATAATTAGTAATATGATGTAAAGTTAGTATGCAAAGTATTTACATGTTCAAACTACAAAATGTTTAATTCTACTTGTTATTGTCACATCAGGTATGGATAAACTAGATTAATTTTTTTACATATAAATGTTTATGATATCAAATGTAGTAAAACTACAAAACAAAAAAACTCATTTACCATAAATAACTTCTATCGAAAAGAAAAATAATTACGATAAAGAAAAAAAAACTTTATAATCTAAAAACTTAGGAATATTGTGGTTAAAAAATATTATAAACTATTCTAAAACTTTTTCTATTTTTTTCAAAATTAACCACTTGTTTTATTATCATTGTTAGAATTGTAAAACAATATTATATATTTGCAATGCATATGGTAAAAAAAAAAAAACTATTGCTGTAAAAGATTTGCGTTAAACAATTTGTATGATTATATCTAAACAAATTCTAGATGTATAAATTATAAAAATGATGGATTTGTTTTTCCAAAAATAGCGGGCCATGGAATATTGTGGTTAAAAAATAAGTACGTTAATTTGGAAGTCAGTAGATCAAATATTATGAAGATTAATTATACACATTATTAGCATTTTTATTTCAAATTTTATTACTACGAGGACACGTGCACGAATTTTTTTTATTTATCTCCCGCGTTGACTATTTCTCTCCCACCGCTGCCGTCTCTTGTTTCGCCTCCTTCCATTGATCTCCCTCTAGAAGCTCAATTATTGGAGTGAGAAGGGACATCGCCAGTTATCGAGGGATCGGATCAGATTAGGTTAAAATAGTCGTGCGGCACGGTGAGGTTTTCGCGTGATCACTCCTCGTGCCATCCTCTTTATAAATAGCCTTGTTTAATTTGATCTGCAGATAGCATAACACTCAATGGATCCTCGTGGTATGGCACCATACTCCTGCCCTGAGGCCAGTACCATAAATAGTAAGTATACATCATCGCTTATTGCTTATCCTCTAGTGTAAATTTTAACATTGGTGTATGCGCATGTTCTTCCTTTCTTTTCTTTTGTGTTTTGGTATGTGTGTTTTGTTTGTCCTAGATCGATGTAATAAGCTAGGTTCCTCTAATTGCAACATCCATGAGAGGAAATCATCTCAAATTTTGACGGTTGGTTCTCAAAAAAGTGGCCGGTTTTCTGTCAGTACCGATGAATTTTGATAAAAGAGGTTCGGGACATATCCATGAGTAATGAATCTATTAACTCATGAATTGTCCACCTCTCTTTAAGCCCATGTTATTTCAATCTCTCTTTGATTATACTTGTTAGCACAAGGTGAAAGTCATATTCCTGGAAGATCACAAGAACAGAAAGGAAAGAAGAGAAAAAATGATTTTGGGAAGCATGGCAAGGGTTTCAAGGTAAAGAACACACTACTCTTTCTCTCTTACCTGAAGCTGAAATAAAACCCCGGAGAAAATTAAAAAGCAACTGTGGTTTTTTTTTTGTTCTTGTTCTTGTCTTGCAGAAAAGGAAAGAAGGGGTGAAGCAAGTCTTGAACAGTCTTGCTAAACAACTTCCACAGTTGAGCAACAAAATAGAAAACCAAGAAAAACTCGTGGATAAAATATTATTGCATCAAATGACGGTGCATCTCTTTCTCCTAGTTAGATTGTTAACATATTTTTTATCTACTGATGATTTTAAAATAAGAATTTATCATTTACGCGTCTAAAACCTAATAATCAATGACTAATTGGCGTTTGGTTTTCTGTGTGATATTCTATATTATTTATGATCTTGCAGCTTGGATCTGAAGTATTTGAGCTGCTTAAGGAGGAATCTGCAATCTTATGTCCAGATTCCAATAATTGGGAAACTAAAAAACTTTCTGACATCATCTTGCCATTGAAACATCGCAGCAAGATGCTTGACAAACGAATTCAACTTTTGTGTGAGATGATGGTGCTGAAATGATAATCTTCATGTTATCTTTGGACATTTATATATGCTTCTATAGACATTTGTGCAGTTCGATTCTAAAACTGCAGAGCTTATGTACGTCATATTTATGGTTTAATGAAGAGATGTTCTGTGAGTTTCACTGTGCTCTATATATTTATCCATCTCCCAACAAGTCAGGAATTAAGTATGCATATTTTTTCATGCTTCATGAAGAGTTTGATAAAGGTGAAATCTTGTGGCAGGTTCTCTGAGGGTTATCTTGTAATCGTATTTGGATTCTGGTTTTTATAGTAAGGTAAGCTCCTTCTTGTATATAGAAACTAAAAAACAGAAAGAAAGACAAAAACAATAGGTTAGGGTAATTAAGAGTGATGGACGCACTGTTAATCTCAATAGTAAGATTTTTGAAGAAGACAAGTAATGTCTTTGGTTTGTAGTTGGTGGCATGTGACAACCAGGCGTCTGGGATAATGGCGGTGATTTGGGATCTATTAAAAAGGATCTACAGTGGCTATTTTTAGAGATAAAGCTTTAGGTTAATATATTTTTTTGGAGTTTTCTTTTTAGAAATGTTGGAACACAAACCCTAGAATGCCTGTGCAAGTAAACATTGAAAAAATTAAAATAAAAAAGAAGTATGCATGATTCTTTTTAAAAGAGTAAGTTTATTTTTTTATAGCATGAACATGAAGACAAGAATAATTACAACGAATCTAAGAATAAAAAACCAAGGTTGCTATGTTTACGGTGTGCCTTACAAATAAAAAAAACAAACAAGCTTTTCTACCTAATTCATGGACAACATAAAAGTTCCGAATTTTTTGGTGTTAAATAATTAATACCCAATGAAATTTAAAGGTTTCTTTCACGCACCATCATCTCAAAAGACAAAACACATTTCTAAATCTTCATTAATTCTTCATTTATATATATTTTTTCATCAAAGAAATATATCAAGTCTAGATCACAACTAAATCATAAAAAAAAAACAAGTTTTAGTTTTTTTTCATTAATTATTTTCTAATAAAAAAACCCACATTTATACCTCAAGTTTTTTTTTCATATTTTAAAATAAAAGACATGCAAAACTTGGATTAAACACAACTAAACCCTAAGAAAACCCGAACTTTGAGTTTCCATCCATGTTTAATTTTTTTTTCTAAAACAAATACACACACATTTGGCCATTATTTCTTTTTTCATATCTTGTGGTTAAAATATACAACATCCAGATTAAACCCAACTAAAATCTAAAAACTAACATTTTTATTTTCCATTCATGCAATTTGTCTTCCAAGAAACACAAAACACATAGTTAGTCCTATTTTTTTTTTTTTTTGGTAATCAATGACATAGAATATCTAGATTAACCCAACTATAACCTAAAAACATATTTTTTAGTTTCCATTCATGCATTTATCTTTTTAAGATAGAATATAAAAACACATATAAATAACCATTTAATTTGCATAAAAATCCTAAAGAAAGAAAAAGAAGAAATAAGGGTTGTGACTTACCTCAAAGATGATTCTAAAGTGGGGAGATGTTGTAGTGGCCTTAGTGGCAATAATGATAGAAAGGTATTTCACGCGGTTTTTTCTCTCTAGATTAGGGTTTATTTTTTCTTTTGGGTTTTTACTTCATTTTTAAAATGAAAAGACGTTATTTTGGTGCAAAAAAAAATCAGTTTTGAAAGACAAGTCCCTCACATTTTCCCCGTATTCAATTTTAGTCCTTGATTTTCCAATTATTTCAATTTTGATTGATTTTTCCTTTAGTCTTAATTTTCTCTTCAATTTTGCCCCTAATTAAATTAATAGGATCCCTTAATTTCAACATCTTTTTCATTTGGTTCTTGATCTTTTAATTATTGCATTTTTGGCCATTTTGCCCTTAATATGATTTTTTCTATTCCTTTGCACTTGTGATTGAATTAAAAGCATCCTGTAATTTCAACACCTTTTCTATTTTAATCTTTGATCTTTTAATTCTTTTATTTTTTATAAAATTGACTCTAAATTTAAAATTTTCTCTTCCATTAAGCGCTTGATTGAATTAATAGGCCCTTCAAAATTTTCCACAACTTTCATTATGGTCCTTAGCCATCCAATCCGTGCAATTATGACCAATTTCAGCCTATTTTCCCCAATTTCTCTTCAATTATACCCTTAATTGCACGCACCCATTATTTTTTGACCAAGTGTAATTTAAATTTTTACTTGATTATGATCCAAACTGTATTTTATTCTTTAAACCTTTTTCTTCAAAGATTTTTCTTTGGAAATGATTTTTTTTTTACTATTTTTTTCTTTGAAATTATTTTAAAAAAAATTATTTTGAAGACATTTTTTCATAAAGTTTTGAAGGGGGTAAAATTGATTATTAGAAACTTTATGGTTTCGAGTTAGAATTATTGTCGTTAAATAAATTTTTTTTTGTTAGATAGTTTTGTTTTAATAAAACTAGGGAACTTCTAAAAACTTTTTTCCTAAAACCACCAAGGGATTTATTGCCATAAAAAAAACTAAGAGACATCAATAAAACATTGTGCCTTGTGAGGGGTTTCATTAAAAATTCACACAATGAAACCAATTTTTTGGTCCACTGGATTTATTTTTCATCTTTGTTCCCTGATTTTTTTAAAAAAAATTATTCCTTTATCATTGCCTTTATTTGAAATTGGTCTTGGTGATTTGTTTTTTTATACTTGCATATAAAATTTTATCGTTCGTTTAATTCCTGGTTTGGAAAAATAATATTCAGTTTCATTGATTTAAAAGAATTAAAGTTTAGGGATTGGATTTGAAGCTTAAACAAATATTTAGTCGGTTTTTTTCTAAAATCAAGGACTGATTTGCATAAGTAAGGGAAGAGTTCATGTTTTTTTTTCCAGTCACTCAACTATTTTTTTATTTAATCCTTTCACATTGTTTTTATTTGGAATTTGAATTTATAATTTATTTTGGTTGCCTAAATATGAGGATCCTGTAATACTGAGAAAAAATTACAATTCTCGGTTAATGCTCAGTTTGGCAAAAAACATTGTTGACGTGAAATAATTAAGGTTTAAGGGATCAAAATTGAAACTAAAACAAATATGGTGGCCTCAAGTCAACAATCAGGGCAACTTTATTGGCGTGTATATTACATGGGCCAACATGTGAAGGACCGGTGCTTCCGGTTCTGTCTAGTAGTAAAACACCAGCTTATTCCTTGGTGGTGTTGGAAGTAGCTCGGAGAGAGCTTTCGAGAGAGGTTGCGTGTGTCGGTGGAGGAGCAATGATGGGGCTTTAGTGATATATTTTCTTCTCCTTCCTCTTTTCTCTCTTCTTTCCTCAAGATTCGTGCTAGCCTGGTCAAAATTAAAAGGTGTCTTGTCATTTTATTTTTATTTTTATGTCAAAGTTAATCATTATTATTTTGATTATTATTTTTTTGCTTTTGGTCCTTTTTAAAAATTAATTTTTTTTTTAATTTCAACCTTTGACATTGGGTTGCTAAGGAATTGAGCTTTGTGATTTTTTTTACCGGGTGATTTTAGTCTCATGACCTGAGTCCTGAGTTTAAAAGGTTAGCCCAAATTGATATTAATATTTTTTAGATCCTATTTTACACTGATTTTTTTTTAATTTCATCATTTAACATTGAGTTTGTTGAAAATTGAACTTTGTCTTTTCTTCACTTTTCTTTGTATATGATTATCATGATCTCATGACCTAAATTGCAGGTTTGGTGAGTTAGCACGGGTTGACTTGGGTCTATTTTTTAGGTCACTTTTGTAAGAATGAATATTTTTTCGATTTCAACCTTTAATATTGTTTGGTTTGAGAATCAGGCTTAATAATTTTACCTGTTTTTCCTTCTATTAGGTTATCATGTCTGCATGATCTAGGTCACGAAGTTCGATAGACTTATCCAGGTGTGTTGGGTTTTATTGTCCTTTTTGTTCATTTTTATTTTTTAGCTTCGCCCTTCTATATTTGGATTTCGCTATCTTATTTGTTTTTATTTGCTTTCTATAGGATTATCTCAGTTTCATAACTTGATTTACGAGTTTGACATGTTAACCCGAGTATCTTTTTTTATCATTTTTTTTTCTATTTAGCCCTTTAACATCAAGTTGTTCAAGAATTGAGCCTCACAATTTTTTTTCTTATGGCAAGTTGTTTTTAATTTTACGCGTGATTTGATTTTTATTAGAAAATAACTCAAGTTAATTCATAATTACTGAATTAATTCAAATTAATTATTTTTATTAAAATAATAATATTTTTTAAATTTCTTGAAATTGATTTAATGAAACTTGAATAGAGTAATCAAATTACAAGTCCACCCAACCAAGTTAATTGAAATTGAATTTGTTTGAGCCAACGTCAGGTTTAAAAACTGAGGCCACCCCTCGCGAGTAGCGATATCGTCACAGACGGTGTACGGCCACGTAGTAACAGAGACAGGTACCAGAATCCAAATACATTATAAATCCCCTTTTATTATAAGTTGCGCCAAAAAGGAAAAAAAAAAAAAAAACTTTTCCTCTAGAGGGAAACCAAGAGAAAGAGGCAGCGAGAAAATGCCAGTGGCTAGACCAGAGTCATCCGATTCAAGGACAAGGATCATCGCTCACGTTGACTTGGATTGCTTCTACGTTCAAGGTTTTCTATTCGTTTATTTATTAAAATAGACTCTCTCTCTCTCTCTCACTCACTTTCTGCATTTGTATTCATTGAATTATGTGATGTTTGTGCCTACCTGTGATTTGCCATTGTTTTTTTTTTTTTTAATGTTTTGGAAACTGGGTCATGCTTAGAATTTCCGAAATGAACCCTTGCAAATTTGCAATGCGCAATTGGATTTTGTTTTTACTTTGTATAGGGTATCATGTTGCTAAATGGAGATGGTTTTTTTTTTTTTGGAAATGCATCCCCTTTTTGTTTAATTTTTTCTCTCTTTTTTAAAAAAATGTAGTGGAGCAGCGTAAGCAGCCCGAGTTGAGGGGCTTACCTACAGCTGTGGTGCAGTACAATGAGTGGAAAGGTGGGGCTTTGATTGCAGTTAGTTACGAGGCTCGTAAACTTGGAGTCAATCGGTAATTATAATCTCCCAGTTTACTGTTTTCGTTGATGACTAGTCATTTCGAGGATGGCTGCATAAGAATCTGATATAATGGATTGATTTTAGTCACATGAGAGGTGACGATGCAAAAGAAGTTTGCCCACAAATTCACCTGGTTCAAGTACCTGTAGCTAGAGGTAAAGCTGACCTGAACACTTACCGCAATGCAGGTTCTGAGGTAATGTGGGATTTTGCTTTCTTATTTGTGCGAAGATTGAAGTTAATAACATGCATTCATGATGTGCTATTGTTGGATTTTTATTGAATCCTGCAGGTGGTGTCTATTCTGGCAAGAAAGGGTCGATGTGAGAGGGCTTCAATTGATGAAGTTTATCTTGACCTTACTGATTCAGCGGAGGCTATGCTGAGAGAAACTCCTCCAGAGAGCTTGGAATCAATAAATGAGGAATCTCGCAAATCACACATTTTGGGGCTTAAAAGTGAGGTATGAGTCAATCCTTTTGTATCTTTTGCCATTATGTTATGGTGGTAATTTACATGTAAGTTTGAAAGTTGATTTATGAGGCAAGTACCAATTCTTGCTGTTTGGGATAAAAATAAATTTTGGAAATTTGAAGATGGCATACTGGGTCTTCTGTTAGCTTTATCTTCTTCAAAAAGCTTAAAATTGCCGTTCTCCAATGCCCTTTTAACATCAATTCTGCACTCTAGCTTACAATGTTTTGTACTTCTGAATGACTGAATCTCTGTGTTTTCTTGAATGGGTTACCACCCTCTATTTGATATATAAAAACCTCAATCTTTTAAGTCTGGAAAAGAATATTTAACTTAGAACTCTGTTTTGGCTTAGTATTCTTGTATTTTTAAGTCTCTCTCTCTCTGTCATCTTCTCATTTTCAATGATTAACTGTTATGCTGGATTTGAGATTGAGATCAGGATGCAAATGATGCCCAAGAAAATGTGAGCAAGTGGTTACGTAGGAGTGATGCCAATCACCAAGACAAGTTACTAGCTTGTGGGGCCCTCATCGTGTCAGAACTTAGGATGGAAGTCTTAAAGGAAACCCAATTTACATGTTCTGCTGGCATTGCTCATAACAAGGTTGAAAAATGCTGATTTTATATTGTTATTTTTGTTTTCTTGTATATTGAATATGATCTTGCATTCATTCATTATATTTATGAATGAGTGGAATGTGATGTCTATGGTTCATATATAAATTTTTGTAGATGCTAGCCAAACTTGTAAGTGGCATGAATAAACCTGCGCAACAAACTGTTGTTCCCTCCTCATCTGTAAAAGGTTTGCTCGAATCATTGCCAATAAAGAAAATGTAAGGCTTTTTTGTTCCATTTATTTTCAAATTATGACAGGCTTCCTATTTGTGTTCTATTATTCTTCTTGAACTTCTTAAATTAAATATAATATTTTTGTTTGCTATAGGAAACAGCTTGGAGGGAAGCTGGGGACTTCATTGCAGACTGACCTGGGTGTGAACACTGTTGGAGACCTCCTGCAGTTTTCAGAGGAAAAGCTACAGGAACGTTTTGGCATAAATACAGGGTAAATATAGATTAAAATACAAGGAATACGGAAGCTTTAATTTCTTAGATTGAAGAACTATTCTGTTGAAAAGCTTTCTATGGTATTTGCACACAAATTTGAAAATGGTTAAAATCCTGCAATGATTGTTGCTTCCAGAAGGCTTAAAATGTGTTTCTATTCCCAAATTTATACTGTATCATTTTTTAGCTTCAAACATGTACTTTTCAAATATTGTTGTACTCCCAGTGTTCTAAACCTGTTTGTTTTTTTTGGCCATCCATGTCTTAAATGGTTTGTTATTCTTGATGTTGGATCAATCTTGTGGAAATATCCTTAAGCTTTACATATAACAGCTTGTTCCCATTAACATTTTTTTCAAACAATTGCAAGACACTGCTGCTAATTCTTTTTTTTTGTTTTTTTTTTTCACATGAACACCAGTACATGGTTGTGGAGCATTGCGAGAGGAATCAATGGGGAAGAAGTTCAGGGCCGCCTTCTCCCTAAGAGCCATGGTGCTGGGAAGTCATTTCCTGGTCCTCGTGCTTTGAAGACAATTGCTTCCGTATGAGTTTATTCTTAACCAAATGAAACAATTTTGTGCATGATGCTGCATGTTGTTGATCATCTCTGTGAGCTCATTGGCCCAGTGTCTCACATATATTTCATGAAGATTTCTCTGTTCTACGAAGAGAAGACAGGATAACAGGAAAAGTTGTTTCCCACTTATGTTTCTCTAATGAGACATCCTTTTTCAACAAAGTGCACAAAATTTCTGGTGCTATGAAATCATAATTGTGTCAAACAATAACACTTATTTAGAAAGGAAGCTTATTCTCTTCATTTGATTTTTTAAATACTGATTCTTTGGGATCTGCATAATCTAATTCTAATTGATAGTTGTTTGTTTTATTCCAGTCAAGTATTTTTCAACGCACTAAGCTTAACAAAGAAGGTAATCCAATTAAATATCTATCATTTCCTTGCTTGAATATCTCAGGTTCAACACTGGCTGAATCAACTTTGTGATGAGCTTAATGAACGTATTTGCTGTGATTTGGACCAAAATAAGCGAATTGCACACACTTTTACTGTTTATGCTAGCGCATACAAGGTGCTTATTTCCTTTCTGATCTGTTTTCCAACTATCTTGTCTATTATGTGCAAAAGTTACCATGTTTTTGTCTTTAATGTTATTACCTGCAGTCTTGCGACTCGGAATCATATAAAAAGTTCCCTTCAAAATCTTGTCCATTGAGATATGGGACTGCCAAGATTCAAGAGGATGCATTTAATCTATTTCAAGCTGGATTACGTGAATATATAGGTTCACACGGAGTCAAAACACTAGGTCATCATCACAACGGATGGGGAATAACTTCTCTTTCTGTTTCAGCAAGTAAAATTGTTGCTATACCATCTGTAAGTTTGATGTTTATTTGTCTCTAAGCTTGATCTCATGTGTTTTCTGTGCATCTAAAAGTGATATTAGGTTTTTCTTTTTAAAAATCCATTCAACGAATTTATCCTCTTCAAATCAAATCATGCAAAGAGGCTTCCTATGCTAGGAAAAGAATCTTTTCTGGAGTTTTCATACAATGGTTCCATGTTCTGTTTCTCCCTTCATTTTTATCTGTGCAATGTAACATGTATCCTTTGTGCATCTACTATAATTTGCTGCTAGATGATTATTAATCAGAGAGTGAGTTAGAGACTTTGTTTAAGAAAAAAAGAGAATATTTTAAGCATCTGTTTAGATAAGAAAATTGAGATCTTTGAAATTCTGTAGGATCCAGTCAGCTTTCTTTATTTGGATGACTTTGCAAACAGTTTAATTTAATCAAGCAACATTATGGTTGAGACTCATAGAACTATCTAGTGGAAAAGGCATGATAAAAATAAAGTCTGTGCTGTAGTTGGACATGGTGGTGGTGGAAGGAATGGCTGTAGCAGCGGTGATTCAGTATCAGTTAATGGGGTTGGCTGGTTGCGCAATGGGTAGTAAAACCGATGTGTAAAGTTATCGTTGGTGCCCCGTTGATAGTGGTAACTGTCGTTGTCGTTGGTGGTGTAATGTTGCAATATGGTGGTAGAAAATACTGAAGACGTTAATGACTGTATAAATATAATAAATTCAGCATTACTTGAGGAAAGTGCTTCATAATTATATGCTTGGCAACTTTTAAATGAACTTTTAAGTCTCATCCTTACAAGGAATTTAAGGGAGAGAGTTGGTTACACTTCTCTTAAATTCATTAGTTAATCTAATAGAGAAATTTTTGTTGGGAATTCCCAACCTCATCCTTGCTTCTCTGTTGTTCCTTCAACTATGTCATCCAAAAGCAACCTTAAGTAAATGGATTTTAACTCATTAATACTCTTCATCTTTTAGGGAACAGGTTCGATCACAAAATACTTTCATGGACAGTATACATCACCCTCTTCAAAGGAAACACAGGATAGCTTTGTCAAAGAAGCCATGCCATTATCACCGTCAGGTGATTTCAGCTTGACACATTTCAGTTGTGCCTCTTTTATATTCTTTCATTTTCTAATATTTCCCAAACAACTCAGGCAGTGAAAGCTATTCAGAGCTGGAACCAACTGATCAGCTGCAACCTGAGAATAATGTACCGTGTTTGGGTCTACAAGAACAGAAAAGAATTCCATGGAAAGATCAGGTTTTAGTGCAAAGTGAAGCCTTTCTGTTTTTATGGTATATTTTCCAATGTTACTTTTCAAAATACAACCCTTTGGTGTCTGGAATTGAACATCATGAAATACGGTTCCAACACCAATTCTATCCTTGAGAGAAGCTCCAGAGCCATCTACTATTTGACCAATTTAATTGAGATTGAAATGAGATATCAAAGAAATAGATAAGTTTTTGTATTGCGTATGTTGTTATTCTCTATGTTTATTTTTTGGCAGTATGATATTCTTCACATAGAATGCACTTACTATATGTGCTTGAGAGCTTATAATTGGGCTAGGATGTTAATTCCTTGCATGCTCATTTTGTAATTTGTTTCCCATGTATTATCCGAGTGTCTTCAATTACCATGATTCATACCGTGCTTCAATTATACATGATTCATCTCTTTGCAGGATTCATCTTGTTCTTCAACAGTGCAGACAAAGGATGGTTGTGGCAAGGGAGCCTCACCATCATCACCCTCAGGTGTTGTATTCCAGTTTTGCTCTTCCTAGTATACTAATGCTTTTGAATTTCCTTTTCCCGTTGTGATCAATCTGGTGTTTGTCTAGGAAGTGGATGTTGCTCACTTGTAAACCAAACCGGCTCTCAGGGAGCCTCCAGGGTTGATTCTACCATGCCTACTTTGGAACGACATAAAAGGAAAATAAAACCTTCTGATAAGGTACATGTTTTCACTTTTCCTATCTCCTCACTGATTATTACCTATGAAAACATACAAAAAATTCACTAGTGATTATTGCTTTTTCATTGTTCCTCGAAACCACCGCTAGCTTTTGCTGGTTGAAACTTTTTGTTTGTGGACAAAATGATCATTATCAATTTATTACAACAACAAAGCCTCAATCCCCAACTAGTTGGCATTGGTTATATGATCATTTGCACCATTCAGCTCAATCGTAAACCAAATCTGCCTCAATATTGAAAGGTTTCAGATTCTTTGATGCCACTTCCATCCATGTTATCTTAGGTGTTTCACTTCCCTGTTTCCCATTACTATCAATTTATTCCCACAAAAAATTGATTGGATGTTATGGAAGCATGCAGATGTCAAATTTGTTTGTCTTTAATAAACTATTTTTTTTTAAATGAACAAGCCTTTAATTTCAGCCCTTTGCTTGGTACAGTGTTAAAAGTTATCAGCTTACAACTAGAAAGTTGTGTTCTACTTTTCACCTTATGCCTAAATGCTGAAGGGTAGGGTAGATAATCCCCTTTTAGTTATCCAGGATGTAAAGTCCAAATTGTAAATTAAGTTTCTGGAAGTGATGGACAGTTTCTTTTAGTGTTATCCTTTACTTCCATGATTGGTTTTGTTTAAAAATTCTTTGTTTCTGAATTTAAAACAGAGTAAATAATTATAGTCAAAGTGGAATTAAGTCACAAGAAAGAAAGAAAGAAAAGATTAATTTTGATCTTATTAATAGGGTGCTAAATAACAATCTTGTGGAGAAAAGGAAGTTTGGTGCTGCTAATAATAATCTCATCTGACGCCATCTCATTCTGCTGTGAATTTTTGTTACATTTGATTTGTTTTTTAGAGTTGCTTGGATGACTTGGTGGGATAAGAATATGTTATTATAGCCTTGCTGCTCAAGTGTATACTGTAAGAATTGGCAGTTGGATCTGGGCCATATGATTCACTCTATAGTTAAACTTGCACAAGACTAGCCTGTGCTTGCAAAATAGGTGCATATGCATTTTCTCCGGGTTTTTTTTTGCCTGTCATATTTCCCAGTCAGGGTTTCCCCCCTTTAGCTTGCCTTTTTATTGTTTTGGAGCAGGGAACAATTTTGAAATTCTTGAAGAGCTACAATCTCTCGGGCTCCACACCGATGCAGGAGAATGTTGAAATGGTTAAAGGTACTAAAACGTGATCTTGGTGTCCTACTTTTACTTTCTATATTAAGGCACTCTTATCGATAGTTCCATTTTCTAGGCTCTCAATCTCCAAGTTGCAGCAGCTTGGAAGTGAATCAAGCTGAGCTGCCAAGACGGAGTCTTGCAGAATGTAGTACGAATGATGGCAGCAATAATTTGGATCAAAATGCACAAAGGGCATGGAATTACAAGATCGACGAGATTGATCACTCTATTGTTAATGAGTTGCCATCAGAAATCCAAGATGAAATTCGGGTCTGGCTCCAGGCTCATCAGCAACCTAGTATGGTTAAACGTCCTAGTATAATTAAACGAGGTTCTATTGCCCATTATTTCTCCCCAGACAGAAATACATAGCACAATCTCAGGCGACATCGTCCTGTATATAGGTGTTATGTATATGATTTACGCATTATATTATAATTAAAAAAAAAGCATCATTAACCCTGATTCAAAGCATGTGTAGTCGCAATCACATTGATTTGAGATTAATTGCAAGATAGCCTTGAGTTAGAGCTGACGCTTAGGTTTCTGGACGTAAATTATCCCGATTTAGATTAAGTGGTTTTTTGTATTTGCCCACTTGCCTGGAAGACTTGTGGATTATGTAGCTTGTATGTATTAATCTAGAAAAGAAATAAAATCTCTTAGTTGTTAATTTTAGGTGGCGTTTGGTATGAGATTAGAAGGTGAGAGAGAATTATTGCATGAGTAATTATTGTAATAATAATCTTTGAGAGTAAACATTGGTTTTTAAAGATATTTGTTGTGTTGATAAATTGGAAGGTAAATTGTTAGTGAAAATAGGAGAAAAATAGTTAAAATATTAGTAATGATTGTAGAAAACAATAAAAAGTTATTTTAGTGTATATTCGAGCTAAAAGTAATAGAGAGAATAAAAATAAATTAAAATAATTTAAGGGTTAATTTTTTGCCATTTTAAGGGTAAAGTTCAGACTCCTTTTAACCATTTTAGTCGCAAAACATTCTTAAATTTTACAAGAGCAAAATTTAAGATTTTTACATTCATACCGAACATAATCTTTTTTTTTTTCCAGGTTTTAATGTGCATATAAAATTGAATTTCATGTTTCAAAATAATCACTAATCAATTTAAAAGAAAATATTTGGACATCAGTACACTTCAATACAAAATTGGGATTCGTTTTGTGATTGTGACTACCCCCCTTCCGAAAAAAAGGGTCTTTTATGCGTTTTTTCTATAGAGAACAAATTACACTTACTATAATTTACTGAAGCTTCGCCTTTACTTTCTGTCAAAAAAATAATAATAATAATAATTATTGCCCATTTTTAATTGCACTTTTCTAATTGGCCTTTAAAAAACTATTTTTTAATTTTAGAAAAACACTAACACACCTACTAATGAGTCAACATTTTTTATGCCTTTTTTTAAAAGACATAATCTAGACTCAAGTGAACTTGTTTTTAGCAAGTTGTTAAATTCAATATATTTAAGCTTGTTTACGTGCTGAATCCAAGTTAATGTGGGTCTAGTAAGTTTCCAGATGAAATATACTTGGATTCAGTTATAAGCTGAGCCCAATATAGTAAGGTCTCACAAGTTGTTAGACTAAGTATATTTGGGCTCAACTATATGCCGAGCTCAAGGTAACATGAGTCTGGTAATTGTACTTAAGATAAGTCAGGTGATGAGCCCAACACAATGTTGGTATGACAAGTTGCTAGTCCCAGCATACTTGGATTCAACCATGTGACGAGCCCAAGGTGACATGAATTTGACAATTTACCAAACCCAACATATTTGTTTTCAGTCATGTGTTGAACCCAAGATAACACGGTTCTAGTAAATTACTAGACTCGTCTCCTCTGAACTTGGCTACACATCAAACCTAATTGGTCTAAAGGTAGTTAAAGATCCATATTATGACCTTAAGATTATGTATTAAGACTATTAAGATACTATTCATGTTAGAAATAATTATATCCCTATATCTATAGATATGTAAAAGTTTTTTAAGGGTCTACTACATTTTCATCTCATTAATGATTTTGTAATTGATATTTGTTCCTCGTTAATAATATATAAAAGTTCTTTATCTCTCATTAATTCTATCTAGACCATCTAACTCACTAGTCCCTCCACTCTATCAAAATAACAAGTTCCAGGGATTATAAATATTCCCTGAATCATCCAAGTAAAGGATTCAAAATTTCTATTCTCCAAACATTCATAATTTAACTCTTAGAGCATTTATCATACCAATACAAGAACAAACATCCTTGCTCTTGAAATTTAAAGCTCTTTTCTTCATTTATTATATTTTTCTTTTTATAAGTTATTGACTTTATCATCGAATCCATAAACCCAACCGAAATAAACTATTTTGCAGGTATCAGAACTTCTACCACCAATCATATACTTCCTGAGCTATGGAGAAGGTTAACTATGAAATGAATATGAACACATGATTAATCACTGAATAACCCTATTCTTAAGCATATCAGATTTTAAAACATCATCATCTACAATTGTAAAACTAGTATTACTGCAAATCTGTTGAGCTATAGCCAAGTTTGTGAAATTGTTAACACAGTATTGTATGCACTTCTATATAACGACCACTTCATGGATGATATGTGATGATGAGCTTTTGCTCTACTGGTTAAGACAATTAAATTACAAAATATAACAAATTAATTACAACTCAGAAGGCAGAGCATATGGTAAAGCAAAAATACCCCTCATCCTCTGGTGTGACTGGCAAGTGGTATATGATCCTTATGTCGTGTATCATCCAAGTTTCAAAAACATTCTGATGAATGCCTCAGAAGTCGAATGCCATATTTAATAACAGTGGACCCAACAATATCCAAGAACAGAAACAGAAACACTGCATGAAGAAGAAATTGGGGACAAGGCAGAAAAGCCATATCCTGCTTAAAAGCTTCCCATTTAATACTATGATCAAACTAAGTAGACTATACCAAGAGCTGGAAGGAAATGAAACCAATTGCATTGAACTTAGAGATTGATTAATTATAACAACTACTATTAATCCATGAATAGTTTATGCAGCGATTGGCTCTGGAGCAACAGCCACCTTCGTCCGTTTCGAAATCTCTTCGAACAGACGAAAGGAGCATATAAAAGCAACTAGGAAAAAATATATTGTTGCTAAGCCAATTATGACCATCAGCACCACATTAATGACCTCTGTTGCTCTCAAATGCTTAATCATGCAAATCAGGAAGGTTAAGCAGAAACCCCCGAAGGGCCCTGTTATACAAGCTCCAATTGTATGTTCAAGCATTAACGAATCACTCTCCAATTCATTGCGGTTCATTTTGTGGTCCAAATCCTGTTCAAATAACACATCAGAAGATATAAAGGTATACATTATTAAAGTTGAGAAAAATGGCACTTTGAAATTATTATTTTTCATGTATTTGCAAATTTCTGATTTTGGTATTGTTGGTATTTGTTTCAATGGCCCGAGATGAATTGACAGGTTGCATCTTTGACAGGGATAATATTGATTCATTCGACATGTTTTGTAATAACTCTCCTGATTTTTGGCGTTTGGCATACATAATCTAGAGAACAACGCAGACTCATGCAAGTTAAATAAATCCTTTTCCTGATAAATTTTCTTCATTTCTTGCAGTATTCATTCCAAGAAGCTAACAATACGTCTCCATAGAAACTAAAAAAGAAGAACAAGGGATTACAAGTACTAACCTGAGGTGCTTGTGCTGGGAAAGTTCCTCACAATGAATTCTCTCTTGAACTTTTATCTTCAGATTCTACATGGATATTTACTTATTTTCAGACTGTAAGTAACAGATTTCTTTTTTAACATTTATATTTGCCTCAATCAGGAGCAAGAGCGCATAGTAGTTAGCGGAAAAGGAATTAGAAGCTCAAGTGATCAGTCCTCTCTACTATCTGTTTTAGCTGTCAAAAGTTAATATATGAGAACTAAGAAGCGGTCAAGTTAGTTAGATCATATATCAGATCGAAACACCATTTTAGCTTAAATTGTTAGTGTTTATCACCTTGTTTGGATTGGGTATAAAAGCACCGGCACCACCTTATGATCACAATTTTCTTTCACCACAAGTTTCATTCAAATATGTGGGGTTCACTGCAAATTCATGTCAATGGGTATTTGGCTCCTTGGAAGTGGCAATCAAGGGTTCAATTTTCGATTTTTGTTTGAAATTGAGTTTGTTCATGTAAGAGACCGTCCTAATTAGATCCTCATATTTATTGTAGTGCTCCTATCAATTACATGCGATGACAGATATTAAGCCAGATTTTTATTTATTTTTTTAATACTATCAACTAACCACTAATAATTATCTACTTGTAAAAAAAAAAAAAAACTACAAATTCATAAAAGAAAAATGTATGGCTAGCACACAAGTCGCAGCGACATTGGCACCTTTATTTTCAAATAAACATTCTGTTGTCTGTAAAAAATAAAGCAAGGCGCATGCGCAGGCCTGGCTTTTTTTTTTTTTATCATTTCAAAATAATTTAATAATATTTTTTTTTATCTTGACACAGTTCTTCAGTATTATAAGTTTTCATTTGAATTTTTTTAATTTTTTTAATTATTATATATCTGATATGAAAATAATAATGCTAATAATAAATTGTTCAAATTATTTTTTATTCTTAAAACTTTTAATTTTAATATATTTACAAAGCTTTCAATCACATATAAATTATGGATATATTATATTGATTGTTTTATTAACTTGCTTTGACAATCATAAAGTATTTTTGTTTTAAGTGTGTGTATATATATATACTGATAAAAAAAATTAAAATGATTGTATTTTTGTTTTTAATAACAATGTCAAAAAATTCTCTGAGACCATAATAATTTTTTTATGTTTAAAAAAAATTTGATTTCCCATAAGGTTTCCCATAACATATTACATACATACAAACTAATATAAACTTAAATAATTGGTACCGAGTTCAGCATCTCCGAGGAATTTTAAAGTTTTTGAGATGGAAATCATGTTTTACAAAATTTTAAAATTTTTATTTTATTTAAAATTAATTATTTTTAATATTTTTAGATCATTTTAATATATTAATATAAAAAAAATAAAATATATATATTTATACATCTCAAAAAAAAATTAAAAATAATTTTAAACATAATATTAAA
>Ga0307517_10004864_pt1 | contig 20475 bp, 19 predicted proteins | sample 23_EM_MG_FD_194515 | JGI IMG/M metagenome (GOLD analysis project Ga0307517, IMG submission 194515) | Populus trichocarpa ectomycorrhiza microbial communities from riparian zone in the Pacific Northwest, United States - 23_EM | ecosystem: Host-associated > Plants > Roots > Unclassified | place...
ACAAGAAGTAATCGCTTTGGTTGAGGAAGCTCTCTGCTGACGTTGTTCCTCAGTTACAGTGTAGGCCGATATACAGCGACGCTCACTGTCAGTACAAAGGGTGGTGCTACATGGCACCCCAATCATTTCCTGCCGAAAGGGGGTAGCATTACTTGTGTCAACGATCAATGTCATTGGGCATGACCGGGCGCTGCGCGAGTCACCTGGGACCATGGACTCGACTACTTTCAATTCGAACCGCTGCGATTATCAATTAAACGCGTTCCTTGTCGTGTTGAATGCCTTGTTCCGACGCTGGATGGAAACCATGCCTAAAATCGCTGGAGGACATTGAGGAGCTCTCCAATGGACAAGACTATCAGTAGCGACCTTGAGATCGCTAGTATGGTTCATCACAAACAGTTCGAAATTCGTGTTGCACCATATAGATCAGGGCAAGGTCTCGGGGATTCCAACCTGACTACCATATCTCAGTCAATCAAATCGGCGTGGGTCATATGTCCTGGAATATACATGGCCACAAAACCTATTTAAAGGGTTTACTTATCACTATTGGGAGATTTCTACTGGACAACTTGCCTTTAAGTGTCGAGTTGGTGGAGAATCTGCGCTTGGTACCTTCTTCGGAGAGGATGACATCTCCCGCAGTTAAATGTATTACTTCGCCGGGATTGTCTACATCCTCGACGGTACCCTCGCCTTGAATCGGTCACCAGTTGAGTTTACGATAATGTTCAACAATACAACACCCACCTTCGATAACGTAGCTGGTGGAGGGACCCAGCGCAACAGAAATGATCGGATTGCCTTTCTCGATAACATAGAAAAAGGGTAATAAACGATTTTCTACGTCGGGCTGGGACAGCTTGTCAATTTCACTGACAGTCAAATTGTCCTTCAGCTTGGTAGCATGCCTCCCAGTGGGAGAGTATTCGCTTTCTCTGAAATGCTGGAAACAGCGTACGTTAGCATGCACAAGCTTAAGGGACTGGTGTTGACCAGAAACGAACTTTTATTTTAGAAGGCATCTGGTGAGAGGATAGGACATTTACGACGAGGGTGGGCGCCCTTTTATCAACCACAGACAGGTGACTAGGAATCGAGAACCCTCCTTGGGGGTATTACTCCAACTTTCGTATCAAGAGACACCATATTGTCGGTTTATAATGACCAGAATGGCCTGGTCACAAGGCAGATATGTGAGAAATTTTGTAGTGAATAAGTACTCTTTCGGAAACGACTTACCAATCGTTTATATTGACACCCGAGTCTGAATTTTATCCTGCTTCCGTCTCTAACATTCTAATCGAAGAGTGCTGATTGAATTGAGGAATAGGAAGTAACCATAAGCGCAAGTGGATTGCGTTATATGTCGTCGTTTGGGTATGTGGTTGGACTTGGAGAAATCTTGCTTTCAGCAGGTGATATTGTATGCGCTTGTCACAGGCAATGTTCGAGTGTTTGTGCACTGAGTTTAGTTATTGCCAGCTGCAACACTATTCCCGCCACTACGTAGGTTATGGATTACTTTTGCGTTGGGAGGGCAGGCCTTTGCACAGTGGAGGGCCGGGTAGGGAGGCATCAAGGGAGGACAAAGCAAATAAAGCAAATGAAAGGAAAGGTGTCGCGCGACTACAAATTCATCCACCGCCAGACTTTTGGCGATCCGTGGTGAAGTAGACGAACTCGCAACACTGCAATCCGGACTTTGAAGGAATTGATGGCGAGTTGCTCAGCACTTTGGGTGTCATTCGGAGGTGGGACCTAGATGGGACCGAACCAATTATCGGCGATGAAAGGTAGGATGCACCCACTATAAGAGCAGAGGATGGTGAACCACCGGGTGCATTTTTGCCGGCTCCTCATCTGTGCCGATCTCAACTGGTCATTCGCTGCCTGAACCTCCAAGTGTCATTTTCTGCTAATTTTGTGGTGTCACGGTTGACCATCTGGGGAATGTGGGCGTCCTATCGGAAGAGCATCGACAAGTAGTACGACCTGTTCCATCAAATGACAGGAGACCCGCAGGTAAACAGTGACTGGGTTGGACCCTTATCGGAAGGCTTCGCGATGTAATATTTGTCTTCAACCCCAATTCTGCAGATATCAGAGGTCAGAAGGGGGCTACAGGGTGATGGTAATGAGGGGTGACCAAAGTGCACAGAGGTGAGGGATAATCGAATAGATGCAGGAAGCGATGCCGCAGGGGAGCCCGATGATCCTTTTGAAATGGTTAGAGGAAGCGAACGAATCCCGGGGAAAAATTCACCTTACGATGTGTTTAAGCACGTTTTCCTGGCCATGGGCAAATAGCTGCTCAATTTGCAGGGTTTGTAAGCCTTGGAATCGTCTAACTAACCCCTTTCCATTGAGAGAAAATTTATGATCGCGGTCAATCTCGCGCTTTCTCAAAAAAGTGCTTATCGTCATATTCAGAAACGGACGATCGACATTGGTCCCGCTGGATAAGTTCATGAAAGAGGGTTTCACCCCATTCATAAACGACAAGAGACGTTTTCGTACTGTAAAATGTCCTGACACGCCTTTTGGGATACCTCAGAACTCCAAGCAACGAAAACGACTTCAAAAGGGCGGTTGGAGTTGGATTTATCGAGCAAAAATCGGCGATGAACAAGCGGTTCTGGTTTCAGATTACCAAAAAGGTTTTGTTGTGGCTCCGTATCTTACGAGTACAGTCGTCCGAAGTTGATATGTGAATCGGATATAAAATGCGGTCTTGTAAGTCAGATATAGGGATGACGACGATAAAAGTACTCGATGTTGATGTCAAATCTCTGTAATCGTGAACCAGCCGGATGAGTGACAATGGAGTCAAGCTGGCTCCAGACACCCGCATCACGCAAATCGTCAATCAATTCGACGTGATTCCATCGTCTAGATATTGAAGGCAGAGCTTGAGATGTTCAAGTGTAGCGGTCGACGAATCAAGAAGGGCAAGATGTCGAAGTCGTTCATGCCAGTAGTTAGATCAATTTCGATCTCGAAGACACGTAGATGGGACATCAACGGTAAGAATGTTGGCTCGGCCTGAGGAAAATCTTCGATATCACAAATTAACGACTCAAGCAGGAGTACCGAATTTCATACCATGTAGTGGCTGATACAACCTCAGGCCTCATTACACACTGGCCAATTACCGTGTGAGAAGCTGTTATCGCCCCATCTAAAGTTGCCTGTGTCGGCAGGCTGGGCGAGAAAGCATGCAAGTGCAAGTCGAGTTTCGTGATGTCCGACTAGTCGCTTATATAAATATCTTTATTGTGACACGAATGTCATGTGCCGTGACGATGCGCGACGCAAAGCCGTGCGCGTCGGTTATAAAACTCTTACCACAAATCCCCACCCGCATCCATGGAGTTGAGTCAAATTCTTTCAACAGGACCTCAAAATCCAGCTGTAGGGGACCCAGCTGCTATACATTCTGCACCGGCAAGTGTTGAGAATGACGATTCAGTACTTTCTGAATCTGTGGCTCCCTCAAGCGAAAATACTGCAGATTGCATGGTTGTCGATAAGAATGAAGAAGACAAGAAAGATGATGCGTCTAATCTTTCAGAGGGTGACGACCTTCGAGTAAGTCCACAAAACTATATCAGAAAACTTCAACTGACATCATAAACTTCTAGCAAGATTTTGAAGGCGCCCTTAAAGATTCCAATTTTTCATTCACCGGCAATTTCTATCACGCTAATATTCTCACTGCCGCACCTAATCCTTGTCTCAGTATCTCTGGCTTAGGATTTCTTGGGCTGCCACTGAGTGAACGGGATGCCAAAGCGATTGTTTCCATTGCCACTTTATCTCCTTTCGGGCATGGGGAACGCACAGTGGTGGATCAAAATGTCCGTGATACTTGGGAGATCGAACCCGAAAAAATTGCATTTGGCAATCCTGAATGGTCGAAATACGTCGATGGTGTATGCTTGGAGGTATGCAGGGCCCTTGGTGTGGCACTCGGGTCTCCTCCACCGAAGATGGAGCTATATAAGCTTCTGTTGTATGAAACAGGATCACAGTCAGTTATATCTTACTTATCTTCGTTCCAGAAGTGTGCCTGATGCAAGATTCTCAGCTTTTTGCCCCATCAAGAGTAAGGAGCTACTTCATACGATCCTATGTCTTTCTGATCCTTCTCACCATTTAGCACCCAAAAGGCCAACGGAATGTTTGCAACGGTGGTTATTATCCTGCCTTCCGCATACACAGGAGGACAGGTAGCCGTCTCGCATGCTTCTACGACCAAGACCATTGATTTCGCACCCAATTCGCTCCTCTCTACCGCTGTTCTGGCGTGGTACACCGATGTCAAACACGAAGTCAAATCCGTCACATCGGGTTACAGGCTCGTCCTTACATATAACCTCATTTTTACTGCGCCACCAGGTATCCATGGACCTACGTTACCGCAGATGGGCAATTCCGTTGACAGACTTAGGAAGGTCCTGATGAAGTGGAAAGAGGAAAAATATGCGGAAGTACCAGAATCGCCTTTCTTGGCATACGTCTTACGACACGAATACAGCACACAGAACTTGAAGGATGGTTTCAAGGCTCTAAAAGGCGCTGATGCACATTTGGTGACTTCACTTCGTGATGTTGCTGAGGAGCTGGGATACATGATTGCCCTTGCGACCCTGGAGAGGCATGTTACTGGTCCAGGCGATGATTGTGGGGGTGGTTATTATCGTCGTAGGCGTCGCCACTATTCGTATTCTGAAGACGAAGACGACGAAGAGGATCCGCCCGGAATGCTGGAAGTGACAGAAGAGTCGACCAGTATAACTGGCCTTGTGGACTTGAAAGGCGTTTCACTTCTCCATTCTGGGGAGATCGACTTGGAGGAGGGCAATCTGATTCCTAGTGACCCCTTTGAAGATAAATCTCCCACTAAAGTAGAATACGAAGGATATATGGGCAATGTAAGTATTTACTTCTTCAATCATCGAATCTACTCATTTTTCAATGTAGGGTGCCGGAGACGTGACCCACTGTAAGTCAAAATGTCCGCATCTCAATCTCCCACATTGTTGATTGTTTTTAGGGTATCATCGAACTGTCCTCGTTCTCATGCACGAGGATGAAATCGACAGTGTCTGCTCCTCAGATGTTGGGATTTCATACGCTTTCCAGAGGCTTGCTGGTCTTGGTGTTGAAAGTTTAATTTCGTCGTCTGCGGACTTAAAGCCCTGGGTTGATCGCATAGTTTCTAAAACCGATCGGTTGAATAAGGAACAAGCGCTCAAAATGCTCGACCTAGCAATGAACTGGAAGGATGCGAAAGTTTTTAAGACGATCATGAAGTCACCCGTGTGTACGCTATCGGTGGTGAATATGGACGTGTTGTCGAAGGTTTGGAAAACATTCACCTTCGAGGAAGTTCGGTCCAGGTTTGCTTACCCAACTCCTTTTATTTCTTTGAGCTTGTGTCTGATGGTTTATCAAGTTTCGAGGAAGCCCTGACTCGGCCTGCGGCTTTTTCTGAGAAGATGAACTTGATCAATACTGTCCGTTCGGAAATGTCAAATCAAGATACATCGATAGTTGGTTCCTGGTGTGAGACGCAGACTGACAGAACCCTTGCTTCCTACACACAACTGGATGTAAAGGACATCCCTGGCATTGTGTCTCTTATCCGCAATTTGGGTTGGTCCCCATTCGTGAAAATGTAAGTCGGACAACACCGTCATAGTTGCACTGCTGACTCTAACAAACAGCCTATTTCCGACCATTCTACAGCAGCCCAGCTCTTGCGCTTTCCTGATTGCCTTGGTTAAAGCGTTACAGGAAGCTCGCCAGTCGCTATTGGATCAATTGGCCACTTCCACAGAGACAGCACCAACTGTACCTGCTGTAACTGAGCAGGGGGTCTCTAATACATCTCAAGGAGACAAAAACCCTGTAGACAAGATCATCCATAAGGCACTCGAGTCGGCAGCGAAGCAGTGGTCCCATGCCTCAGCATCCCATGTGTCCCATATCTATGGGTACTACCCCTCCATCTCACGAGATACGCGACTTCAGCGCATCGTCGAAATAGTTGACCAATGCATTGTATCCGATAACCTGGAGATCTGTCGAACCTTATTCATCGATATCCTCAAGAAAACAGGCACATCTGCTGAGAAATTCACCCAGATCTACGATCCCCTCATTTCTCGGTTGCGTGGCCTTCTACAGTCCAGAAACCTTAATCTATGTGCTTCTCCTTTCGTCGACTTGTTCCAGATACTCATTGGCTCCTACCTTCGCGAGGTTCTTGGGAAAAAAAGCCAGCATTTGAACGCTCGCCTTCGCAAAATTGGTTGTGGCTGTCAAGATTGTCAACAACTTGACAAATTTATTCTGGACCCTATGACGCGAACAACCATCTTCCGCTTAGCCCAAAAACGACGGACGCATCTGGAAACACGAATTGCTAGCGCTTCGGACCTATGCACTTATGTGACTATTAGATCGGGAAGTCCGCATGGAGTCCAAGTGACGAAACTTCCGGAAGTGGTGCAAGGGTCTGCTTGGGGCCATAGACAGAAGGCCGCGACGGCATTCCTATCATCGATTGGGACTGATGAGGACATCAAGAAGATAATGGGAGTTAGATATGCGGACGTCGCTGCTGCCATCAATGGAACCACACCGTTCGGAGCAACCACTGAGTCCTTGGTGTCGGCTGCGACCACACAGAAAGCGAGTGCCTTTCATCCTGCTGTGGATGGTGTGACAAGCTCATCCCATCCCGGACCCTCGAGTTCAGGGATTGCATCCAGTAGCACTACAACTAACGTCAAAAACCTCAATGCCGTACTCTCGGTGCAAACGGCTCCTGCCCTGCAGGTAGCTGGTAAAAAGAGGAAGGATAACCCGGCTGTTAATTTGGGTTTCATTGATCTCACTTGATTGGTGTTTGACATAGACGAAACCTCGATTACTCCGACATTACTTACCTTTCCATTAAGCTGCATAGAGTCCGAAATTTCCACCGTCAGCATATACAATTCATAATTCCAAGATAATACAAAATATGAGCAGACTCCTAAAAAAAAGAAAAAGAAAAAGAAAAAGTACAATTGACCCAGCAATGGCTGGTGAGTAAGTAATCATGTCGTGTCTTCTGAGGCGCACTGGGGCCCATTGGGTAGTTGTGCAGCTTACACGAACTTCATAATCACTATCCCAATCACAGTCAAGAGTTCCTAAATATTCCCTCTGCGGCCTGTTCCTTTGAATCGAGCTGGGGGTCGGAGGGTATGGGAGGCCATCGCCCCTTTTAAGGGGAGTGGTCGGTACGGCTTGAATACTACTCCTTAATTTCGACCTCTTGACACAAGGTAAAGTCTGCTCCTCATCGCCCGATGCCGAGTCATGCACTTCCAACACGTCGTCGCGAGTTGACAGAATCGTTGCGGAAACGAGACTGGACTTTTTGGCAGTCGACACGGGGGTTGGGAGTTGGAAAGGGGCCTCGTTATCATTTCCACCTTTGCTAGACACCTTGAACTTTTTTTGAGGCGTCGTCACAAAATCTTGATCGTCTACATGGCCCCTTTTCTTAGGGGACAAAGAAGAAACTCTCTTTCGCTGAGGCGTAGACGAAGGAATAAGGTCCCATGAGGAGTCGTCATCCGATTTGATATCCGCTTCGTCGTCAACGTCGCGGGTAGATGAGTCGAGTCGAAGGCCCTTTGGCCTCATGGAATTCGTCTTTGACTTCTGTGGACTGATGGTTATACTGCTACTAGCCACAGCACTCGTTCCCTGCGATGAGGATACACTCGAGCCCGAAGGGCGTGCTCTGTGAGCGCTAAGAATATTGCTCAATTACCCAATAGGCAATAATGCAAGTAATAAAGTAGGATTTACCGGTTCCAATCGCGAGAGCGCTTAGCATAAGCTAAGCCCCGTGGACCACCGTGAGTCTCCCATCCTCGGCGTTCGCATTGGATTTGGAAGTATAGTTTCCAAATAACAATCCGGTTTGTGCCCTTAGCAGGACCTTCTGTACACCGGTGATAGAGATCGCACATATCCTCGTTTGTAAGCTACATGATCAAAGAAAGTTTCAGAAAGAATGAATGTTGTCAAAAATTCACGGACTACAAATTGTTCCTGTGCCCGACCTTTAGCAGTCATTTGCTATTTTGCTGATTAATCTCAATCGTCAACGCGTCAACCTCGGCTGTGCACAGAACCTCACAATTGCTTTGATTTTCGATTTGGGCCAGTGGGCTTCCTGAAAGTCCGAATCTGGATTGGGTTGGCGTTTCAGTGGAGGATACCCTCCAAGAGGGCATGGGTCCCTTACCATGCCCTCGTATGGTTGACCTTTTCCCCTCGAAGCCATATTCTGTAGAACTGTGTAGAACAGAGGTTGCTGTGTGACAGTGTTTGGTTCAACCCGCTATGCCGCCATTGTGAGCTCTCGGCATGATAGGTTATCCTGAGAGTTGCTCCCGATTCTGACCAGTTGACGAACTCTTGACGACCTGCCATTAGGCAAATGGGTAAGCAAAATGTAACATTGCAAATTGTACATCAAGAAGAACGAGGCGAGGCAAAGAACGAACGAACGAGGGGAAACATAAAGGATTCCGAAAAACTACTATTACAATTGGTACAATTTCTTCACTTGCGCAGGCAATCAAAGATCATGTATTTGGGGCCCATCTTGTTCACCTCCGCGCAAAACAGGAGAAAATTCGTGGAGCTTATCGCGAGCTTGAATGGCTACTCGCCATTTGATTTCTCCCCCCTCGAAATGTTGCAACGTTTTTTGGTGGATAGGAACGTAGAGGTCCACATCTAGGTTGTTCTGGCAGTTACGACATTTATGCACGCTCCAACGACTCAGGATAGGTTCCCTGCCAACCTCAACCTCCTTGCCGTCATGTCCCTGAGCGTACAACCTAACAACGAATGAACCTTCGTAGTCAGAGCGACTGATGTTGTGTACCCGTTTCGTGAGGCGGAAGGGGTTCGGTTCGTTTGGATTGCTGCCTGCAACCAATGTGGGGAATTTGGGAATGATGAGCTCGTAGGGCGATTTCCGAGCAACACCAGGTCTTGGCAGTAGGTGATCAAGGGAACCAGGACCATAGGCGATACCCAATTCGTTGAGGTCAGTCGCATCGTTTGAAGTATAAAAAGTTCTGGGTTGCCCAGGCTGTTCAAACGGGACAAGGGGTGTGGTATCCAAGGTAATTTTGTAACCAATATCGAAATTTGGCGGCTGCCCTTCCTTGAGGATCGTCCCCGGATAATCTTTAATGATAGACAGACTACCACGTTTTGTATGACCCCAGAGCTTCTGCCAGACGTGAAAGGTGTAGTCGATGAAGCAATGATGGAAGAAAAATATCGGATCAAAGCCAGCTGTCTCGTTATCGCCCATATCGCCATTGGCTCCAGGGATGGGGTCGGCGTTATACTCCCCCTCCTGGTAGAAGCCCCCAATAGAAAGATGTATCGCATTATGCGGACTTTCCAATGCGACGACATAGTGACTCGAAGGATCCTGCCCGTGGTCTTTAATCCACTGGTTCTGGGCGGCCGTGTTCGAAAAGACTGTGTAGTTGGGTGCCAAGAGACATCGCAAAAATCTCGCGTAAATGGAGTATGTGTCTGGCTGTGGTGTGCCTTGTCCGTCATCCGGGATCTTGACGGTGCCCAAGAGCCACTCAGTTACATTATTGTTGAGTGTTGCGATGTTCTGAACTGGATCTGGGAACTTCGCATTATGCACGGTCGTTTGCTTGACATCTTCCTCGGTTCCCACTAAGCCTGGTAGACATCGTAAATCAGCATTCTGAGATTGAAACAAAGAGCCGAAGTCACCACGACGGAATACTCACCTGAGAGCGGGTATCGAACGGTCGGATATCCTTGGGGTTTGCTGTAGCGATGGTTTGCACCCTCTACATTCTCGACCAGTGCTTTTTGAAGCTTATACGAGTAAAGCGGATTTTTGATGGTTTTCCCGTCCAATTCGAAGGTCTGGGAAGTAAGAACAGTTGGAATCGGTGTCAACGGTACAAACGGGAGTGGAAGTATTTTGACGGACGGATCTGGCAGGTTAGCAAGCTCGTCCCAGAAGGGGAGAGTAACATCATGACACCCAGGGATGGTGCGAAGGGCATCCTCGAGGCGAAGGAGATAGATGCGATGCCAGGTAGGGAACAGAACAGTGGCATGCCAGCAATACCCTCCCCACCAATTAGGGTCCTTTTCGCCTGGACCACGGAAAGGCAATCCGTGAAGGCCACCAAGGTAAAAGAAAGAGTTGTGGTTGTCGGGTGGAAGAGCTTGAATACCGCAAAATGCCCTGATAAGGTTTTCAAGTTTCGAACGATCTTCACCCGAATCGTATAGGTGCTGAACATATTGGAGGGAGTAACGGACGCGGACTGAACTCATGACGTTTAGACCGTGTTGGCACAAATCAAGTGGCTACATTAACATGCATCAGCCAATGAACTAGCAGCAGATGGAGTCAACTTGCCGAGAGTGCAAAGAGAATCTGAGTGAGGCGGAAAATAGTCACTGAGTAATATACTGAAGCACATGTGTACTTACACAATAGAATACCAATCATAATTGCGCAATTTCAAGGGGTGTTTGGCCTTATCGAAATGGGGTCCCTTCTTTCTACGCCACTGCGAATTCGAACGAGTCCACTCGGCACATTTCAAATGCCTGTGGACCAAAACACCAGGTTTCGGCCGAAGATTTCACCAGAGGGTCTAGTTTCTTGCCAGACACCTAGAGCATGAGGAGCCCAGCATGCGACTTTCGGGGACAAGAGCACTGAGCATAGATAACGGTCAGAACATGTGCATGACCATCTGACTTGTGAAGTGCTAATTTAATAAGTACATACGCAAGGACGCCGTCATAGATAATTCTCGATTCATCTGATCACTTTCCAGTATTCGTCAATCGTATCGGCATGGTGGCCGAATAAATTGGGATTTACTCTCGTCCACGATAACGTTGTTGCTGTGCCACATAGTGTTATCGACTGAGCCATGATAATCTAGTCGAGGTTGCAAACAACATCGGACTAGTCACACGTTTTGGCAGATTTTGTGACGGGCGGTAACGTTCATCGCCAAAATTAGAGACTTTCACCACTTCACATTCTGCGTGCCTGAAAACCCCGGAATGTACTCCGGCAGCATGCTTTAGCCTATGTTGAATTTGTTGAGGGAGTATAGTATAAGGGAGGGGAGAAAATAGAGAGTGACGGAACGATGGCTGTTCGTCCAAATTTCTCGCTCATCATTCAATACTTCCACTGGCTTCATATTTTATATTTAGGTAAACGAATATGTACGGATTACATTCCTTGCATTTTTGGAATGAAAATTTAGGCTTTTGTAGAAACGCAAAAATAGGTGTCTGTCACATCGCCGGTTGAGGAGGATCCTCTCCCTCATAAATAATTTAATAATGCAGCATGCCCGCTTTGCGCCGTCATCCCACTACGCGACACAGGGATCGGTAATGGTCCAAATTAAGAAAAACGCATAGAAGAAGCACCAAGAACTACTGGAGAACCACGTATGTATTCCCAAAGCTTGTTTCTCAATTTCAAGGGGATATCACTACACCACTGGGTATTGTTTGTCTTAAAATTCATGCGAGTGGAGCCGTTTAATAAAAGAACCAAACCGCTAACAGCGAATTCCTTCGGATAAACATGGTTGCAATTGAAATCATGACTCATTGCTTGCGTATCATTTACACTCCAAATCCTTTCGGCCGTGTTGGAAGTGGAATCCTACATGTCATCACAATGCATTGGAACCAAATTACATCAGCCAGGAGTTGTCAGGAATATCACCAGACATGCTGCAGAGAAAACAGTGACACAGTAGGTGCAAAAGACTCAGCAGACCCCTCGAAACTGAATTCAATCCCAGATCTATACTCTCAGCAGACCTTTTGAAACCGCATTCAATCCCGCGGCCGGATTTATAGACCAATGTGAATATGGGTCCACGACAACGCTTGCTGTTACCTTGCTATGCCTCGCAAGAACATCGCATGTTGGGGGTTTGTCTGTTTACACGAAAGCCGCTATTGGTAACGTATATAGCGAGAACTCTGTCCTGTGGAGTTGGGGTGTCGGGATAGAGGCGGTTCGTGGCGTTATCCTGAAAAGGATTAGTTTTATTTGATCTGTGATCAACAATGAGCGCTGTGAAGTGGGTCAAAAGTGGGTCTACCAATAATTCTCTCAGGTGCAACCCATGACTGGCGAACTAATCAGGACGACAAGCTAAATGCTTCCTCCTTTGACTCAATTCACCGCTCATTCTCCTCTGCTTATGAAATATCTGAATCTAAGATGGTCGCAACGGGATGCTTACTTTGCCGCCAAAATAATCCTTCGTACGGTATATAAGCTCCTATTTTTCTTCATTCTCGTCTCCCAAAATTCTTAACATGTCTGCACACTTGAAGCCTGCCCTCGAAAAAATCGCCCTCCCAGGCACCAACAAGACTGCCGTCACAGTCATCACAGTTCCACTCCCCAAGAACCATGTTGGCGTTATCTTCGGGGTAAGTCAAGCAGTCTCGCCATATAATCTTCTTCAGTCTTACAGCTGGCATTTTCAGCAACACCCCACTCCTGCAGGTTACGCTCAACGCTTCAACTCCTATGTTGTAGACAAGAACAACATCGTCCAACCGGACAAAGTTCAGGCCGTTTGGGATTCCCCTACTCAGAAAACCCGGTTTTCCATCACTAGCACCCAGCCCCCTACAGTCGTTGGGGACCCCAAGGTCTTTTCCTATGGCCCGTATGATCACGATTTCAAGATCGTGATTTACTGCTCCCACAAGAAATCTAACAAGACAGATTTTGATCCGAGCGACCCTCACCATAGCTTCGTAGGTCTTCCGATGACTCCGTGTATCCTTCTCTAACTGATTCATAATGATATAGCACGAGTTCCAAATCGGCAAAACAACTGCTATTGCTATGACCATGGTAAGTGCACTGCGTCGCGTATATTGAGGTATGCTGAAAGCGTCAACATCAGGTTAACGCTGAAGATGGCGGCGACACCGATTACTTCGATACTGTTGTTGGCATTGCCGTCTCGACGTAGGTTTGATGTTTTGGCTAAAGTTCAAATATTGACACCTGTGTAGCCTTACCAAATCAGGAGATTAATCTCTTGGATCAGATCGGAAATACAAAATTGTCAAATTTTTGCACCCGAAAAAAATCTTCTGTAGTGAAATTCGTAGTCTGTACTTGTGATATTGAAATGTGAAAGTGTTGTTTTGTCTGCCAGTGTAGAGGAATTGAACCTGAGTACCGCAACGTCGTTTTAATCAGAAACGTGAATCGGAATGCGACCTAACCTCGCACGGCGTCGAGCCGTTCAAGTTACTTAAATTGATAACTGTCGGCCCAAAGGTCTCAACTTCTTGGGAATGTGGTGACACCATATTTGACGGTTTACCATTCTAGCTTGATTCTAGCTCCAATCGTCTGGGAAACTCCTCAGTCCTGGCACATCCTCAGAGTCTGGAGAATGATTACACAATCATTGCATGTGCCATCGGGTTGCAGAAACGAGCCCCTGCGACGAAGAGGGAGGATCTCGTCTTATACTTTTATTCCTCCTTCGTCTTCACCCCACGAGGCGAGGTTCGTAACCCATGTGTAGGTCGCGCCCTCTCGTCTCGAGATACTTATCTAATTTTACTTTTTTAAGTCGCACTGCGAGCTGAAAAGTTCCCTACTCCTATCACTTCCCGCGTCCAGGGTCAACTTAAGGAAGCGCCTTGATATATTAACTGCAGGCCCCCGCGGCAAATACGATGGCAAGAGCACGCAACATGTTTGACAGAAGATATTTTTTGTGACTTGAAAGACGTGGATACCTCTTGCAGCTTGCAGATTCGTATTGCCTGAAGGCCCACAATACGGGTAAGGTTCCCGTACAATACAGCCGTGGACTTGACGGTTACGGCGTACAGCCCCAATGCGTCAACTCCTCTTGTGGCTTTCCCTCGGGCGAAGCGATTGCTTAGGCAGATTAGAGGATTCCACCGCTGTGTTCGAGGGATGGTACGACAAAGAGCCATCCATTTCTGGCCGTCGATAATCCTCCAGTAATCCTCCGAAGTTGGTGGGGGGTTGTGGGTGTGGGATAGTTGTTCGTGAGTTGTCTTGTGAGCGGAATTAAACGGGCTTGCACAAGGGGATAATGCTTGAAGCTTGATATATGATACCTTGATGAGCGACAGAGATATTTTGTTATCACCAACCGGATGAGGAGTCAACTAGTCACGGACCTTTACAATAACGTCTGGCATGCAGTGGCCAGCAGTAACTGGTAACCAGTTTAAATTCGGGTGACTGCCATATGCTTACTGACCTTGGTATGATTTGAATCGTTTGATGTATTTAAACGTCTGCGATGATGATCACGACCATGTGCTGCTCAACGACGCCCCCCTGCTTCTTCCTAGTCTGCTTAACGGACCTGGTTGTCGACATCAGTGCGGAGTGGATGGGGAATGCGTAAGATGCCTCTTCTTTGGGGGGGGGGAGGGCGTCGTCGTTAGAGGGCTCTTGCGGGTCGGGGGCATGTCACTGGCGCAAAGGACGGGAGCGTGATAGACACTAGATGTTTTTTGGGTTTGCTGTTGGCCACCAACTTATCAAGTGTTTCACGGAAACTACCTTGAGGGGTCCGACGCCTCTTCCATGTTTCCAATACAAATGTAGTTCGAAAACGGACATTGTAATGAGAGATTTTTATGAGAAGGTCCAGGCGTTGTAGCACAATGAGTGGTGTCAATATATGATCATATTGGTGTGGATGTCAATCAAAGTGAATAGCACCGCCAAACAAAGTGCTCGCCCATCTTGCTTTGACCCACGATGAGCGACACTCCATCCACAGAAGTTCAGAGACCCGTACCCTCAACCTCGTCTTCATCTTCCACCACCACGTCGACCTCGGCTGCGTCAAAGAAACTTGGCGGTGGTGGTGCCCGTTTGCCCACCTTGAATCAGCTAGCCGCCCGCATGACCAGCAATGCTACTGCAAAAGGCGAGGTCGCTCCACAGCCTAGCATCGCAAATGCATCACGGCCGCGCTTGGCGGCTTTTGCGTCCTTGCGCACCGGGTCGCAGACTAGTGTAAACACTACGAATTCGAATACGGATTCGATGGCTGTTAACCCGCCAAGCACCAGGTCGGCCTCACCCAGTGAAATTTGTGCCAGAAGCGGCACGCCCGTTCCTGAGGGTGGTGACCCCCTGACTGAGGAGGGGATAGACAAGTTGAATCAAGAATCAGTGGATGCGACGTCCTCGTCAACTGAAGGAGGTAGCATCCCCGTTATTCTCGCTCCTGCTGATCAACCAAAGAGGAAGATCGGATATAAGAACATCCCCAGTCTTGATGCTATAACTGCGCGGATTGCAAAACAGCGGGCGATGTCATTGAGTGTCGATGGTTCTCCCAATCCCCCTGAACCAGAAATGATTGATGACCCAAAGTCCCCTGGCGTGTCGATCAAGGCTCCAGAACATCCTCTGCAGTTTTCTTGGTAGGTTTCCTAATCTCACTTGCTGGACATGTTCTCATGATCACCTCAACAGGACTATCTATCACGATACAAAGTCAAAGTTACCGTTCTCACCCCACTCTGCGTCCATCACACCTGCAATTGCAATCGAGGCTCCCTATTCTGCACATGCACCAGACGGGCAAGACTATGAAGCAGGCTTGACAATCATCGGAGAATTCAGCACCGTCGAAGAGTTTTGCCGCTACTTCAATTGGTTGAAACCCCCCTCAAAACTCGAGAAGAACAGCAACTATCACCTCTTCAAATCCGGCATCAAACCAATGTGGGAAGACCCGGCGAATGCAAATGGAGGCAAATGGGTGTTGACGATGAAGAACAATACCGCCTTGCTGGATCGGTGCTGGAATTGGCTCGCTTTCGCACTAGTTGGTGAGGAGTTGGAGGAAGGGGACGAAATCTGTGGTGCTGTGGTCAGCTTGAGGAGCAAGGTTGACCGGATTCAGTTGTGGACGAGAAGCAAGGATGATGTGGAGAAAATTAATTCTATGGGGAAGAGGTTGGTTAAACTGCTGGATGTGAGTGAGGCAGATAATATTGGGCTGGAATTTCAGGTTTGTTCCACAGTTCGTAACCGCCGTCTAGAGCTAATTTGTGTTTTTATGCAGTATAACAGCGAAGACCGACCTCCACCCAATAAGTTTCTTTCAATTCAATCCGCCCCTTCGTCGTCGTTCCGACCAACTTTCCAACAACCAGCAAATCCTGGTCCGCCAAATCAATCTTCAGTTGCTACTCCCCGTTCGTTCACCAACGATTCATTTAGTGGATTTGGAACGGGCCAGAGTATCGGAGGGTGGAAAGGCGCAAGGAAGTCTTGATCGTTCAATCCAGATGCAAATAATGACCGCAAATTGTATATTTCGGTGTACGGTTGAAATTATTTCGTGACGCTATTTATTTCTTGGTGGCAGTAATGATAGATCGAGGTCCTATCTTAAGGAGTGAGAATAGAGTTTCCAAGAGGAAGAACGGAATTCCAAATTTGCCTTTCCGCTCACTTCAAGTATACAGTAGATTTGTGGGATCATGAAAAAGTTCGTGAATGGAATAAGTGATCAATATTCATTCTCCACTATCATCGTTCCCGCCGCGTTGGGCGAGAATGGCGCCTAGGTTGCTTGCCATTCTGCTGGTTGCGGGCGCACCACCGAATCCAGTGATTGGGAGGTAGCCTGGACCAGGTTTGTTGACAGGAGCATCAGCATCGTCTATGTCGAAAAATCCTTGGCCCTGTTCGATGGTGCTTGGGCTGACCATCTGGCGAGGGGAAGGCAACTGCGATGCGTTTGATGAGGAGGATTTCGTTGTCCGCGAAGACGACCTTTTGTCTTTCGGTCTCTTCTGCCTAGACTGTGTGTGTTCGGAAGTGGAGCGCATTCTGTCGCTAAAACTTGTCGAGGTACGACTACGACTGTCGTCGGACCCTTTGGTCGAGCCACCAGATGTTTTACGTGCGTAATGTGAGCCGTCAAAATCGGCCTTGTCGTCGTCGTCGTCGTCGTCATTGTCGTCTCGGGGTGCTGGTCTTTCACTCGGAGTTGGATGTTCCTGGGAGTCAGAGACGGTAAATATTCCAGTTGGAATACGAGGATACGTCGACTGCGTAGCTCCCGGGTGTTCAGCTCCACTTCCCTGGAAACCCTCGAATTCTTCTCCATCACCAACAATTCCCTGTCGTGCGATCAACTCGGCCATCCTCTGCAGTTCCTTCTTCTCCTTTCGCTTTCGCCGGCGTTCCTCCTTTTCCTTGAGCCTTTGAGCTCCAACTTCAGCTGAAGCTTGGACCGCAGCCTTGGCGGTTGTTGGAGAAGACAAAGCGGTAATAGTGTCGGCGTCGAGCGGTGCAGCGTCGGAATCGAACGTAGACGACGTGGTTGAAGAACGATGGCGAGTGTTACCACGCCTAGAATACAAAGCGTCTTCGGTGTCATCTGCCAGCTGGATTGGCGGCGTACGTCCGAAAAGATTATACCCGAACAGAGTGATTCTGCGGGGGTTGTCATTGTTGTCATTGTCAGACGACGTCTTCCTCAATCTGCGCTTCTTCTTCTTCCGCTGACTCGAACTTCCACGCCCTGGATTTGAATGTAATGACATCCTGTCTGCTTCGGTGTCGGTACTGTCAGCATTTGCCAGCAGGCCTTGCAGATCGTCAGAGCGGGATAGTAGAGATAGCCTATTTATGGGACCGTTGCCCTCGTCTGCCCGAAGTGAGGAGTCGTCGTCGTGTAAAGGCCATAGACATGGAGAGCAGGATTTGAATGCAATTTTGAGATTATCAGACCATGAAAAGGTTGCCATCGTCGTGGGTGAGGCAGTAAATCGAAGAGGTCCGATCACGAGTTAATTTAAATTGTTTTACGTAAGTACTTTACTTCCCCCTGTCGAATAGTAATACAATAGGAATCATAGGGTGTGTTATGTAAAAAATTGTCTGGAGAACTCGCTTTGGCAGACTCTGAAGATCTGAAGCTTGAGTTTTCCTCCCTAAATACAAGACCAGTTTGTTTGTTTGTGTTTGATCATTGCGGATTTGTCCGTCGTTACTTAAGTCTGCCACTTAAATATTTATTATTTTATTATTTGCCCGAAGGGTATTAAATTAAATATTACTACAAGACACGAACAACGACTGGATGCAGAATTTATCTCTGCTTGTCACACTCAGGCTGCGGCGGGAGATATGGTTGGCACCTCGAATGAAGTTATCCAGGAAATTAGGCTTGGATCGTCGGGTCAAGTTTGTTCATATTCAAGTTGGGCTTGAGCTTGATGCTTTGCTACGCAGAGGTGAGCGGTTGACGGATTTTGTCTGATGGTTGGCTGGTAATATTTGTGTATCTTCAGAATGCGCATCTTCGCCGGGCGAGACCTTGAATTAGCATATTCGCTCAATCAAATAGGAGGTTCGTTTTATAACTTGGCAGACATACTTTTTAGGTGTTACATTATTATTTTGATCTGGCAGGCTCGTATCGACATGATAGTGGTACAAATATGGCGCTCGTACGGTGTGCGAAAGCACAATAGGTAACAGATCGCCTCAGGTTGCCGCTTATTTCACTTCCCGTCACCCCCCGCCGAATATAACCAAGTCACATAATGGATATGTTCCCTTTTCCGAGTCCGGCTGTCTGCCAAATACATACTTTAGGGTGAGGCCAGAAGGGGACTACTTAATAAGCCATGAAGTCAATACTAATGCTGTACATCCGATACTGTCACTGATAATCTGATGGTCTGCGCCCCTCCTTTCCTTCGAACCTCGGATCGTATGAAGAATCCCTCTCGCAAATACATTGAACTGATTCATGCCACCTCGTCGAAGTGGGCGAACTGGGATCCCCTGAACAGAATCAAGGTCAGTACTTAGATTGATTGTCCTCTCGTCTCATCAGTTCGCGGTTTGATAGGTGGGAGACTATGGCACAATTGACAGAGGAACTGGGCAATTTAAAAAAGATGGCAATATCTATGAAGATGCGACCATCGCCCATCTGGCAGACAAACACAAACCGCTCACAGGTGCTCCAGAGGAACCCTTGATTATCTCATCAGCAGGTGTGATACATCGTGAACTTACTGTTGCCGCAGGATGGTGAGCCAGTACTTCTTTCCCCTGCAAAAACCATATTCACCTGATCCTGAAATGGAAGTGGAGTTGCTGGACTCGCCGAGGCGTCGATCAAAGGCCAATGGGAATTTGGCACGAGACGTGGTGCTTTACTGATCATGTCACAACCATGCAGATCATATATACCTCCCAAGGTGTTTCTCAAACAATTGGTTGACATTCCGGCGTTAAACGACAAGTCACTCGTAACGGAGGTGATATCATGCCCCGCTTACGGCCTGTATTTATCGAGTCCAAGTGAGTGTCGCCAGAAGCAGCATATTATTCTTCGCTGACGGGTCCTGTAGATAAGGATGTCATTGACGTGGCTTTGGTAGCAACAGCACCAACTCCTTCGGCGGCCGCTGTTGGCGGCGAAATCGGGGCAACCTGGTGGACTCAGAACAAAAATGAGGAGTTCCGAGGGGCCTGCGATCCCAATGGCTCATACAGCTACACGCCATTATATATGCTCAAGAAAATTCGAAAGAAAGGCCTGTTGCGCCGCGAGAGTCCCGTTCTCATTGAGAATGATGATCTGTGGGTTGCTGTTCATGCGTGGTTTATAACGACATTAATTTATCCCCACCTAGATGGGTCGATATCCAGGAGCCATGGGATCCACTCGACGATGACGGGGAAGAAGAAGCGTTCGATGACTCCGTAAGTACTAAACATTCTGTCTTTATGTATCATGACGTAATTTTTTATTAAGATTTCCGATTGATTCACCGGCCGTTGTTTCGAAAGTCGCTAGCTTATCTCGCCTTGTACTTCATCTATATAACTCGGTAGCTGTGCTTTACATTGTAAGTAGCGTATGCAACCCACCGACGATGGTGGGCACATTAAAAATTCAAGGACCACTCCTGCCGAATGGGACCATCCTCAGAACCATCATTCCTGCCCGTTGGAATGCAATTATCAGACTATGAAAGGGTTTTCACCGTAGAATCTACACAAAGCCTACTGCTCGCCATCCGTTTGCCGTCTCAGGCCACTTCCATACAAATTTCCTGACAGACTCTTTTGCTTCTCTCCAACCTGCGAATCCTCCCAAGATCCATGTATTATCTTCCATGTGCTTTACACTACAATGTCGGAAAAATCCAAAAATAAGTATTTGTTGACATGGGTACTGACTATAGCATATATGTAATATATCAGCTCATATCAGTTACTGACAGGTACTGACAGGTACATGTACGCTACTTTAATCACTA
>Ga0307517_10004865_pt1 | contig 20474 bp, 5 predicted proteins | sample 23_EM_MG_FD_194515 | JGI IMG/M metagenome (GOLD analysis project Ga0307517, IMG submission 194515) | Populus trichocarpa ectomycorrhiza microbial communities from riparian zone in the Pacific Northwest, United States - 23_EM | ecosystem: Host-associated > Plants > Roots > Unclassified | place...
CCTTCCAGAAGGTGAGGATGGGGGCCACCTGCCCCCTCTTTTGTTCAGCTCCAGTTCACGTGGTCCTGAATAACCACGATTAGTCGTTTAAAGCGAAAGATGTTGAGTCCAACGCGCCGTCGTTTGCTTTGCTTCATAAACACTGCAGAGAATGTGCTGCCGTTATCCTGTGATCCGTTATCCTCTGTTTGCCTTGGCTGGCCTGGCCTACACCTATAAAGGCTTGAAGCAAAGGGAACAAGTATCTTTATTGGGCTAACAACAAACATACTTTTATTAGAAAAGCAGATTATTAAATTGCCTGCTTTATTCTATTTTAATTTTAATAATAATCCCATCTCTTTTAGGGTTCTTAGTCTTATCTTTTATCAAATAATTACGACCAAGTGATGAAGGAGTGACCTCACCTTGCCTAAATTACTCTCCTTGTGTATAATTACGGCATGGATTATAATAAGCATTCACAAGAATCATACCTGTGAATAGAATGATTGTTGTGGTCCATCTTTGATCTTGCATGTGAATGCAATCCTATTAGGGAAAGTCTCGAGAATAGTTTTTTAACCCAGAAACTTAAACAGTTAGACGAGATTTTAAAATATAATTTGTATTATTTTTTAATATACCCTTCAATTAAAAACTTTTTTCGCTTGAAAAACATATGCAAACTCACTTTACATTATGTTATTAATTAATTTTAATTAGAAGTAAAATGAGAGTTGTGGTATTCAAATTCACGACTATTTGTTTAGTAAAGTTTTGATATCATACCAAATAATTATTTAAAATAAAAAACTTATGATATTAGATGAGTTCTCAAGATATGATTTATATTATTATTTAACAAATAATATCAATTTTTATTTCATTTTTATATCCTAAAGTGGAAAAATGAATTATCATGATTTTTTAAAAAATTATTCTTTATCAATTCTCTCGAATGTTTCACCCTATTTTCCTAAGTTAGCAAAACTAGAAAAAATGCCTCTATGTTTCGAAAACTTCAATTCTCTGTCAAAGTGCTGATGGGTTTTTTATTATTATTTTTAATTAACTCTTGAAACATGCGTGTGTTTTATTTTGAAAGCAAATTCACTTGACAAAAAACATAAAAATAAATATAACAAATGTAAGATTGGATAAAAAATGCACAAAAGTATGAAATGCACAAAAGAAAAAAATATCATTAAGCTACAAATTTACTTGTGAAAAAAATACATCACATTTAGTGTTTTAGTATGATTTGTTCGATTTATTCATATAGACACTCATTTTGTTAACTTGTGAGATAGAGTTTTCATGTAAACATTGTATTATCAACTTGAAGAATTCAAATGGGGTCGTATTGCAAGAATTTGGGTGTGTTCATGCACTAATAACCTGTAAAATAAAGAATTTAAGATGATCGAAGTATATTGGGAATGCCTTGAACCTTGTATCATGTCTAATATAAGATTTGTTGACATAAAGAGAATCAATTGTTATTGCCAGTTTGGGTTGACTATTTTTCCCTCCTTTTCTCTTTTTTTTTTCTTCTTATCCCTCTTGGCGGGTTTGGTTGGGCCAAGATTGTTTAGGCCCAATTCTTTTTTTTTCTCTTATCCTTTTTTGGGTTTGGTAGGGTCGAATTAAGAACCAAATTGGAGAGTTGTTATAGAAATTTTGACTAAAATGGAAGAAAATAAAAAATAATTATGGCATAAGCATTATCTTGCTGTAATTAAGCGACGCATAAGTCGTGCCTCGTTGTTTGATTGTGTCTTTTTATGTGTATTTGGCTTTGTGTTGATAAGAGTAACATTTCTCGATAACGCGTGATGTTAGAAAAAAAAATTAAGCTACTCTAATGACATGTTTTCCTGCCTCTTCTTTTCCTTTCCTTCTTTTTTTTGTTTCTTACACCTTCTTTCTTTATTCTCTTTCTTTTCTGTCTTGTTGGGCTTATTCTTAGGCTTAATTGAGCCTTTTTTTTCTGCTTTTTCTCCCTTTCTCTTTTTTCCAAGGCCCGGTTGAGCCTCATCTTTCTCTCTTTTCTCTATTTCCCTTCCCTTCCCCTCTTCTCTTATTTCTTATGCAAGGTTGGGCCTTTCTTTTTTTTCTTTTTTTTTTTTCCCTTCTTATCTTTTTTTTCTCTTTTTTTTTTATCATTTTCTTTTCTAGTCGCAGTTGAGTGTTCCTCCCTCTCCCCTCTCCTTATTTTTTTCTTTCTTCTTTCTTCTCTCTTTTTTTTTTTAATCTTGGTTGGGCTAAACCTCATTGATTCAGTTGGGCTGAATCTCATCGGATTCGGTTGGCCCCTCTCCTTTTTCTTGGGCTTGGTTCAACCTGATTTATTTCGGCCCCATCAATAATTTAGTAACCCAATCTATAAGTTTGATTTCAAAATAATTTATATGCAAAAAGCATATGTACTATTGCGATTCTCCTAATATCTTCCAATAACTAAGAGTTCCATTTGAACAAGATATGTTCATCTACAAATAGCTACTAGATTCCTATGAAAAAATCTTCATTTATTATTTATGCTCTTAGAAATGAAACTTTTGATTGATGGTAAAATTTGAAATCAATCCTCATGCCAAACTAATATCTCGATTATGCCTTCTTTTTTTTTGTCTTTTGCTGACTTAATTTTGTTTTGATAAAAAACTAGAAGTTCGAGTTATTGATTACATAAAAGAAAATAGAAAGAATGTAGAAGAAAAATGTGGATTTACAATGGGTTTTTGAGTGGTTTCTTTTTTATTTCTCATCTATATATGTACACTATCATCTTGTTTTTACTGTGCTTTAAGTTTAGATTTTTTAGTTATAAGGGTGTTTATTAGGTTTTTTTACATAAAATAGGTTAAAAATGGATTTTTAAGACAAATAAATAGATGTATGGATAATATAATCATTCATTCTATCATAGTTTTGAAACCCGACCTGGTTATCGACCCGGTCCAATGATCGGGTCACGAGTCAGATGGGTTGACCCGGGTCAACAAAAAAAAAACACTTATATAAAACACCTAACTAGTTACAATGCAACACTTACATAAACTAAATTTAAATTTTAAACCAACAACATAAATTTAATTCAATATCCAAAACACAAACCAAATATAAATTCTAAAATATTTAAAACAAAACATCCAACAACATAAATTCTAAAATATTTAAAATAAGAGAACTGATAATTACCCGAAGAAGTAATGCCCAATCAAGAACTGCGAATAGATAACAGCTTCATGATTTTCTAAAAAAATAATTATCAAGTTTTTTTTTTAATTTTAGAAACACCCTTATATGTTGGGATGCAAATTTAATAATTTCTTTTAAATACTAACTTTAATATTAAAATAAAAATTAAAAAAAATGACAAATCTCTTTAATTACCGAAACCAATCTTTGAGTTAAAAATGGTTGTGAGTAGACGAGAAAATATCTAACTACTAGTCATTGGAAGAAGGAGAGAGAAGCCGCTTGTATCAAAAGAAATGGAGGGTTGGAGGCGGTTTGCACGTGTAGAGGCAAGAATAAAAGGAAAAATAACAAAGACATGGAGGGAAGTTGGTCTTTTCTGCATTAGTGCATCGTTCATTTTCGTCGTTTGACCTCTATGCATATAAAAAAAAATAGGTCGGGTCTTAGCCAGGGTTACTCGAGTCGGCCGGGTTTCGCCCGGCCAACTCCCAGGTGGGTTTTTGCTTAGATCCGGACCGGTCCCGGGTCAACCCGCCGGGCTGGTCTGGGTTTCAAAACTATGCATTCTATAATATAATCATTAAAAAACATTTAGTAGGTGATTTCTATTCTATCATTCATTCATTCATTCGGTAATAAAGAGTTTATAAGCAGCCTCATTTTCCTTTCCATAAATACATTTAGTATGAATTGCACTTCCAATAATCAATACAGAGAAACTCAAGCATCGATTGATCAAGGACTCCAAAGCACTTCCCTGGATAAAAAGACATACAAACTAAAGAAATACTGTCGAGATATCAGTCACAATTAATCTAATGTAAGAATCAAACCTAAGTTTTTTCCTTGGAAATTTCTAAATCAATATATCTTTGTAGATAATTCTTATGCTGAATTTTTCTCAAATTTAAAAGCCAAACTTCTCCCATTGAATTGAATGAAGACTATACTATATATTCTATAACTGAGTTTAGATGGTGATTTATACCTTAACTATAAACTCTAAGGTTTTGCAATGGGAGAAGACTCACCAAAGCTAGAAACAAAGACTGCAGAGAATAAGGTTCGTATTTAGATCCGATGGACAAGGCAGGAATTCTTGACAAAGAGGGAGATGTACAGAGGTTGGATTTAAAATATTTATGCAGAACTCTCTCTCAACAGCCATGTGAGCAGCAAGAGAAACAAGGAAACCAACTATTCCCCTCAGCCTTTTGGGTTGTTCCAGGGGTTTCTGCTGGCTGTGACTCCTGTTCCAAGTGCTTCTCCGAGGAATGCTTCTTCATCACCTCATTAAAAGAAGAACTTCTTCCTGAGGTAGCGTCCAATCTGAAATGAAGTTTAAAATTAGCTTCAGGTACCTATCAAATAAAGGGCAGGCAAACAGTGGCTGACCTAGCACGTAGCAGAACTAAGAAATCTAAATGGTCTAATAATGCATGAAAGGAAAAGGGTAAGTTGTAGTTATAGAAATCCAGAGTTCCGAATTTATTTGAAAAAATGTAACCTTTCTTATTGGTCCTCCATAGTGGATCACTGTCAGAGGAGACAGACAGCAGGCAGGGAAAGAAACGCATAATTTATGTAAAAATTCAACATAAGATGGTATGTTATGGAGAAAGTTAGCTAAACAACAATCTCACTAATTCTAAATGCAAGCCTATAAGAATTGGAGACATATTCCCACGCACTCGTATGAAAAAGCAAAGAGAATGAAAATCAAAGTTTCATAACAACAGAAGCAAGCGATCAGATCAAAATTCAAATTGGAACAGCAAGGACAGTGGTGATATGCATGCATTTGAGTACCCATTCCTGCACTGATAGATGCTTCAAACAAAAACCATTTTATTCTGCATGGATAGATTGTCAGGTAACTTACAACGGGAACTGAAATGATCTGTTACTGCTGGAGAAGGAAACTCGAATCTCCTCAACAAGATGCATCTTTTCCTGACAATTACTAATTTTCTCTGTTGCACCCGGAACCTCCTTTGTCGGTCTGATCTCAGCTGTTGATTCAGATTCCTCTTCTTCAGAATCAGTTGATTCCTCTTCCTTCACTTTTATGTCTATTGATATATCCTCATTCTTTCTATCATTGTTCTCTACTTCAATGACAGGGCTCAAACTGGTTGAAGCATTGCCTGTCTCATCAAACCTGGGGAGTTCTCCCGATTTATACAACATGAAAGCATGATCTCTTGAGAAGCTACCATTCCCCATGTAAATACTGAACAATGAATCATTAGAAGCAACGCTCCATTCTGCAGGATTACTAGGCTTAGCAAAAATGGATAATGGGATCCTATTTGGATCGTACCCTCCAGGTTGTCCCATCACATGCAGTTGAGGTGATGGTGGGGGCAATACTTGTATGTTGATAACAGGATTGTGGCTGGGAACTTCTGCTGGAAATACTGATCCTTGTGATGATTCAACATCTGCTGGAAGTATCGGTCCTTGTGCTAACCCAACATCTGCTTGTTTTGATTGGATAAAGGGACTGGCAGGAATATCATTTTCAACCTCACTAGATCTTGATGAAGAATCGGATGCAGAGGAACGTGAACTTTCGAGAGCAAGAATAGGTTTTTCGTCAGTCATAACCTCATAAGTTTTCAAATGCTGGCTACTTCCTTCAAAATCTATTAATTTCCATGCACCCCCACCTTCACCAGCTATATGGTATTACTTGTCCGATCACAGTACTACTTGAAATCAAGCTCCCTATGCTGCCTAGGAATAGGAATTCAAGTTGCAAATCAAGAAGGAAACCATCCATATCAAATTACAGCATGTTCAACTCTTGTAACAGAACTTTAAGAGGTTACAATTTCCAGTTTCAGAATCAGAATGAATGTATACACAAATGCTGTATCAAAACTAGTCCCTTTGTATTAATCAGTCAATGTAAAAGAAGAAAAGGGCCATAATCCGATAACAGAAATTAAAAAAAAAATGATCTTTTTTCCCCTGAAGCTTCCTTGAAAAATTTTGATTTCAATACAAAAATCTGTTCCATGTCAATACCGAGCTCTTACAGTTATTCGATATTGAACAACTAGGTTCCGGAAATAACATTAAAGAAGAAGAAGAAGAAAAACAGAAACAAATACAAACATATGCATCAAACTCAAAGAGAAAAAAGAAAAAAAAAAGAACTTACTCAAATCTATCGATTACAATGTGATATGATAACCCAAAAGCTTGAAATATCTCACAGAAAAGAATTGATTTAAGGTAGAAAAGGATCAAGAAAGAGTTGAGACAGGGAAACGAGGGAAAGTGCAGGGTTTACGTGTGGGAAAGGACAGAAAGGAAGGATGAGAGAAAATTTCGGTAATTAACTGATTCTTTTGTCTTCATTTTAAAGACTACCCATATACGCTGGAAGACAGAAGTTGGTTATGACAACATTTGCTTTGAGGTTTTAACTAACTGTATTTTGACCTAACAGATCTATTCAGTTGTACGCACCCGTACACCCTTTTTGGGATATTTTTTAAAATTAGAACATTTATAAGAAATTTCAACAGAAAAACACTTTCTGATAAATAATATATTTTTATATTGTCGCGCTTTATATAAGCACAACATTTACTAAATATTGTTATTTTTAATCGTGACAATTATCTTGTTGCGCTCTGAAATAATGACATTTAGTAAATGTCGTGTTTCTAAAACGCAACAAAGTGAAACTCGGATCATCTGGCTCAATCGGTTGATCGGTTGGATCTAGTTATATAAATTGGTTGACCGTTTCACATAAAAATCATAAGTTGATGAACTTTTTCTTTCAAGTATATTTATGAGTCAAAATATACATCTTTGTCTAACTTGTAGGCTTAATAACAGACTCCAATTAAAATCTTAAAAAGTTATTGTTCATATAGTAGTTGTCCTTTGTTTTTCAATGTTAATGATGTAGTCGGACATATAATAATGGGTGATTCTGATGAGTCAGTTGTGGGTCTACCAAACTAAATGAGAAATTACCTTAAACAAATTACGTGGATAGCCTAACAGATGTATTTATGGACTAATAAGACATGTTTAGGTTCAAAAGGAGGTTTGGTTGCCTCAAATAAGAATAACAACTCAAAAGAATCATAACATTTGATCCAACTAATAGATTGCACTCAAATGTTTACAAGAACTTTCAGAGGTTGTTTTCTTTATAGTAGCTACCATGTCGCCACGTGAACCGTCGAATCTTTAGATATCTAAATTCTCACCGAGGCCCCTTGATTTTAGTACTTTTGAGATTTTCCTTGTTATTTTTGAAACCAGTCAACCAGTTTCACTATTCATTACGAACTGGTCAACCGGTTGAGTCAGATAATTGGAGTTTCATCTTGTCGCGTTTCAGAAGAGCGATATTTACTGAATATCGCTATTTTGAAGCACGACAAGATTAAAATGTGGTATTTCATCAAAAACATTTGTTCTCATATTAATTCAACAATTATTTTGATTTGTGTGCTAATTTCCTAATTTATCCCCATCTTTTTGCTGGATTTTGCAAGTCTTTCCCTACAATATTGTTGAGTATAATTAATGTATGTACTATACCTTTTCTTTTTATTTGATCCCTAGCGATGTCTCTGGAACACTTTATTTGGAAATCGAGAATAAATATCTTTTCTCAATAATTTTAATATGTACATTTATGAATTTAATAAATTTTTCTAAATTATATACTAAAGATTTGAATCTAGGAAATTAATGAATTAAAAATATCTCACGTCAACCCCTTAAGATTTACAATACACTTCTAAGATTTCATAATTTTGTTTTTAAGAATGTATTTCAATTTAGATTAAAGTTTATCAATATTGATCTGGAGCTTAATAAAAAAGAATTTCATTTTGGACCCAGAAGCCCATTGATTTGCCTAAGTCCTTGTAGGCTTGGGTCCTTATTTTGATTTTTTATTTTATTTTGAGAAATCAGCTCATGATTTATGATCATTATGTCTAGAAGTAAGTTCAGGCAAAATTTCTTATAATGTTCAAATTGACTATTTCAAACAAGGGTGTGTGTGTGTGTGTGTGTGTGTATCGTTCATGTGCAAACTAGGTTCGGTCACCTTAGGGAAAATATGCTTAAACTAGTGAAGAAAAGAAAAGCATATGCATTATGGAGCATGAAGCTATATTAAATGATAATTGATCTATTCATGCATTTCATTTCCTTGACGAGGGAAGACTGTTTGCCATGTAATAAGTGTTGAAAATTTGTTTAATTAGCATAATTTAAATAAATAATGGGTGAATGAGAAACTAATCTTAAAGAATTCTTGATATTTTTAATAAAAAAAACCCTTAGTTTTTTTAGATTTAATTCTTGATTTATGGTCGTTAATCAAAAGTTAATAATGGTGAGAATTAATTCTTCAAAATTTTACCTTTCAAAATTCAGTATAAAAAATGGGAGAAAGAAGAATTTCTAACTTGAATTTTTTAGATTTAGTTTTACGTACTCTTCCTCACTTTATATTTCAGTGTTTTCTTCTTATTTTAAGCTTTGGTTTTCCACTCAAATCTAAAGCTTAGGTTCATCTCTTGTTTAGATATACTTAAGTTTCATATTATATGGTTCAAATATATTGTTTAGAAGTGCATCTAAACTAAAGTGTTGTTGTTGGAATCTTGAGAGACATATTACAAACATTCTAGTTGACATGTGAGGAGCAATAAAGTCTTAAGGATAAAAGATTCATCATTGACAACAACAAAAATTTCATTATTTTAAAGTGTTTCAACAAGTAAGTACACTTCTTTGTTTTAATTTAAATATAAATATTTTTTAGTACTCGAATGCATGGTAGAACTTTGAATTAATATCAATTGCAAGTTTGATTATATGTTTAATATGCATGCTAGAATTTATTATATTTATGTTGAAAGCATGTTTTCCATGAGTTATACTTTTGCATTCTTATAATTTTAAGCATGTATAAATTATAGGTTTTTGTTGGACATCTTTTGTTTAGCATGTCTTTGTGATTATAAACTAAATATCTTTACTCACTAGTATAATATATTTATAAACTTTGATTTAAAATCTTCGGGCATTATTTTTATATTAGACTTTGTTTACTTTATCTTGTGAGAAAAAAATATTAATAATAAAAATAATAATATAGATTAATTGTGAAAGAAGTTTTTAGCATTTTAAAAATTTCAGTTATAATTTAACTTTCCTTAATCTTCTATATTCTCACATAAAGATTTAATTTTATTTCTATATGCGTTATTCTATAACCTCTTGGTTTGTTATGACTTTTTTCTTCTTTTTTGTTTAATTTTAGAAGGTTGCTATATATCTTTGTTTTAAGGTTATAGTTTATTTTCTAAAACTGTTTTTCATGCATTTTGAATGTTTTGATGCATGCCATATATTTTATCGATTTATATTTTTTAATAAGTGAATTATTAATTTGTTTATGATAGTTTATGTTATCTTGTGAATTATTAATAAGATTGGTATCATAGTTATTTGGCTGGTTTTGTTCATGTATATGTCACTATTCATATATACAGAAAGTTAGTTCGATGAATAGATACGATGTAGAAAGTTCTATCTAAGAAGATAGAATTTTAAGTAGGATTGTTTGTGAACCCTACAATGTTTCCTCGAAACTACATAGTGAAAATATTGTTCACATGATACTATTTTTATATATGATACAGTTCATAAGTGAAATAATAATAATAGAATAAATCCAAAGAACAAAATAGGGCTCAACAAAATAACCTAAAAAAGACAATGAGTGGTGATTTTACTCTTGTATAGTTTAATTATATTTATTTATTAGGTTGATTTATTAGAAATTTTTATTTTTTTCTTATTATGGAGCTAAAATATTTATTTATAAATATTTATAGTTTTTTTTTTTATAGATTATATTATGTCTTCTACTCCTTTTACTCAAGTTTGGTTATGTAAACCAATGTTGCTTTGACAAGCACTACTTTGGTAGTGAAGATTTCACCATCACCTTCTATAGTATATGGTGAGAAACCTGAAAAGTTTAATGGACTGAACTTTAAGACGTGAGAATAAAAGATGTTATTCTATTTGACCACTTTGAACTTGAAAAACTTCTTGAATTAGGTGTCAAAGAACCATCTCAACCCAATAGCTTAAGCTGTTGGGTGGGGTCTCAGGATATGATTTATATTATTATCTAACACACCCCCTCAAGTGAAAGCTCTTTGGACTTGAAACTTGCACAAACCCACTTTACCTTATGCTTATTTTTTATCAAATAAATGGGGATAGTGAGATTCGAACTCGTGACCACTTGGTCATCAAGGCTCTGATACCATGTCAAAGAACCATCTCAACCCAATAGCTTAAGCTGTTAGGTAGGGTCTCAGGATATGATTTATATTATTCTTTAACACTAGGAAGCACCGAAACCGTTAGAAAATGAATCTGACCCTGCTAATATGGTGGTTTTGGATGCATGGAATCATATTGATTTCGTGTGTAAGAACTACATCTTAAATGGGTTGGATATTACACTTTATGATATGTATAGTTCAATCAAGAATGCAAAAGCACTATAAGAAGCTTTAGACAAAAAGTACAAAGCTGAAGATGTCGATATAAAGAAATTCATAATCAGTAAATTTCTAGATTTTAAGATGGTTGATTAAAAGACCATAATAAGTCAGGTTCAAGAGTTTCAACTCATCTTGTATGATATACATATTAAAGGTAAGTCTCTTAGTGAGTCATTGCAAGTAGATGCAATCATTGAAAAATTTTCACCATCTTGAAAAGACTTCAAAAATTATCTTAAGAATAAGCGCAATAAGATGGGAATTGAAGACTTTATTTTGAGGTTAAGGATATAAGAGGAAAATAAGTTGTTTGAAAAAAGAGCCACTCTTCTAGTGCTCCAAAGACAAATGTTTTAGAACAAATGGTAACGTCCCGCAACAAAAATCAAAAGAAAAAGCTTGTTGTGAAAAGGAAAGGAATTGCTAAAAAATTCAATGACAAATGTTTTATCTGCAACAAGATTGGACATCTAGCCAAAGATTGCAGAAATAAGGTTCAACTTGGAAACCTTAAGAAAATAATTAGTCAAGCCAAAGTCACCAAGATTGATCACCCCACTAATAAAATTTTAGAAATAAACTTTTCCTGTATTGTTTCTGAAGTCATCCTGATCAATAATTCTAAACAATGATGGGTTGATATTGGTGTTATAAGACATGTTTATGTCAAGAAGATGACGTTTTCTACTTACAAAGAAGTGAATAGAGAAAACCTATACGTAGAAAACTCATCATCCTCCAAGATACTAGGTTTTAGAAAGGTCATACTAAAAATAACTTTTGGAAAGCTTCTCATCCTCAACAATATATTGCATGTTATTGATATTAGAAAGAACTTAGTGTCTGGCTCATTATTGAGCAAAAATTATTTTAAGATGATTTTTTAAAGTGATAAATTAAACTCAATAAGAGTAGTATATTTGTAGGAAAATAGTATCTCTATGATGATCTCTTTAAAATGAATATAATGACCATTATAACTAATGATGAGAACAACAATATGATTGCCTCTTCTTTTTATTTGTTCGAGTCTTGTAATGTGTAGCATGAGAAGTTAGGTAATGTAAATTATAATTCTATGCAAATGTTAATAAACCATAAATTATAAATGTAAAATTTGTATAAAACCAAAATTCACAAAATCTTCTTTTGAAATAAATAGTGAACCTCTAAACTCAATTCACTTATATTGGTGATTTCAAGTTTATGAAAACTAAAGGTGGAAAAAAGTATTATATTACTTTTATATGCTTAGTATGCATGCCAAAATTCTTTTTATTATATTTATTTTAAAAACATGTTTTTCATAGGTTATGCTTTTGCATAATTATAGTTTTAAACATATATAAACTCTACATTTTTGTTGGACATTTTTTGTTTAACATATCTTTATGATGATAAACTAAGTATCTTTGCTCACTAGTCTAATATATTTACAAAACTTGATTTACACTAAGTTCATGTAGCCATGAAACAACCAAGCATACAGTTTTCAGTAAAAATACAGAAACAAGTCGCAATGCAAAAAGAAATTGCTCCGTGGTTATTTCTGTGTTTCATCTATTCACCAATTTTAGGCAATAATATAACAAGGCAAATAAGTTATGCACCATTTCTCCGAGCAAGTTTAGTAGACTTTGCTAACTGTTTTTCTTATGCCCATATAAAACTCCTTAATTTGATGACCCAACGTGGCAATTCTGTAAGTTATACTAGTTGGTTTTCTACAGAAAATATATTATTGAGCAAGTTCAGTAGACTTTGCTAACTATGTTTCATCATGACTTGATCTTAAACAACAAGCCTTTAGATCATTTTAACTGGTTGGTTTTTTATAGAAAATATATTATTGTTTTCATTTTCGTCGAGCTTAAGTGCTTCTAGTTATACTTGTTCCATTGACATTTAAGTAAGTTTCGAAAAAGGCCAAGCTATCAAGTAAAAAAGAGAAAAATAAAAAGTACCAAGTTTATTGAGTACTAATCATAACCTTGTCTTAAAATAATCAACAGTTCTCTAACCACATCATAAGTTACATACTTTGATATTTTTTATTTGTTGACTTTGATAACTTTTAACTAATTGGAAACTACTTGAAGCAATGTTCTCAAAAACCAAGCAAGTTGCCCTATATATTTTTATCAGACTGTAAATTGATTATCTCTATGTTACTGCAAGTTACCTACTTGATTAGCTCCTTTACCCATTTTAATCTCACCAACAACAATTAAATGTTGAGTTTGAGTTGCTTGAAAAGCCTGCAGTTCATCATTATGCTTGTACTAACAATGTTGATAATAAAAATCAAATTCTAAAAAAAAAAAAAGTGTGAACATCAAATTGTAATTGATGGGATAAACAATGCATGTAACATGCATAAAAGTAATCTTTAATGAATAAACTTGCAATCCATTCCACTCTCCACGCATATTATTAGCATTGCCACACTCTTAACCTCTAATATTTTGAATATCAAGATTGTATCTTTGACATGCACTATATCAAAAAAAAAAAAACATTCTTGTATAAATCTATTTCAATCGACAAACCTAATAAAATGGTCTTTTGCTCTTTTCTGGATTTATCTCGGGTTTCATTAGCAACTATACAAAATTTTGCATCATCAATCTCACGAAGAATGAAAGACTAAACATTTCTAGCAAAGACATGTTAAATTATCTTTTAAATTTGATGTGATATGTATTTTTATATTTTGTAAAACATCACCTAAAATAAAAACACGTACTTGTTTATTATATGATACTAAAATTTCCACCATTTCAAGAAAATTACTATGGTTTTTTTTATTATGTTCATCATGTCCTTTAAAATCACATACTTGAATGTGATCCAACTAACAATATCTTTTAAGGCTTTGATTTTGATTAATTATTATATATGTTACCCTCTGCTTCCACCACGGCATACCATGTATGATGGCTTCCATTGTTGTGAAAGTTCTATACAGGTAGGCAAACCTATATTGCAGGAATTCTTTTCTACATTCAAAAAGGAGGCAAATCATATTGAATCTCATCTAATCTGCTTATTGATCTTACCTTCAAAAGAAGAACAGATCCAACCCATGAACTTCAGAATTAAATAATGTTATTACAAACAGATAGAAATGATTGCAATGATATGGAAGACGATTTATCTAGACAAAATTCATAAAGCTCAAGAATCCATCTGATTTAGCATCTATTTTCCAACGTCTATAACTCAATTTTGAAAGGCACCACATCTTGAGTTTCTACATCTTGAACCTGGCACGTTGACATAAATCAAAATTCAGTTCATGCACCGTACCCACAAAATAAAATAAGAAGAAGACAGAACTTTATACTACAGAAATAAAATAATTTCCACACGAAGAACTGGCATCTAATATCACATTTTAAATAATCCCATGATTAATTAATCAAAAAATAAAAAACCAATAACGGGATTGATCTTACCTTGGGCTGATTCCAACTTGGTGGCAAGAGCGCACCACCCTTTTTGTTTCTTGCAAGAATGCCCTTTGTAATGGGTGAGATCATAAGGTCAGTTGGGCTTCGGTACCTTTCAGGGTACTTAAATGCCTTGGGAACTTTGAGAGGATCTGGGGTGCCACTTTTGCGCAAATCTTTGCTTGAATTCTCAGATTTTTTATCAATCTCTTGATCTTCCATTGATGGTGTTATGCATTCCAAATTGTTGGGTTTTGATTGAATTTGGCTCTTAATTGGTGTTTCTTGCATATTGTCCACAGAACAGAGTATGTTCTCCATGGTTCAGCTCTGTAGCACTGAAAAAAACCACTCTTGTTTGATAAAAAAAAAAAGGGGATATTAACTAAGGTGCCCAAAAAGAAGAGAAGGCTGAAGAAACCGAATTTATGACAGACAGTTTGTTGAGAAGGAACAGGCCCAGTTGAGAGAGAGAGAGAGAGAGAGAGGCTCAGGGATGTTGAGGAATCTGAAGAAGGATTTAAAGATGGGAAGAAAGTAACACTGCATGTATGGGTTTCCAACGGTACAATTTAGGACTCTGTCAGGAGAGAAGCACCGTTGAGATTTGAAATGTAGAGTTGGCAACGTTCAAATTTTCTATTCTATTCTACCCAAAAAGACAAATTGGAATTGAGCCGAACCCAATTTTAATTTCTAGCCACCTCAACGGTACAAATAGTTGGTCTACTGATAAAAAAATTAATTTGAAATAAAAAAAAAATTCTTAAAATATTTTTAAAACAAAAAAAACAAATAAGATAAAAATTCATCCGCATTATTGGCAAGTTTTATTAATTTTTGAAAATGAGAATTATTATTTGTTTTTGCGTTTTAAAAACGTTTTTGAAAAAATTTAAAAATTTTTAATTTTTTTTTGCTTCAAATTAATTTTTTTTGGTGTTTTTAGATCATTTTGATGCGCTTAAATCAAAAATAATTTTAAAAAAATAAAAAAAAAATATTATTTTAATACATTTCTGAGTAAAAAACACTTTAAAAACCAACCGCAATCACACTAAATAGTTTTCGAAAACAAATTTGAAGTTCTTACCCCTCTTTTGTTTTGGCCTTTGTATTTATCTGTACGGGATTTCATGCAACCAAATTAAGAGATTCATGATAAATATTTCCATTCTGATTTTTTTTTATTCGTTATTTTTTTTTAGTTTGGGCATAAATATTTTCACTCTGATTTAATTTTAGATTTTTTTAGGTTTAGTCAACTTTGTATTGTATGTTAGTCTTTAATTTAGGGATTGGACATTATATTATCCTATTTTATTTCATTTTTATTTTTCATGTTTAGTGAAATAAAGCTTCCTTCTTAATAATGCAAAGCCTTTCGACAACAAATTCATAAATTTTGGTGCTATACTTGTAGCAATGCGGTGTATAGTCAATTCTTAACGTTTTTGATGAGATGGGTTGAACGATTATTAGAATCCTTCTATTATGTTAGCTTGTGTTACTTTACGGGTTAGATTAGTTTCTTTCAACAAAGAAAGCACCACTAACATGTTTTCTAGTATATATACAAAATAGAATATGTAGAGGTTAACTTGAAATGATCCGATTAATTTAATGAGTTAAAAAAAATTACTTGAACATATAAAAAAATAAAAAATAAAAATACATAAAATCATCAACAAAATGATGGGATGTTTATTTGAGACTACAACATACAAATCAAATAATAATAATAATAATAATAATAATAAGGAAGACCAATTAAAAATAAACTAAATATTCGAGGATAAAATTAAAAAAAAAAAATTCAAAAATTAAAAGGATGAAATTCAAAAATAAAAAAACTAAAGTGCAAAAAGAAAAGGCAAAAACAAAAAAAAAAGTCCAGGTGTGCGGGCCTGAGCTTTGTTTGTTGCGGCCAAAAGGCCCAAATACAAAGGTCCTTTGACTCAAGCCTCCCTGCCTAGGCCTTTTTTTAAAAAAAATGATAAATGGTGCATCATCCGCCCCTGATTTTTTTGAAGAAAAAAATAGTTGGCTACACGTAGCCTGTTTTGCCTAGATTTTAGCGATTAGAGGTTGCTGAGAAGTTGAGTCATGGGTGTTTTACATCTAAAAATACATTTTCAACCATATTTGGATCCAAAAACACCTAAAATACCTTAAAGACCTAAATAAACATGTTTATTCCTTCAAATAACCTAAAAAATAGTCTAAAAACAAAAATTCAAATCGAAACCCAAAAACTTCCCAAGATCATATCTTCTTTCTCGGGTAATTTAAAGGTAAAACAACACCTCATTGGAACACCTCTCATCAAATGAAACTCGTTGACATCAAGAACAATTTTTTGGTGGTTGAAATCGATGTCAATCGACAACTTTCTCTCTCAACTCTAGAATCCGATGACTTTCTCTCTTCTCTTTTAAATCAGAAACTAAAAAAATAAGCAAAATAAAATTTTGTACTGAAGTTCAATTTTCTAAAACTAAAGGGATCAAAATGTTTTTAATCAAAAAAAAGGATGACTAATTTAAACTTTTCTCACCATGTATGAGTTTGCCACCTGATTTCTCCATCTTTTTTACTTTGATCCTTGGTTTTTTAATTGTGACATTTCTTAATAAATTGGAAGTAGTTGGCCACCAATTTGTCCTCGTAAGGACTCAATAAAGCCTAAAAAAAGTTTGAGGATCAAAATAAAAAAACCTCATTGCTCCAATTCACAGTGGAATGTGAGAGAGTGAACAAAAAATTTAGTCATAGCTTAGTGTTTTGTTAATTGTTAATAAAACATAGGAACTGAATAACTTAATTAATTGAAGAAACTTGGCCTAAAGATTAAGTCTAGAAAAATTCAAGACCTGAGCCTAACAAAGCAGTTGAAATATTAAATAGGCTCATAGAACAAATCTCTATCACATAATCCAACATTTTTAACCCTAAAGATGATTTTACTATGTCTATGTCCACACTTTTCATGTTTTTTTAGATGTTAGAAATTGACCATTGTGCTTATTATAAATGATGGTGTGTTTTTAGACTGACTGCTGGCGAGCTAGGACTTGGGATTTGTTGATGGTGTTGTTGGTCATCTAAAAGGATATGCCTACATTAGGTGGGATCGAAAATGATATGTATGATATGTGTATCTAAAAGTTTTTTTTTTTTTTTTGGATATAACCCTCCAACATGGTACAAAATTCAAAGATAATAGTTGGGACATGTATAGTAAATTATTGAACTTGAAAAAAGTAATGAAAATTGATCCGCCAAACTCAAGTATAATGGTTTAATGGTTACTGGTGTTTACTATAATGCCAACATTGTAACAACCCAAAAACTTTTGATGAATTCAAAGAAAACTTCTATAAAGAATTGGGTTATATGAAACATTCTTCATTGCAAATACAGAGTTTTGGGCTAGAATTCCTATAGAACAAGCCACCTTAAAAGGTTGGGTATCCTTTGATGTTTATAAATAAACGTTTGGACAGGTAGTGTAGTGTGTGTTGCATATTTTTATGAGTTAAGAGTGAAGAAGAAGGTTGAAGAAGATGAAGTTCAAAAACCTTTACCTCTAAGTCTTATGGTTGTTTATATAGTTATGAGTGGGCAACTTGCATGGAGTAAGAGAGAAAAAAGGTTGGCCTATGTTTCCTTTATGCTTATAGATCATCACATTACTAGGAGATAATAACCTTGATCTTTGTTGAGAGATGATGTTGAAGTCATGGGCATTATCCACTTGATAAAGACAATTGTTTACATTGTTGAGGAATACCAAGCATTGAATGTATATATATTTAATGTATGTATAATTTATTTTTATAGTTGGTGGAGGTATGTGTCAAAGAAACATCTCAACTCAAAAACTTAAGGTATTAGGTTAGGTTTCAAGATATGATTTATATTATTCTTTAACACTCCCTCTCAAGTGAAAGCCTTTTGAGCTTGGAACTTACACAAGCTCATACTACCTTGTACTTAATTTGTTATCAAATAAATAGGGATAATGAGATTCAAACTCGTGACCGCTTGGTCATCAAGGCTCTAATACCATGTTAAAGAACCAATTCAACCTAAAAGTTTAAGCTGTTAGGTGAGGTCCCAAGATATAATTTATATTATTCTCTAATACATTCTCTCAAGTGAAAACTCTTTGGACTTGAAACTTGCACAAACTCACATTACCTTGTGCTTAATTTAAAAAAAAATAAGGGTAGTGAGATTCAAACTCATGACCGCTTGGTCATCAAGGCTCTAATACCATATCAGATAACCATCTCTACCCAATAACTCAAACTGTTAGGTGAGATCTCATGATATCATTTATATTATTCTCTAATAGTATATTGGGTTTACTCAGGATATTCAACCAAGCCCTATCATGTTTAGACTCCTTTGGATTCCTAGGAAAAAGGTAGTTTTGTCATCCTTTTCAGTCGTCCTTGGGAAGAAAAGGCTTCAGACGCATTCTATTTATAAGGTCGTAGGTGGTAATGTGAAGCCAAGTGGGACTCATTATAATACATTTATACTCACAAACATTAGAGTATAATTCAATTTAAACATTTTTCTTTCACAAAATTTACTATCTAATTTTATATTTATTTACCACTGTTTATTTTTTAATATATGATTGATGCATGAGATTTTTCTTTAACACGCAACCTTATGTTAATAAGTATAAGTTTTAAACTGATCATTAATTCAAGTTAGAATTTGTTAGAAGATTCTAAAATACTTGTTTTTTTAAGTTAAAATCTTATAGCTATCTGAAGTCGAGAAAGACTTCGAATAAAGTTCAGAAACTTCCTAATTGATTTATAATTTTTTTTGTTTGGTTTATAACTCTTTTATTATTATTTTTTCAGTTTTGTTTAGGAAAATTATCCTAGTATATAAGTAGCCTAAAATAGTTATAATATAGAGTTTTGACTAGAGAAAACTATTGATTAATAAAAGTTTGAATTAGAATTTTTGTATGGTAACCCTATTTAGTAGAATTTTGTGCTACATGTACTTGTTGTCTTTCTTGTATTTTCTTTGTCTGCGTTAGTTGGTATTAGAGCCTAAAAATTCCTAGTAGTTAGTTGCTAAATGACATTGAAACTAAATTTTTTTATTATTCTAGTTTTTTTTTATTAGAATGAACCACCAAAAGTTTATGAAAAAAGAAGCTTAAGATGCCATTAAACTTGAGAGTTACAAAAATCCTAAGATTTTTATAAGTTAGGATCTATAAGAACTCTCTCATGAAAGTGAAGAATTCTTTATATACTTTTTTGATACTCCAAAATATTTCCTTAGAGCTAACTTTAAAGATATTATAGTAAGAAATTTTATCCACAAAAAAATCAATGAACCTGCTTATTGTTTATTGCCAACAATCAAGAATGCAAATTTGATGCTTGAAAAATCTCAAGGTGGTTTTGGTGTTGTGAAAAAGGGTGTGTTGTCACAACAGAATATCCTAATTGTTGTTCAGGACAATAATGTTATGCTAGATTTTTAATTCAATGTTTAGTTGAGAGATTTTGATATGGCACATGTAGTAAAGAATGAGAAAGATTTAGATTGACTAATGAGGAAAAGCATTATCTCTAGTGTCGTATATGGCTTGGAGTTTCTACATAAGCATAATGCTGGTAGGTATGATGTTTCTAATGAAAATGTTGATCATGTAAAGGATTGAAAGTTTTTGATTTGATATCCATGAGATAGAGACAATAACAATTTAAACTAGAGTACGAGTTCTCTGCAACCCGAAAAAACTGATGTATGAGATTCTTTCCTAACACGCAATCTTAAATCAATGAATATAACTTTTAATTTGATTGTTAGATTGAGCTAAAAATTTATCATGAAATTTTAAAAGTCATGTTTTCATATAAGATTAAAACATAGTAGCCATTGAGGTTGAAAAAAGCTTTCAAATAAGCTTTCAACTCTTTTATTTTAGTTTTGTGTAGACTGTTTTTTCTAATATATAAGTAGCTTAAAAGAGTTGCAATATGGATTTTTAATCCAAAAACAATATTAAACAATAAAATTCTGAATTGATTTGCATAAATCTTATTCTGCAAAATTAATTTTATATTACTTGTTGTCTTTCTGATACCCTACGTGAGAATAACATATCAACAAATAATTAATAATATCTAACACTTAATCAAACACAGCTGTTTTTTCAAGGGGAATGATTAGAGATTCCAAACATATCATTTGAATTGGATTGTGATTC
>Ga0307517_10004866_pt1 | contig 20468 bp, 21 predicted proteins | sample 23_EM_MG_FD_194515 | JGI IMG/M metagenome (GOLD analysis project Ga0307517, IMG submission 194515) | Populus trichocarpa ectomycorrhiza microbial communities from riparian zone in the Pacific Northwest, United States - 23_EM | ecosystem: Host-associated > Plants > Roots > Unclassified | place...
TCCTACACCACCCATACACTCCCCTTCACCACCACTTCACTCTCCACCACCACCAATTAGATCACCTCCACCTCCAGTTTTCTCTCCACCACCAGTAATTGTATCTCCTCCTCCACCTCCCCCGGAAGAAGACTTCATCCTTCCACCAAACCTCGGATTCCAATATGCATCACCACCTCCACCAACGTTCCCAGGCTACTAATTAGTATACATGACCATTGTTTGTAATTCTGAAAGGCTAATGTACGCCGCTGAAAATAAACTTGGGTACTTCAACTTCTTGATCAGAAAATATAACGTTTTTTCCCCCTCTTCATGGAATGGAAGTTCTTGTTGGTTACGTTACCGGAGATATGTCTCTTTCATTTTCTCTCTTTCTCTATCATATCTAAGCAAAAACCGAGGAACTGGAACAATATGTTGCTACCTTGACAGTGACAATGATTTGCTTGTAAACTACATTTTCAAGGATCTGATATACAGAAGAGAATAACATAATTTTTTTTTCCTGTCAATGCCACATGACTGGTTTTTGTACTTGGTGTGTATGCCATCAGAGTTTCATGCAAGGTATTCCAGTGGAATGAAAGATCATAGCCAATTCACCAATGCTTTTTCTTGCATTTTGATTGTAATTTTGACAATTTCTCTGACATATATGTAACCTCATTTTCAGACTGAAATCGAAGTGCAAACGTAAGCAAAGAAAAAATAATAATCCTGGTCTTCATTTCCTGAAGCATCTGCATCATTCGATCCTCGAAACGCCTGCCTTTTGGAGTAAAATGGACTCCTCTTCCTAAACCATAATAATTGATGGCTGGTTAAGTTTCTAGATCATCCTGCAGGGTGCCTTTCAGTTTAAGCGTAGTCTATCGAAGAATAGAGACTGATCATTAATAGATGTTCAACTACATATATATACATTGTTCTCCAGTAAACATTTCAACACATAAGTTCAGTTTCTTTGATATATATGAAATCCTTGTAAGTAAAAATTTATCTTCGATCGTGAACAAGATCATTATACTATTAATAGGAAATTTAGAGGTTACACTGATTATTACAGGTTACAAGATACAGTCAACAAGAGAGTGATAATCTGACAACACAAACCCACCCACATCCATAGCTGGATAAACTTAGCAAACCAAACACAAGACATGGAAGCAAGAAAATCGAACCATTGTGCTCTATATCCTTGTTATAGGTAACATAAAAAAGGTTAGTTCCTTTTTGTCCTAGTCTAGGAAATTTATCAGCTACTGTGCCTTTTCTTTTTGGTATAGATCAGCTATTGTGGTTGATCTTATGGAGGATGGAGATGACCTTAGAACTTGTCAAAGGCTTCTCCTGATAATCATCTAGGCCAGCATCCATAAATTCTTGTATTTCTTGCTCGAGGGAACGTGTTGATACGCCTACAATAATGCTACGTATGCCCAGGGCACGGAGTTCCCTTGTTGCCTGCCATAAAGAAGAGAAGAAATGTTTTGTAACTTTGCTTTGATACTATGAAATTGCTTTGAAACTGTGAAACAAGAGTTTGGTTAAATCCCCCAGGAATGAAATCATGCTAAAAAAATGTATTGTACTTAATATTGAATGGTTAATATTCGATATACCTCAATCCCATTCATGATAGGCATGTCCCTGTCCATCACAATGAGGTCAAACTTTTTGCCTGAACAATGGAGGTCAACAGCTTCCTCTCCATTGGCAGCAACCTGGTTTTCGATTCCCAACTTACTCAAGAGCTTACTATGAATGGTTTTAATGATTCTATCATCATCGACAACAAGTGCAGTTATCTTGGTTCTGCCATTGCTTGTTGCCATCTCGTTTCTCTTGTTTAGTGCCAAACCACTTGAAGCTGATCTCCTATAGCTGCAGAACAAGCTATTATAAGGTCATAAATAGATGAAAATCATCAGATACGTTTTAAACTATCTACAAGATGTGATTATCCTTATTTGAGATGGCCATAATGAAAGACGTTTCCACAGAATATTTGCAATGTTCTGCTGAGAAAGGATAACAACACACTGTAAAGATATGCATGCATGCACCAATAATTCCAACCTGCTTTAGTTTTTCTCTTTTTCCCTCCTTAATAACAATTTTAGTTAATCAAATCTTGTTACTCCTTGTAAGATAGCCAACGATTTGTTGTGTGAAACAGCATTTTGAAAACAATATCATTTTCTTTCCCTTTGGGAGTTAGATATGCTAGCTCCTTTGCTTTGCATATCTGAATCACAATCTAGCATGTAATATGCTCTTGTTTGGCTAAAAGTTGCCCATTATAAAATATTTTCTCTTTCAATTATATCCAATATGGAATAATATAATACTTCAAGAGCAGATGATTATTGCATTTTTTTCAGGCTTCCATTCTAGTGACAACTTAAAAGTGAAGCAACTGCTAGATGTTTGATTAAGTTTCGGTAATCAATTAAACACCACAGATTTGCATGACAGAATTGACGCAACCAATTCTACATATTCCTCTCTATATATACTAATTATTCATCATATCTTGGTTTAGACCTCTGTATTTGAACCTTTTCTAAAGACCGGTCCTCATCTTCTCATTAAAGTTGGAAGTACTAGTGATTTATGCCAGTTTTTTTTGTGCAGATGATGCCTAAACCCTAGCTGTGTATTCTGCTGGTAAAGTTTTGTTCCGGATATACAAGTCATGGGGTGATGCTAATGTTCATAGAATATAGTACAAAATTGAAGTGGTGGGACGGTAGGTTGTTGTAAACCAAACTGGAGCATGGATTGGCAAGCAGTTTTTCCGAGAACCAAGTCAATCTCTCTTCCGTTGTGCTAGTTATATTAATGTTTTTCAAGTTGTTGATCAAGTAGCAGCTGCTGCTAATTAACTAAATGACTCGAATGTCAAGTGTGGCCTCTTGTTTGATTTGTATCAAGGCTAGGCAACCATATTGTTTGTTAATTACTTGTTCAACCTTGCGTGAATAATCAGGTTTTACGCCACCAATCGCAACCTCAAATCGACTCATGCGCTTATACTCTGAAAAGGGGCATTGAATATGAAGCCCAGAAACTGTTCGATGGAATGCCTCAAAGAAACGTTAAGTCATGGAACATCATAGTATCTGCCCACGTAAAATCTCAAAACTTAAGACAAGCGAAGGCCATATTTGATTCTGTTCCTGTTAGATTTGGTCACTTACAATTTATGTTATTGGGTTATGCTAGCTTGGATGGCTATTAAAGGAATGCCCTTGAATTGTTTGTTGAAATGGAAATGAAGAAGAAGTGAGATTGGGATTGATGAGTTTACTCTTACAATATAGCTAACTTTTATGCTAAGTTATGCAACTTGAATCATGGGAGGCAATTACATTCGTATACGGTGAAAACTGGCAGTTATGGAAGTGACTTTGTGGTTGGTTCTTTGATTGACATGAATTATAAATGTCGGTGTTTTAAAGAAGCTCTTGGGTTTTTTTTTTTAAAGATATATGAAAAAAAAAGGGATTTTATTTGGTTTCGAAGAATGCAATGGTGGCAGCATTTTGTGCAGAAGGTGAAATTGAAATCGTTGGATTGGAAGAGAGGAGATTTAATGATTCTGCTTCGTGAAATACATTGATTTCAGGTTATTTTCAAAATGGTTGTCAAGTTAAGCCATTGAAGTTGTTGTTTGTACGAGGGAGAATGGTGTTAAATGGAATGAGAATACTTTTGCTTAGCTTTTTGAGTGTTTGTGCTGATTTAAGAAACTTGAAGATTGGAAAAATAAAAACCATGCTAGTGTTGGAATATGAAGTATGCAGAGTAATTGCATTGCAATGGACTGGTGGTCCTAGAAGCTTGCAAGCTTTTTGAGCCAGTCGGAGAGAAGGATCTATTGTTTAGACTGCCTTATTTACTGGTTATGTCAAATTGAAGCAATACAGAGCTTTGAACTTTTAAGCAAGTTTATTGCCAAGGAGGCTGTAATTCCTGATGCTTTGATCCTTGTCAGTGCGCTTGGTGCATCTGCATTCCACGTCCAAGCTGCACTTGGTCCTGGGACGCAAGCTCATAGTTGTGCATTCAGAATTGGTGTTGAAATGAACATCAAGATGATGAAAGTTGGATGTCACATGCAACCCATGAGAAAGTTTTGCCAATAAGCTCCTCCATGTACGTACGTTTAATTGTTTGCGTGAATTTCATTTTTATGATATTGAACCATTGTGTTGAAATAGTTTCATTGGTTGCTGCAAACAACAGAGATATTTTATTGTTTGAGTAATTTAATTTGTAATTTGGCTCCTTTTTGTGTGTGTTCATATATGCGTAGAAGTGTATTTTTTTTCCTTGGAACAGCTGTGGTTTTTTTATTCACAGACCTCTCTTGCTCTTATCGTTTAACGTTGTGTTGAACTTGATTAAGAAGAAATATATTTACATAGAATGTGTTTGTATTCTTTAATTATATTTAAATAAAAATCTTTAATTATTACAATTAGCCAACTAGTTTCATGCTAAAATTGCAACAAAATGTGAATCCTTTTCTTCTTCTTCTTCTTCTTTTGTTCACTCTAACTCGGTATAGTGAGAAGGCAGCAACTGCAGGTATCTGATCTTGATCTTGTTCATGATGAAATAGGTAGGAACTGACTAAACTTGAAATCAGAATACTTCATGGTCATGTTGCTTGAGAGCTCGTACGCCTAATTGGTTGTGTTGCTTTTGTTCCCAAGGTTCTTTGATTTGGAGATGATCTCTATGAATTAAAGTTTTTGACTAGCTAGTTATGCTATGAAGATAATGAATAGTTTAAGAAACAGAAGATAACTTCACTCCAAGCTGAACTGGGAAGTGGTGTAATGGCTTAATTGTTCTTTGTTCTGATTTTGATCATTCTGAAGAACAAAAGAAACGCAGCTCACAATCAATATCCAAGTAAGGTTGGGTCTTACAACCATGTTTTCACAAGAAATCTAGAGGCACCGTCCCTTAAAGAAGGCACTGCGTTTTACCACTGAAAGTTGATAAATTTATGAGGAGACAAGGAATTTGATTTCAACTATGGGCATGAACAGAACAAAAGAAACGCAACTCACAACCAACACAGCAAAATACTGACATGCTAAAGAAGAAAGGACTTTCACTGTTCAATTAACGGTGAAAGTCCATTTTGATTTTTCAATATTCATGTTTTTCAGATTTGTTGGTTCCTGTAATTTCAGTGAAAACTAAAAGAGAATGAGTTTCACTGTAGTCCATTTTGATCCCTCAGTGTTCATGTGTTTCCAGATTTGATCCCTATAGTTTCAGTGAATTTTCATTTCAGTGAAAGCTAAAAGGAGAGTGGACTTTCACTGTTCAGTTAGCAGTGAAAGTCCATTTTGGTCCCTCAATATTCGTGTTCTTTAGTTTTGGCCTCGACAGGAGTAATTTCATTTCAATGAAAACTAAAAGAGAATGGACTTCATTGTAGTCTATTTTGGTCCCTCTATATTCATGTTCTCTAGATTTGGTCCCTGTAGTTTTGGTGAAAACTAAAAGAGAATGAACTTGTTCAATTAAATAGTGAAAGTCCATTTTGGCCCCTCAATACTTGAGTGTTTTAGATTCTGTCCCCGTAGTTTTAGTAAAATTTCCTTGTAATACCTCAATCTGATAGTGAAAGTGCATTTTGGTCCCTTAATATTCATGCTCTCCATATTTGATCCCCGTAGATGCAATGTAATTTCATTGTGGTCCCTCTATTTTTCATATTTCATACTCGATCCCCATAGTTTTCATTGAAATTAAATTTTGGTCCCTTGTTTTCTTCATATTTTTAAGAGTTGGTCCATGTAGCTTTAGTTAACATGCATTTTAGTGCCTCAAATTCTCCAAGAATATATATTTTAATTATCACATAATTAAATGAAAAAACACCCACCCCGCGTCATCATGCGAATATATTAACTAATTTAAACTAATTATTTCGATCTACCCAGGACTCGATGATTCATGAGCTTGGAAGATTAAAAAAAATAAAATATAATGCTAATTATTCTTACCACTTTGCACATTTCTGCCCGAGACCTTGCATGGACTCTACATTTGTTTTCTTTTAACTCACGGGCTAGTAAAGCAAAATCAAAATTTTCAAGGGGCCAAAATCAAATATTTTGAGAGAGAAAAATAAGTTGAGGAAAAAGAAGAAGAGGAAAAGCTTCTTTTACGAGTCTGGTTCTGTGTCAACTGTCAAGTGCCGATTTACAGTTTATTTGTTCTTTTTTTATTTTTTAACATTTATTTTTATATTAATATATTAAAACAATTTTAAAATATTGAAACAATTTAATTTAAAAAGATAAAAAACATTAAGTTCCTTCAAAATCGCTTTTGTAATCCACAAACAAAAACAACCAGGTCGTTATACTACTTCACCCGTGTCGCCAGATACCCATTTAACTTCAACAAAACGCTGCCGTTTTAGCCCAATTCCTTAATTCCCACGTCGAATCAGACCGATCCTCACCTTAAAAACCAGAAAGACTTCAAACTCAAAAACAAGAAGAAAGGTAAAGCTTCGAATTTCAATACCGGTCCATTGATACAGAATACTGAAATGGAAGATGGCATAAACCCTCAAATTAAAGAAGATAAAGAAGAACCCCAAGAAGAAGAAAAACATGAGGGATCACAAACAAGCAGTGGATGGGGAGGGTGGGGTTTCTCTGCTTTCTCTGTTTTATCAGATCTTCAAAAGAAAGCTGAAGAGATCTCTCGCAATGTAAGTCTTCTTTTTTTTTATCACTCAGTCATTCGCTCCCTTAAGTATTTGCTTTCTTTTTGGGTTAATGAAATCTGGGTTTGGATTTATTTGTTTTCTTTGGTGCTAGATCTGGTTTGTTATGGGAAAAAATGTTTTTTTTAGTTTAGAGTAGTATTTTTTTATGATTTTTTTTTATTTTGATTGTTTTTTTATTTTTCGATTTAGGTTTTCTGTTTTCGGTGAAAATGTAGTTATTTTAGTGATCACTTTTGTTTTTTAGTTTGTTTGTGCAAGTGAATGTGATCTTGGACTGATGGTGATTTTTTTTAACCTCTATGGAAATATCTACTTTGTGATATTACACCTTTTTTTTCATCACCTTTTTAAGTTCTATGGAGATATCTACTTTATGGCAAAGCTATATGTTAAAATCGTTTTGCTTGCGGGTTTGCAAATGGAAGTTTTCATCGGCAACGTTTGATCCCGTTTCTTCATTTGAACTTTTAATTTAATTTCTTAGGGCGTTAAGCCCCGATTCATACCAAAAAAAACTTTAAACTATTTTGGGTTTCTTTCTATTCAAAGAATATGAAAAAGAAAGGTAAGTTTTGTTTTTCATGTTTAAGTGCCGTGTTCAATAAAACCTGACTTGGATGCAGCCACCAAGGTTTCTACTTGGTTTCCCATCTGTTGGGATATGATTGCTCAAAAGGATTAATTTTTTGATGAACAATTGAGTGTTTGTTTATGAATTACTGGGATTATGCAAAAGGTGGGATTTGGAATTGTTTTTTTTTCACAATATGTTGTCCTATTTATTTTGCATTTGCATTGTTGTTGGTGGATTTGGCTTGGATTTCTTTTAATAGTTCCTCTGCGTGTGCAGGCTGCTGTGGTTGCAGAAAAGGCAGCAAAGAGCATCACAGATTTGAATATTGCTGAGGACTCAGAATCTTCAAAAGGGGAGCCAGAGGAAGAAGAATCTGCAAGTGATAAGGAAACCAAAGGTGAGGAAACTGAAGATGACAAGCTTCGGAAATCTACTTTGGAGAAATTGGAAAAAGCAAGTGAGGATTCCATCCTTGGCCAGGCAAGTTACTTGCACATTGCTGTTTCAAATTTGACGTGTTATTGCAGTTCCAATGGACACAGTTATAACTATTTTTTTCTTGCATCTTCAAGTTCTATAACTTGCTTTGGCTTCTAGTCCCTTTACTTGACATCTGTTTCAAATTTTAATAAGTATCGCCTCACTCTCGTTTTCATCACACCTTTTGAAGTTCTGCCTCATCATGTTACAGCTCTATTCTTGTGAATTTCTTCACTTGGCTGGCGCTAATAATTGTTTTACAGAATTGTCTTTTTTTTGCACATGGGTACTTGAAGTGCATTTCTTATTCATCTTTTTGTGATATTAGCTGCCTTGTTTAATTCTGCAAGCAGTATCATTTTTTCCCAACATTTTTAGGGCTTGAAGGTTCTTGATCACTCTGTGGAGAATTTGGCTTCAGGAGCTTGGCAGGCATTAGGAAGTGCATGGAAAGGGGGTTCTAATCTGGTTCAAAAGTAAGGTTCTTGATCATCACAGCTAAACTTTGTTATTTATGCAATTGAAAATCTCCTTTGTAATTGAGGGAAATTTATTAATGGTCAATCCTGAAAGCTTAACAGACTTTTCTTGTCTCTTTCCTTTCCAAACTCAATGTAGAAACTAGTTGAGAATAACAAATAGAGCTGCTATGGGGATTCTTTTTGGTGGTGTTGTTTCCTTTTTCAGCTTTTGTCTCTGTGGCTGTAAGCCTTGCCTCCATCTTTGTGCATGATATTAATTATAAATTTTGGTTTGATTGGAAGAAAAACCTAAACCATATAAGGATTCATTTACATATCTAGTCTTAACCATCCATTGGAAAGAGGAGTATATGAGGTCAGGATAAGATCCAATAGGAAAATGCCATGAAAGGTAACAACATTTCATGAGATAAGGTCATGAAAGGTGTCTAAGTTTGCACCGGCCTATGAAATTTAAAGGAAAAAAATGGTACAATTGTGAGAGCACCGCATTTTGGAAGAAAGGTAGCAACATTTTTGTTTTATGTATGCTCTTAGAACTCCCAACCCCCTCACCTTATCTGATTTTTTTTATATAAAAAAAAAACAGAGAATAGGAAATTGTAACTCGGGTGGTAAGCTGCTGTGAGATCCCATATTTCAACCCAGGTGTCTTATTTTCACTCTCTTTCTGTGCTCTTTTTCCCATGTCTTTCTTCAGGCTTGAGAATTCTGCTGTGAACCTTGCGGATTCAATTCAGCAAGGTAGCTTACCAGGATCAGCCGGTTCAGTTGCACCATCCTTACTTGAGGTCGTGAATCCCGTTGTTTAGCTCTTTTATTTTTATTTTTTCCAAATTTCATTGTCGGTTACTCTAGCCATCACGTTGCAGACTGGAAAAGCTTTTACAGCAAAGGGAATGCAAGTACTTGAATATGTAGGCAAGGAAACCATGGATCTACTGATCACAGAGACTGGTATTGAAGTTGAGAAAAACACTAAGAACTCTGAAAAAGGAGCTGATGAGGATCATTTACTTGAGGAGATGACATTTGATCGGTGTTTCTATATATATGGAGGTCCAGAACAGTTGGAGGTCATTTCTTTAGCCTTTTACTTGAAACTTGCATTTGTTTGAATTGATAGTGACTATTGAAAGTGTTGGATTGTAATTCTATCAGGAGTTGGAGGCATTGTCCAACCATTATGCACTGTTATTTAACCGCAGAAAGGCTAAATTGTCATCAGAAGAGAAGTCTGCATATGATGGAAAGCTTAAACTGGTTCAGCAAATTTTTAGTTTAAGCACTGAAATGGATGCTGCAGAGTTTGAAAAAGGAAAGAAAATAGAGTCTGCAACTGAGGGAAGTAGTGACGAGATGAAAAATTTACATGATTCAAGCGTCAGCAAGGCTGCTGACATGGCTGCAGGGTAATTTTGCTTGACGCATACAAGATTTTTGTATTCAGTTTGGAAATTTAACATGTACTCTGTATTCTCTTCACAAGTCTGTTATTTATGAAGTTGTTTTTGGGTTTCCAGGATTTTCAGTAGTGGAACTATTGTTTTCCTGTATTTAGTGTTGGTCCATTTCTCATTATCTTAGTCTTTTGATTTGTATACATTCTACAACACAACCTTGGTTTTTCGCTCATCGGTGTTTAAACTTGACGCTGCATGTTAGCTTTGTTATTTCATTGTAATCACTGGTTGCAAGGCAGATGTCACAAGATCCAATCATGAGTGGTGACAGTTGTCATTTGTCAACTACAGCAATAGAAATATGGCTGTCTGCTGTAGTTGAACTTCTTTTAGTTTTTGTTTTACACATGTCCTTGAAACTTTTCCTGTCATTTACAGGTTCACAAATGCTTTAGCAGGACAAGCTGTGAATGACATAATTCAAAGGACAGCTGGAAGACTTGAAACTCTTCACTCAGAGGGGGTCCATGTATGGAGATATCTTTTATTTATTTGTTTTTCTATGTTCACATTTCGTTTACTGTTTGAAGAAGGCAAAATATGATAAACTATGCATGCCTATGCAGAGACTCTCTGAAATGTGCTGTTCGGCAGTGTCTCAACTTCTGATGCTTGGTAAATCTGTCATATCCAATGCTAACAAAGTTCAGCAAGAAGATGCTGACGGGGATATTGTGGACATTGACTGGCCTGAAGATTCTGTTGAAAAAGCTAAGGTGATGCGCACCAAGGCACGGTCAATGGCAGGATATGTGGAAGCAGTTTCCAACAGCTTTATCACAGGTAGATTTACAAGACTCTTCCAGCTCTAATCTTATTGCTATTTTCTCTATTTTAAGCATTTTAGGCATCTTATTGAATCTCTACTTGATATGGTCTTTACATGATATGACCCTCCAAATCTTTTAGCAGTTCAGGTTTGGTCCTGAAATCATTGACCCATGTAACAAGTTCTAAAGTTCTGCCATTTAGAATGAATGCTCCAAGTTTCTGCTTTCGAGTTATTTAAATCTTTAGTTTTTTCAAATCCATCCAATTGGAAGAAATCACTGCTCGTAATAGGCATGTATAAACTTATCTAGCACTGAGCAGATGCATTGTTTGTAAGAACTGTCCATGTTGGATAACAGTCGGGTTCTGTTAATGAAAGGCCTTCCTACTAAAATCATTTAGGTATGCTATATGAGGGAAAGCCTGGCATTTTTGTGCTGAGAATATTATGGAGTTGACTTCTAGAAAAGAGAAGCATGCACATGTAGAATGTAATCATGTTGGTAATTTAGAAAATGGTTGTCTGGGTGTCTTGGTTTATTTAATTGTTGTCTTTTCTTAGGAATGGAAATATTTGGTCTTGTAAGTTCTATTCGAACCATTACAAAACTCATTAGAATGATGGCAGTCAAGTGGCATGCACATGATGGGTTTCAGGATATCTCCATTTATTGTCTATCTATTTCTTTATTCATATTTTTTTTTTCCATTGTGGCATGGCGCATTGTCTACAGGTAAAAAAGATATGGATAGGTGATTTTATCTGAATACTTTGAGCTTATTATTTTGATCCAGGCATCTCTGATGTAGCAGAAGCTTATGCAGCAGCCATAAACGGTGCTACTGCAGATTCCCATGAAAACTTCCAACAATCATCAATTCAGGACAAAGTCAATGCCTTCTCTGAACTTCTCCGCACTGACCGGACCACTGCAGTGAGCAAAATCCAGGATGGGCTCCAGTACTTGTCATATGTAGTCATTTCCACATCTATGCCTGCTGCTTGATCACTCGATTTCTACCAGTTTCTTTTTTCCTACATCCTCCAACTTCTCACGAGTTATGTTTGTAAATAGATAAATTCATCTTAAAATGGGTCTTGCTGTCTGATCCTAAATCAACGGATCCATGTTTAGCTTGAACATTCTTTTAGATCATTTAAGGGTTGAATTTGAATGCTAGCCTCAAAAGCTGAACAGTTTATATCCCATGTCAGACAATATAAGAACAAAAAGAGAAATTGTTATGTTTGACATGAATTTGATTGGTTTATAATGAATCAGCAGTTAGGAGTCTTAATAAGATTTATAGACAATGTGGGACTTGGCAGTTTGCGCTGCTTTTTCATGACCTGTTTTTGCCTGGATGAGCCCCCCTGATGCATGCAATCTCTCGGGTCTATGCAAGTGAAGGGTTTACCTCTTGGCTTGAGAGTAACTATTCCCATGCTTGTCGTGCCATTTCAATTTTTAACTCTCATGAAAGTTTTTACTTAAGAACTGGAAAGATGGTATGTATGTGCTGTGAAATGAATTGAGAAATATATGAACGGATAAATTATAGAAAAAAATTATTAATTATAAATAAAAATTAAAGTAAGAAATTGATTTTCATTATAGAAAGTAAAAGATAGATGCTCGTCTAAGTATTTGATCCTAAGATGTGGGTAATTATTTTTTTTAATGCACGGTAATAAAAATTGATATTTATAAGAAAGACAATTATTAAAATTTTGGAGAAAATATATTTTTCTTTAGATAAAATTCTCTTCATGTACATTTTTTTATTAAAAAATATTCTATAGATTTGAAATAAGAATGAAAAAAATATATCACGTTAATCAAAACTCTATATTTTTATTCATGTGGTTTTTTCTTTTACTTTACAAAAACATATCTTTTTAAGTATTGTTTTTAAAATTAAACTTCTCACAATCTTAAAAGCAAGTTTTAATAAATAAATAAAACTCTAAATGGATAATTTTTAGGTAAATGTATCAAAATAATATAAGAATAATAAATTTGAGAAAAATCATATAAAAAATCTACAATAGAAGATAGATGTTTTATTTGCATTGAATGTTAATGAGGAATTATATTAAGAAAAAATCAAGCATATTAGCTTCATATATAAATATTAAAAAAATATTTGTTAATATTACTATATAAAACACTATTATTATTTGAAAACCATGACATAATTTGATAATTATTTAAATACTTTCTAATAAATTTATTTAATATGAATTTTATTAAAAAATATATAAAAATAAAGAGTCATTTAAAAAAAGAAAAAAGCTTAGACATGCCTAGAATCAAAATCATAAAGCCTAAATGACCGGTTTTTTTAGCTTTAAATTATTAATTTTTATATTTTTAAATTATTTTAATATATTAAAAAATTAAAAAAATATATTATTTTAATATATTTTTAAATAAAAAATACTTGAAAAAAAAAAATTTACCGTACTACCATCGCTAAACAACTCTTCGCAACATTTTTCTTCGATCATTTGGGGGTAGTCTAATAAAATGTCTAGATTCAGTGCACCTGAAAGCCCCCTTTAACACACGTTCTCCTAGTTTCTGTTGCAAGAAACACAAGACCATTTGCTTCATACTAAGATTTATCTTGTACCATGGGAGATTTAGATTTGTCCTTCATTCAAGATCTTGAAAACAGGCCTAATGTCAAAGTCATAGAACCTGAGGAAGTCCCGGTAATCGATTTCTTCACTTCAAGCCACGGAGACACCAAAGAAATTGTCTCAGAGATAGGAAATGCATGCAGGAAGTGGGGATTCTTTCAAGTAATTAACCATGGTGTACCTCTAGAGTTATCTAAAAGAATGGTGAAGATGGCGAAAGAGTTCTTTGATCAACCAATCGAGGAAAAAAAGAAGGTGAAGCGAGACGAAGGGAATTCTATGGGGTATCATGATAGGGAGCACACTAAGAATGTTAGGGACTGGAAGGAAGTGTTTGATTTCTCACTGGAAGATCCTAGACTTGTCCCAGCCATGGATAACCTAGATGATCAGGAATTGAGGACCATAAGTAATCGTTGGCCTCAGTACCCTACTGAATTTAGGTAACTTGCTTATTTTCCTACGAAATAGTAAGGCCAACACTCTCAGGATACTTTTATTAGTTAATTAGGGATGTGTCTATAACTATAATAATTGATATATAGATTTACTAGTCCTAAATTATCGAGCTGTTCGTTTAATATATACTCATAGAAGAATTGGTCAGTATGTTTGATCAGATAAGTTTTTTTTTATTTTGTATGATTGGTTTGTTTGTAAATCATTTTCCGATTAGTTCAGGTCTTACATCTACTAGTAGTTCTGGTCTTAATGTTGCTCTTCCACTAGATTGGGTGACCTAATAGATTATAGTCTTACCAGGAAAGCATGTCAGGAGTATTCTCGAGAAGTGGAGAAGCTTGGTTATAGGCTGTTGAAACTTGTTTCTTTGAGCTTAGGCTTGCCTGCTAACAGGCTAAATGGCTACTTCATTGACCAAACCAGCCTCTGTAGGATAAATCACTATCCTCCTTGCCCTAACCCCAGCCTAGCTCTTGGGGTTGGTCGACACAAAGATTTCAGTGCCTTAACTGTCCTTGCTCAGGATGATGTTGGAGGATTGGAAATAAGACGAAAATCAGACGGTGAATGGATACCAGTTAAGCCAATTCCAGATGCATTTATCGTTAATGTCGGCGACATTATTCAGGCATGACAATACAAAATACTGGCATTAATTGGCAGCTGAAATCTTGACTGTCAAGTTACATCTATAGTTCAAAGTACTATATATATTGTTTCCTGAATCATTGAATTTGTTTGTATAGGTTTGGAGTAACGACACCTATGAGAGTGTGGAGCACAGGGTGGTAGTGAACACTGAGAAGGAAAGGTTCTCAATTCCAGTACTACTCTTACCTGCTCACCATGTCAACATCGAGCCACTGGAAGAGCTACTTAATGAGCAGAACCCTGCCAAATACCAACGATATAATTGGGGGAAGTTCTATGCTAGCAGAATCCGCGGTGATTACAAGAAACGGGATGTAGAAAATATCCAAATTCATCATTTGAAAAAGTAACTTTCGTAGCTAGAGTGAGATTTATGAGTGTAGTTTATGTGCAGTAGCAACTTGGTTTAGCTTCTTTGTATTAAGGTGACCAAGATGACATTCTGTAAAAATTTGGAAGAATAAATCAGTTTGCAATGTAGCAAGGGTCGTTCCTGCTAGGTAATACAAGATCCTTTACTGGTTAGCTAGCTAGGTTGCTATTATGACCTGCAAACACAGATGGATTCTCAACGATCCCTAGCTTAATGCCATCTTCAGTGTTAATTTCCATCTGCTTAATACTTGCTTTGTGTGTCCTGTCAAGTTAATGGGGACCTAACATATTGACTAACAATGTAGTTGATTAATAGGGAGCAAAAATTGGAGAGAACCCATGGGATAAAAAAAATCTTACCTTCAAGAACAAGATACCTACCTATATAGAATCCTAGAACTCGCAATTGAAACTGTTCTTATCAAGAAATTGAAACGAAAGTTACCCTCTACTAAAACCTAGAGGTAATTTTAGAGTAGTTATTGAAATCTCTATTTAGATGCTAATAAATGTGGACTGAAAAACCAACATTAGATTAGTTCTGGAAAGCAAGCATTCCTCTTTCCCACTAATTTGTCGTTGTGGTAACCTATCCATTGATGCAACCTGGCACCCTACAGCCCACAAGTTCGGTTGTTGGCTGGTGATGGGTAATTTGGTTCACCTACCCCAAACCAAGAAAAAAAGAAGAAGAAGAAGAAGAAGAAACAGAAACTGTCCATGTTCAATGTATGTTAAAAATGGTTTCATTTTGTTGGTTAAAAATTATTGCAGCGTGACGAAAGTCATAGCCTCGTTTAGTACAATTGGTTCTATTCGTGAGATGGGAGATTCTATCCCAAATTATAAAACCATTAAGCACCAGTAAAAAGCAATTAGAAAACCATTTACATTTTCAGTCTCTCAAACTCTTGTGGCCATGGGAGAAATCGATCCAGAATTCATTCAAGAAACAGAATACAGGCCTAAATTCAAAACAATAGAAGCTGATGAAGAAATCCCAGTTATTGATCTCTCTGTTTCCACTCCTAGTGACACAAAAGAAGTTGTGTCAAAGATTGGAGAAGCGTGCAAGAAGTGGGGATTTTTTCAAGTGATCAATCATGGGGTACCGTTGGAACTAAGGCAAAAGATAGAGAAGGTAGCAAAAGAATTCTTTGATCAACCGATGGAGGAAAAACGGAAGGTGAAGAGAGATGAGGTGAATCCTATGGGGTATCATGATAGTGAGCACACCAAAAATATTAGGGACTGGAAGGAGGTTTTTGACTTCTTGGTGGTAGATCCAACTTTAATTCCTGCCTCTGATGATCCTGATGATAAAGAGCTAAGGGCTATGACTAATCAATGGCCACACAAACCTTCTGAATTCAGGTCTTCATTTTCTTCTTTCATCTTCTTATGTATGGACATGAGTAATTAACTCCTTAATCTTATTATGTTAATTAGTGTAATTCGTTGTTTTGGTCAGGGAGCTGTGCCAAGAATATACAAGACAGGTGGAAAAACTAGCTTTCAAGTTGCTGGAGCTTATCTCTTTGAGCTTAGGGTTGCCTGCTGATAGGTTAAATGGTTACTTCAAAGACCAAATCAGCTTTGCTAGGTTCAACCATTACCCTCCTTGTCCTGCACCCCACCTAGCTCTTGGTGTAGGTAGGCACAAGGATGGAGGTGCCTTGACGGTCTTATCCCAAGATGATGTTGGAGGGCTGCAAATAGGCCGCAGATCAGATGGAGAATGGATCCCTGTTAAACCAATTCCAGATGCCTTTATCATCAATATTGGTAATTGTATGCAGGTACTTTTTCTGATCAGCCTAATTAGCTTAAGCTGAATTATTGCCGACGAATTCCATTCGTTCTTGCTAGCTGTAGAACGTCTTTCACCCACCACAGTCCCCCCTCCTTTTTCTTGCTCTTGGACCCAACATGAATGATTGATGGGAGATTAGGTATGCATAGGATAGGAGTCATCATTAACATATAAGAAGATGGTACAAATGTCCAGTTTTCTTCCTAATCAGGGCTTGGGTTGTTGCCTCATGTGCAGGTTTGGAGCAATGACTTGTACTGGAGTGCAGAGCATAGAGTGGTGGTGAATTCTCAAAGGGAAAGGTTCTCGATACCATTTTTCTTTTTCCCATCCCAATATGTTGATATTAAGCCACTGGATGAGCTAATTAATGAGCAAAACCTTGCAAAGTACAAGGAATTCAACTGGGGAAAATTCTTTGCCAGTAGAAACCGCAGTGATTATAAAAAACGTGAAGTGGAAAACATCCAAATCGATCACTTTAAGGTACCAGAGTGATTAGTTTAGTAGACTGGGTTTTCTATGTATCTGCCTATACTCTACATATGTGATGTCGAGGTTGTGTGACCTTTTATTGTTGCCATGTTATGATTACTAAAGCATGGACTTGTATGTGAAAGTTTTCCTCGAGATATCTTAACTGTTATGGGCTCATTTGGGCAAAATTCCGGTTAATTTTCACGAGCTTTTTAAACCACTTCTGATCACATATATACATGCTATCCTTGATCAGTGTGCGTTTGTATACGTATTAGACAATGAGAAACTCTTGCTTCTGAGAGTGCTGCTGTGGTATCTGGTTGAGTGAAGGTGCGATTGAGCTACCGTCGGGAGCGGTTTGAAGCCAGATGATGGAACGCTGTCCACTGGAACAAAGAAATTGCATTAGTCACCGTTGTGACCTAGACACGACGTTAGAGCGAGTTCGGGAGTGCCCCGAATCAAATTAAATACCGGCTGGTACGAAGCTGGTCTGGAAGCTTCCATGCTGAGGACGGGGGCTCGTTATTCTGGCGTTATTCTTGATCAAGAGTAATAATAATAATAATAATAATAAATAATAAATAATGTATCTAATCTAAGTTTTTATAATTTTATAGCTTTTAAAATTAAATTTAAATTTTTTTTTATAGTAATAATATATTTTTAAAAAATTAATAATAATAAAACAATAATAATAATAATAACAACAATAACAATAATGATTATAAACTTGTGTCTGACTCTAGCTAGACCCAAGTTTCTGAGTCTGGTTTTTCTAATAATAATAAAAATAATAATATTTATAATAATAATAATAATAATAATATTAAACTTGTCTGCTTCAAGTTTTTATAGTTTTTAATTCCTTCAAATTAAATTTATAGTTTTTCTTTAATAGTAATAATATATTTTTTTAAAATTTAATAATAATAAAAATATTAAGAATAACAATAATAATAATAATCATAATTATAACAAGAATAACAAAGACGACGACGACAATAACAACAACAATAATTTTTAATTTTAACCTTTAAATTAAATCTATGGTTTTTTTTTCAATAGTAATAATATTTTTTAAAAAATTTATTAATAATATTAATAATAATGACAATAATAATATTTATAATATTAATATTAATATTAAACATGTCATACCTAAGTTCTTATAATTTTTAATTTTACTTTTCAAATCAAATCTATTTTTGTTTTTTAATATTAATAATTTTTTCTCAAATTTATTAATTATTATATTATCAATATTCATTATAATAAAAATAATAATATTTTTAATAAAAACAATAATATTTTTAATATTAATAATAATAATAAACTTGTATGATTCAAATTTAAGTAAGTCTAACTACAACACCAGATTCAAGAGCCTTGAGTCTAACCATAACACGAGACCTAAAATCTTTGGATGTAGTTTTTGCTGCAAGATCGTGTCATGAAAGTATGATAACTAAATAAAAAATGATTTAATATTAAAAATTAAAATTAAAATTAAAATATTAATTAAAAAAAACAGAGGAAAATTACTATTTTAATAATTAATGTTTTCTAAGGTACAGTAAAAAGGAATTATTCCAACTGGTTCTTTTCGTGAGTGGGGAGATTCTATCCCAAATTATAAAACCATTAAGCACCAGCAACAAGGAATTATAAAACCATTAACATTTTCTGTCTCTCAAACTCTTGTGGCCATGGGAGAAATCGATCCAGAATTCATTCAAGAAACAGAATACAGGCCTAAATTCAAAACAATAGAAGCTGATGAAGAAATCCCAGTTATTGATCTCTCTGTTTCCACTCCTAGTGACACAAAAGAAGTTGTGTCAAAGATTGGAGAAGCGTGCAAGAAGTGGGGATTTTTTCAAGTGATCAATCATGGGGTACCGTTGGAACTAAGGCAAAAGATAGAGAAGGTAGCAAAAGAATTCTTTGATCAACCGATGGAGGAAAAACGGAAGGTGAAGAGAGATGAGGTGAATCCTATGGGGTATCATGATAGTGAGCACACCAAAAATATTAGGGACTGGAAGGAGGTTTTTGACTTCTTGGTGGTAGATCCAACTTTAATTCCTGCCTCTGATGATCCTGATGATAAAGAGCTAAGGGCTATGACTAATCAATGGCCACACAAACCTTCTGAATTCAGGTCTTCATTTTCTTCTTTCATCTTCTTATGTATGGACATGAGTAATTAACTCCTTAATCTTATTATGTTAATTAGTGTAATTCGTTGTTTTGGTCAGGGAGCTGTGCCAAGAATATACAAGACAGGTGGAAAAACTAGCTTTCAAGTTGCTGGAGCTTATCTCTTTGAGCTTAGGGTTGCCTGCTGATAGGTTAAATGGTTACTTCAAAGACCAAATCAGCTTTGCTAGGTTCAACCATTACCCTCCTTGTCCTGCACCCCACCTAGCTCTTGGTGTAGGTAGGCACAAGGATGGAGGTGCCTTGACGGTCTTATCCCAAGATGATGTTGGAGGGCTGCAAATAGGCCGCAGATCAGATGGAGAATGGATCCCTGTTAAACCAATTCCAGATGCCTTTATCATCAATATTGGTAATTGTATGCAGGTACTTTTTCTGATCAGCCTAATTAGCTTAAGCTGAATTATTGCCGACGAATTCCATTCGTTCTTGCTAGCTGTAGAACGTCTTTCACCCACCACAGTCCCCCCTCCTTTTTCTTGCTCTTGGACCCAACATGAATGATTGATGGGAGATTAGGTATGCATAGGATAGGAGTCATCATTAACATATAAGAAGATGGTACAAATGTCCAGTTTTCTTCCTAATCAGGGCTTGGGTTGTTGCCTCATGTGCAGGTTTGGAGCAATGACTTGTACTGGAGTGCAGAGCATAGAGTGGTGGTGAATTCTCAAAGGGAAAGGTTCTCGATACCATTTTTCTTTTTCCCATCCCAATATGTTGATATTAAGCCACTGGATGAGCTAATTAATGAGCAAAACCTTGCAAAGTACAAGGAATTCAACTGGGGAAAATTCTTTGCCAGTAGAAACCGCAGTGATTATAAAAAACGTGAAGTGGAAAACATCCAAATCGATCACTTTAAGGTACCAGAGTGATTAGTTTAGTAGACTGGGTTTTCTATGTATCTGCCTATACTCTACATATGTGATGTCGAGGTTGTGTGACCTTTTATTGTTGCCATGTTATGATTACTAAAGCATGGACTTGTATGTGAAAGTTTTCCTCGAGATATCTTAACTGTTATGGGCTCATTTGGGCAAAATTCCGGTTAATTTTCACGAGCTTTTTAAACCACTTCTGATCACATATATACATGCTATCCTTGATCAGTGTGCGTTTGTATACGTATTAGACAATGAGAAACTCTTGCTTCTGAGAGTGCTGCTGTGGTATCTGGTTGAGTGAAGGTGCGATTGAGCTACCGTCGGGAGCGGTTTGAAGCCAGATGATGGAACGCTGTCCACTGGAACAAAGAAATTGCATTAGTCA
>Ga0307517_10004867_pt1 | contig 20465 bp, 18 predicted proteins | sample 23_EM_MG_FD_194515 | JGI IMG/M metagenome (GOLD analysis project Ga0307517, IMG submission 194515) | Populus trichocarpa ectomycorrhiza microbial communities from riparian zone in the Pacific Northwest, United States - 23_EM | ecosystem: Host-associated > Plants > Roots > Unclassified | place...
TTTTCTATGATCTGCTATAAATAGTGGGTTGCATTTGTTTTATTTTGGCCTTGCATCAATAGTTGGAGCTCTATGATTTTTTAGTTCATAGAACAACACTCAATACCAACCTGCTGTTTTAAATTGCAAACTTGCAGCTGATGCTCATTTCCTAGTTCTTGAGAGCTCTTCAACATCTTCTATGCCTTGCTCCTTGTGTTGATTCTTTATAAACAACAAATGGCTAAGGCATTCCAATATTCTGCAGTCCTACTTTGCGTTGTCCTTGTGCTTTTAATTAGTGGTTCAGAGCAATTACAATCCTCCCAGGGTGAAACCCTTTTAAGAATTCAGCGGCTTTTGAACTATCCATCCGCTCTAAGCAGTTGGAATAGCACCACTGACTTCTGCAATACTGAACCAAATGCTTCTGTAACTGTGGTATGCTATGAGAACAGCATAACACAGCTGCATATTATTGGCAACAAGGGAACTCCTCTTTTGCCTAGAAACTTTTCAATTGATTCCTTTGTCACAACGCTTGTTGGTCTGCCAAACTTGAAAGTGTTGACATTGGTTTCTCTTGGTTTATGGGGTCCCTTGCCTGGTAAAATTGCACGTCTGTCTTCATTGGAAATACTTAATGTGAGTTCAAATTTCCTATACGATGCTGTTCCTCAAGAAATTTCATCACTCGCTGCCCTCCAATCACTGGTTCTTGACGATAATATGTTTGCTGATGAGGTGCCAAATTGGATCGGTTCACTTCCAGTTTTGTCTGTCTTGAGTCTCAAGAAGAATATGCTCAATGGTTCATTGCCAGATTCATTGAGTAATTTGGATAATCTTAGAGTTCTAGTGCTTTCGCATAACTACTTCAGAGGAGAAGTACCTGATCTTAGCAGTTTGACAAACCTTCAAGTGCTTGATTTGGAAGATAATGCTCTTGGACCGCAGTTTCCTCTGCTTGGAAACAAGTTAATTTCTCTTGTGTTGAGCAAGAACAAGTTCAGGGATGGCCTTCCTGCTGAAGTGACCTCCTATTATCAGCTTCAACGGCTAGATCTCTCAAGTAATAAATTTGTGGGACCATTTCCACAATCATTATTGTCATTGCCTTCAGTAACTTACTTGAATGTTGCAGACAACAAGTTCACAGGGATGCTTTTCGAAAACCAGTCTTGCAGTGCTGACCTTGAGTTTGTGGATCTGTCCTCAAATCTTATGACTGGACAACTGCCAAATTGTCTTCTGCAAGACTCCAAGAGAAAGGTCTTGTATGCCGCGAACTGTCTGGCAACCGGTGATGAAAACCAACATCCTATTTCCCTCTGTCGTAATGAAGCATTAGCTGTTGGGATTTTGCCCCAGAGAAAGAAAAGGAAAGCTTCTAAAGAAACTATTGCATTCGGTGTCATTGGAGGGATTGTTGGAGGAATTGCCCTTGTTGGTTTAATTTACTTGGCCGTCAGAAAGGTGAAATCAAGGAAGACAATCAAGAGACCAAATACTAGACTAATTGCAGAGAACGCGTCAACAGGGTACCCTTCAAATTTGCTCCCAGATGCAAGTAAGGTTTCATCTCTGCCTGTGCTTATGCTCTTTGTCTACTATATGCGGCTAAAGATTTGCATTGTTTTATAAAGTCATGCATGCATAGTAGCGAAATCTAAGAATTCTGTCAGTAATAAGGAAATGTGAAGTATAACTGAGATGGAATGATGAGTGCTCAACTAGTCTCCATTTAAGATATCCCTTTTCTATCCCCAAATAAGTGTATTCAAGTGAATCCCTTGCCAAATGTATGAAATTTAGATGATGAGAATCTTCTTCTTCTTCTTCTTCTTCTTCTTCTTCTTATATATATATATATATATATATATATATATATAAAGAATGCCTTAATCATCACTTCAATTGTTTGAGAATGTGGTTTATAGCTCCAAATTCATTCTCATAAGAAAGGACTTTACATACATTTTGCTGACATATTTTCAGGCAGCCCATCTAAAAGTGTTCTTGAAAGAAAAGACAAGTTGGTGAGGTTCTAGCACGTTATAAAACATAGAAGGAATACGTAATAATTTACCTAATAAGAAGAGCAGAGAATCTTACAGTTCCTTTTTCTTTTTTGTTTTTGGCAAAAAATGAAGGGTATATTTCTCAAACAATGAAGCTGGGAGCACTCGGCCTTCCACCGTATCGTACTTTTTCACTAGAAGAGGTAGAGGAAGCCACAAACAATTTTGACACATCTGCTTTCATGGGTGAAGGTTCTCAAGGGCAGGTAATGCAAATCCGTTGTAACATATTCTTTGTATTTCATTCAGTTGAATTAGTCTGTGATACTCTCATAATTTCCTCCGAGCATGAGCTTTTTTAAATTCTTCAAGTATTCTGGGTCAGCAAAATTCTTTCAAGTTCATGCCAACGGAATTTCCTTGATCAACTGAGCAATCACAATTCGCAAATTGTTTCTGAAAATGAATCCCTTGCTTGTTCGGAAAGATGGTCTGTTTTATCTATAACAAGTTGTTTCTCGTGCTCTTATGATTGGCTTGACATTAGGAACCTTTCAGTAAACTGAATGGCAGAAAACCCCCTCCCTAGCATGTGTGCTGTTTATTAACCATGAATAGATTTCCTGATATTCCTTGCTGTTCGTTTTGTGGTTTCAGATGTATAGGGGGCGGCTTAAGGATGGTTCCTTTGTTGCTATCAGATGCTTAAAAATGAAAAGAAGTCATAGTACCCAAAACTTTATGCACCATATAGAGCTGATCTCGAAACTAAGACATCGGCATTTGGTCAGTGCTCTTGGACACTGCTTTGAGTGTTACTTGGATGATTCAAGTGTCAGCAGAATATTCCTAGTTTTTGAATATGTACCAAATGGCACGCTAAGAAGCTGGATCTCTGGTGAGTGGTAATCCATAAATTTTCTCAATTACTTTGTCAGGATGGAGAACATACTGGCAGTGCTGTGATTGCTTAGCATGCTTTTGATGAGAGTTAACTTTTGATCAACCTCTCGATTGTTACTGCGAGCAACTCACAAATCTTTCACAGCATAGTTCCAACTGGGTGTTATTTTGTTTCCTGCATCCTGCATTTTAGTAAGTGTATACTACTCTGTCTCTGTTGGATTTGATGACAGACATTTCTTTTTTAATCTCAGGAGGACATGCCTGGCAAAAACTTCAATGGACACACCGTATAGCTGCTGCAATAGGTGTAGCAAAGGGCATCCAATTTTTGCATACAGGGATTGTGCCTGGAGTATATTCAAATAATCTGAAAATAACAGATGTTTTATTGGATCAAAACCTTATTGCAAAAATTAGCAGTTATAACCTACCCTTATTAGCAGAAAACAAGGGAATGGTATTTTCTTTCCCCGTCATGAAGGCTGTTTTTTCTTTTCCATTAAGCAGCACTTAGAAGCTGATACCTAACAAATTCATTGTTGCAGGTTGTCCATGGAACATCATCTGGTGCATCCAAAGATCTTAGCACCAGTGCAAGGTTAGTTCTGACTGCTGATATGTTTTGAGGGTTAGGCTGGTTCAAACTGATAAAATAGTTTGAGTTTATTATTTTGTCGCATAATTCGGGAGTCAATATAGATAAAACACAGCGGCATTTACAATGGATGTAAAGTTTCATAAGTCTATTGAAACTGGTATATCAGAAAGCTAAACACTTAGAGTCATCAGTCCCATGATGATTTTTTTCTTTGAATGTTGTTATTGAACAGGATAAATCAAGACCAGAAGGTTGATGTTTATGACTTTGGATTAATATTGCTTGAAATCATTGTGGGGAGATCATTGACATCTAAGAATGAAGTGAGAGTTCTAAAAGATCAGGTGACAGATATTTCTCTTTGATTTATGTATTTTAATCTGCAGAAAAACGTATTTCAGTTGATGCCCTCTTCCTAGTTTCAGGATTGTCTTCAGTTAAATATTTCTGCGTAAAACTTGTGCAGTTGCAAGCAAGCATTACAAGTGATGATACTGCTCGAAGTAGCATAGTTGATCCAGTTGTGCGAAGATCATGCTCAGATCAATCCCTAAAGACAATGATGGAGATCTGCGTCAGTTGTCTGCTTAAGAACCCTGCAGATAGACCCTCCGTTGAGGATATACTATGGAACTTGCAGTATGCTGCTCAAGTTCAGGATCCGTGGCGGGGAGACTCCCAGAGCAGTGAAGGATCTCCAGTCTCACCTGCCATACGACCGCGTTTACATATTACCATTCATTAGCAGTAGCATTCAGGTTTTTACAGTTTCTCTCAATGAAATCTCACTTCTTATTTATTTTACTTTAAAGTATGGGCTTTGCCTCTGATACGAGAATGTAGTAGCGAAATACTGGTATGTATATGACACGTCTTCGAAGGTGTTGGGAAAAGACAACCAATTCTTTCCCTTTTTTATGCAATTAATACATAGTTAACCAATCAACAAACTAAACTAAGTAAACAATCAGAATAAATTAATATACTAAGATTTTTATATAAAAAAACCCTAATATGGGAAAAATCTTCCGTATTGTAGTTTACCTAAAAACTTTTACTATCAATAATAATAATAATAATAACTAATAATAATAATAATAGATGTACAAGTGTTATTTTTAGTTAAAACTAAGGGATGCAACATAAATAATTAAAAACAATATTTTTTGGGATACATTAATATTAAAGAGAAAAAATTAAGAAGAATCTCACAAATAACAGAAATGTTTATGTGAAGAACAAACCAAATTAAAAATGAAGAATTATATGTCTTGAACTTATTGTCAAAACTCCAATGGTAAATCATCTACTTATCGAAGTTTGAATAAAGACTGTTCAAGCTACCCTTATCTCTCGTTTTCTCTTTATATATGTCGGCCACCAACTTAAAAATAAGCAAAAATTTGTTTTTTTTTGTACCTATTCATCTATATGACCTAATTGTCTTTAAGCCTTTGTCTACTATTTTTCTTAGTTTATATGGGTTATGACCTAAAAAAGAAGGGATCAAACCCAATAATTCCCCCCTCCCAACTCAATTTGGAGGCTCTACCAAGCCTGCTTACATTCTATAAAACTTAAACTTCTTTTACGTGGTATTACTGATGACATCTTCACCACGAATCAACTAAAAGAACTTATCAAAGAAGCCATCACGGATCAAGTAGAAAGCTCAGTTCAACCCTTGTATTCTTATGCAAAATCGTACACCCAAAGAATCAACCTGCTAAGGATGCCTTTAAGCTATCAACCACCAAAGTTTCAGCAATTCAATGGCAAAAGGAATCCTAGTCAATATATAACTCACTTTGTGGAGACTTGCAACAATGCCGGAATTGATGGTGATCTCATGGTAAAATAGTTTGTTTGCTTCTTGAAAGATAATGCCTTCGACTAGTATACTGACTTGGAGTTTGGCTCAATCGATACTTGGGAGCAATTGAAATGCGAGTTTCTTAAATGCTTTTACAGCTTTAGTTGTGTGGTTAACATGATTGAACTCACCAATGCACGTCAGTGGAAGGAAGAGCTTGTCATCGACTACATTCATCGATGGAGAAACCTTAGCATAAACTGTAGAGATTGGCTAACCAAAATTTCTGCATTCGACATGTGTCTTCAAGGGATGCATTAGGGACTATGCTATATTTTATAAGGCATCAAACCAAAGTCTTTTGAAGAATTAGCTACTCGATCACACGATATGGAACTTAGCATTGTGGCAGTTGAAAGCTCATTATTACTTATGCAAGAGCCCAAGAGAAATAAGCCTGAAGGTCATAGATTTCAGAAAGAGCACTCTAAAGGTCGAGGGAAAGCAATTTTCAGTAGTTAACTCTGTTATTATAAAGGTACCAAATAAAGTTAAAAGGAATGATTGTGCAACATGAACTACTTTTCAAAAAGGTGATAGAAAGAAGTCATCCCCGAAGAGCGATAAGAAAAAGTGTATTCATTCCCAACTCAGACATATCTAGAATGTTAGATGATCTGCTTGAGGCAAATCTCATCGAGTTACCAATTATAAAGCATTTTGTAGAAGCAAACCAAATGGACAATCCGAACTATTGCAAACATCATCGCTTGATCAACCATCCCGTATAGAAGTGTTTTGTGCTGAAAGCAAGATCATGAAGGCTACATGACAATGGAAATATCATTTTTCATGATGAAATAAAAGCCTCTAATATCATAACCATTGTCAATTTGGGCCCACACTAGTCACTCCCTACAATAAGTTTTGGCTTCTTTGAACCTATAGAACTTGACGCCATTTTACTTACGAGCTTCACTGTATCCTTAAGTTAAACTTCATGTATAACCCTTGCACCTAAAGTTGGCAACTTGAAACTTGATTCATCTGAAAATTATGATGACGAAGGATGGACTTTAGTCACACGTAGAAGAGGAAGGAAGAAACACATACAGATGACAAAGCCAACTCTAATAGGAATCTTGATGGTGAGGAAGCTAATTGATGAGCCAATACATCAAAAGATTCAAAAAAAATCCATATTAATTGGAAAAGAGGTCTTTCTAGCTCAAAACTTAAGAAAGCTCGTTACACTGATTGAGTACATGCCAATAGAGATGAGAAGGATGGACAATATACTTGCTGATTACTATCATGTTAATGAAGAGAAAACTCCTACTGAACCTGTCATGAAGGAAAGTAATGATGACTCTTTAAATTTGTCTCATGGTGTATGCACCACAGAGATATCCTTCAACGATGAAGACCTATTACTTGGATTAAAACTTCATAATCGGCCTCTTTTCATTAAAGGATATGTTGATGAAAAGATGGTGAATCGTATCTTTGTGGATGATGGTTCGACTATCAATATATTGCCTCTTAAAACTATGAAAGAGCTTGGGATTCCTATGGATGAACTCTTCCCTAGTCATCTGATGATTCAAGGTATTAATCAAGAATGGAAAATGCCATAGGAAAGATAAGACTTGCAATACACATGGAAGATATGGAATCCAATGCACTTTTCCATGTCATAAACGCTAAAATTATTTACAACATGCTACTTGGATGGCCATAGATACATGAAAATGATATGTCTCCTCAACGCCCCCACCAATGTTTTAAGTATTGTCAAGATGGACAAGTGAGAAAGATAGTGGCGAACAAGGACCCCTTTACCATAATTGAAGCTCACTTTGCCGATGCAAAGTTCTATTTTAAATCAATTATGATGAAAGAACTACGATCCCCACCTCACCATCCAAAAGAGGGAAAAGTTGACTCTAAAAACTCAAAAGGGCATAAGTCATCTGCAAATGAAAGAGTGACTCGTCCAATAAAGAATAAAGGAAAAGAAAAGGTGGTAAAAAACTTTATTAACAATAAGATATCACGTAAAGTCATGGTACTCTGATATATCCCAGTATCAACAAGAAAATAGGGTCAATCTTCATTTACTGAGGATGAAGAGAAGATCAATAAGGGGCTTGAAAACTTGACCTTGTTAGCAACTAATCTCATATTAAACAATGTCTTAAAACCTTTATTAAAAGGGTTTGTTCATCAGACTGAAGTGATGGTTACAAATCTTGAAGGACTCCTTAATAAACGAGCAAATGGTTTTGATCCCAATGCTTATAAGCTTTTAGCCAAGGCTGGTTATAGTCGTGAGGACATCAATAAGTTAGCAAAGGATGACGATAAGACTCAACTCGAAGGTAAACAAGTTTTTATAAAGACTAGGAAGGCTTGGAGAAAAAAGAAAACTTCTAGAAAAAATTTAAGGGATGGTCTTGGGTACGATTCTTCCACACCGTTGCATTTTCAGATTAATAAAGAAGCCTTGCAATACATAAGTGTGGAAGAAGTGAAAGACAAACAATAAAGTCAGCCTACACCTCTTAGAGCTTTAGTTTGGGATTGTTTTGGTGTGACTACAACTCGTGCTTTTGTTTTTGTCAAGATTGGAACTCCAAAGAATGGAAAGACATTAAAATGTACATCAGTCTTCACAAGACTTGGACAATCCAAGTCAAAAGATGACAAGCGTATACTCGATCATTAACCAAATTTGATGGATGGTTCAAAGGATCCTCGTAGCAAAATACCTTCACATATAAAGAGACAATGTGAATGGGTGATAAGTGTTGATGTGATATTAAAAAGGAAAAATGTACGATAGTGATCACAAATCCCACTAATGAAAAAATGTATCTCACTTCAAATCACATCATTATTGAAGAAGATGATAATGATAAACTTATCATCAAAGAAGATGTTGAGGAAGCTCCGCCCTCCTTTGAATCAGAAAATAAGCTTACAGTGAATGAGCTTAAAGAGATTAACTTAAGAACTGTTAAAAACCCACGCACAACCTTCATCAATGCAAACTTATCACCTGAAAAGGAAACGAATTACATGGAACTTTTGATGGAGTATCGAGATATGTTTGTTTGGTTTTATGATGAAATGTCAGGTTTAGACCCAAGGGTTATTGTCCATCAATTAATAGTAAAAAATAGGGTTACACCTGTAAAACAAACCTAGCGTCACTTTCGTCCTGAACTCATCTCATAGATTGAGACTAAAATCAACAAACTTATCCAAGTAGGTTTCATTCATGAGGTTAAATATCCTACATGGATTTCAAATACCATACTGGTAAAAAAAAAAGGTCAAATATGTGTTTGGGTGGATTTTCGAGACCTTAACAATGTTTATCCCAAAGATGACTTTTCACTTCCAATCACCGAGATTATGGTCGACGCTACCATGGGTCATGGGAGATTAACCTTCATGAATGGTTCATCTGGCTATAATCAAATTCGAATGGCACCCGTAGATGAGGAGAAGACGACCTTCCAGTATTCTAAAAGGAATATATTTTTATAAAGTCATGCCTTTTGGCTTAAAGAATACAGGTGCCACTTATAAAAGAATGATGTAGAAGATTTTTTTATGATATGCTTCATCAACATGTTGAATGCTACATTGATGACCTCATGGTGAAATCAAAAGAAAAAGAAAATCATTTGCAAGATCTTCTTTTGGTATTTAAATAGTTATGTCGATTCAAACTAAAATTGAACCCCCTAAAATGTGTATTTGGTGTGTCCTCAGGCAAATTCCTAGGGTTTATTGTTCGACATCGAGGAATTAAGATTGACAAGTCTAAAATCAATGTCATTCTAAAAATGTCAGAACCAAGAAACATCCACGAGTTGAAGAGTCTCCAAGGAAAATTGACCTATATATGGAGATTCATTTCTAACTTAGCAGGTTAATGTCAACCATTCAGCCACTAGATGAAGAATGATACATCATTTTATTAGGATGAAACTTGTACTAATGCCTTCAACAAGATTAAAAAGTACTTGTTATATCCACCTATCTCACAAGCGCTGGTATCGAGACGCCTATTTATCCTCTATATTATAGCTCAAATACATTTTTTTGGAGTGTCCTTGGCACAACAAAATGATGAAAGCAAGGAAAGCGTTCTTTACTACGTTAGTAGGACATTAAATGGGGTTGAACTGAATTATTCTCTAATAGAGAAGACATGTCTAGCATTAATATTTGTGATAATGAAGCTAAAGCATTACCTCCAAGCACATTCACTACGACTAATCTCTCGAGGTGACCCTCTCAAGTTCAACATCTCAAGGCCAATACTATCATGAAGATTGGAAAAATAGGCTTTATTGCTTAAGAATTTGAAACTGTCTACTTCTCATAAAAGGCGATAAAAAGGCAAGCATTAGCTGATTTTCTCATTGATCATCCTATTCCTAATGAATAGAAGTTCTCTGAAGACCTTTCTGATTGGGATGCTTTGTTTATTGAAATGTCAGAACCGTGGACAATATTTTTTAATGGTACAGCACGACAAAATCAAGTTGAAGCTGGGGTAATATTCATCACACTGGAAGGAGAGGTTTTGCCTTTCTTCTTTTCAATTACCGAATGTTGTTCCAATAATATGGCCAAATATCAAGCCTTGATTCTTGGGTTATTAATGGCGGTGAATATAAAGATGTCTCACCTAAAAGTTTTTAGGGATTCTTAATTAGTCATCAGACAACTCCTCTCACTTTATGAAGTTAAGAAGCCATAATTCATCCTATATCACAAGTATGCACTAAAACTAATAGCATCACTTGCTTGTGTCACTTTATAACATGCACCATGAAAAGAGAATAGGCAAGTCAATGCCTTAGCAAAACTGACGTCAACATTAGCATTATGTAGTAAGGAAATAAAAGTCCTTGTATGTCAAAGATGGGTCGTTCCACTAATAACTCATGACGTAGAAAAGAAAGAACAAGTGGGTGCAATTTTTATCTATAAGATAAAAAAAAAAAGACCGGTACAGTCGCTTATCGACTATTTGAGACATGGTAAGATACCTAAAAACCTACGCCATAAGACAGAGGTGAGGCGAAGAGCTTCTCATTTCATATGCTTCCAAGGCACTCTTTATTAACGCTCTTTTGATAGAGTTTGTTTGTGTTGTCTTGAAGAAGAAGAATAAGAAGTAGAAGCTACAAAAGCACTAGAAGAAACACACTCAGGGATCTATGAAGCACACCAATCGAGTCCTACACTTCCGAATTAAAAGAATGGGGTACTACCGGCGTACAATGGTGAAAGATTGCATAGACTATGCTAAAAAGTGCCAAAGTTGTCAATTGCAATGCTAATTTGATCTATCAGCCACCCATCTTTTACACCCAACAGTTGCTTCTTGACCTTTTGATGCTTGGGGGCTTGATGTGGTAAGACCATTACTGAAAAGTTATGGGGGGCATCTTTACATATTGGTCGCAATAAATTACTTCTCAAAGTGGGCAGAAGCTGCAACATTAAAAGAGATCAAGAAAGAAACAGTTGTAAACTTTATTCAGACAAACATCATATACCATTATAGGGTACAGAGATATATCATAATTGATAATGGATAGGAGTTCTACAATATAGCCATGAACAAGTTGTGTGCACAATATGGTTTCAAACAACATAACTCTTCCATGTACAATGCTTCGGCTAATGCTTGGTAGAAGTTTTTAACAAGACTTTATGCAATATTCTTAAAAAGGTGGTGAATCGCTCGAAAAAGGATTGGCATGATAGAATTAGTGAAGCGTTATGGGTTTATTGTACTACATTTCAGACACCGACTCAAGCTACTCCATATTCCTTGGTATACGGGGTTGAAGTTGTTCTTCCCCTAGAATGTCAAATTCCATCTTTAAGAATTGCAATCCAAGGACTCTCTAATGTAAACAGTGTTCATCTATGCCTCAAAGAACTTGAAGCTTTAAATGAAAAGCATCTTGAGGCACAACAACAATTAGAATGTTATTAAGCACAACTTTATAGAGCTTTCAGCAAAAAGGTGTGACCATGCTTGTTCTAAGAAGGAGATCTTGTCTTGGCAGTACGACACCAGATAATCATGTCAAAATACATAGGCAACAAGTTCCTCTCCAAATGAGATGAACCTTATGTGGTTCAAGAAGTCTACACCAACGAAGCTTACAAAATTATCGATGAGAATGGATTGAGGATTGGACCTATCAATGATAATTTTTTGAAAATATATGATGCTTGAAATCTGATGTAGCTCCTGGCCTGCCACGAGCTAAAACTGCAAAAGGCATAAAAAAACAAAAAAAATAAACTACGTTATAACTTGATCATTTATCCACAAAGGTACATAGGCAACTTGGAATTCGTTTTGAGTACAGTCACACACAAAAAAACTCAATGACAAAAAAAATTGTTTGAACTACGTTGTGACTTGATCCTTTGTCTACAAAGGTACATAGGCACCTTAAAAATTATTCTAAGTACAATCACACCATCCTTTAAAACTATTCGAACCCATATGATTGTTCACATGGAAAAAAAAAGGAATAAATAAACCTCAAAACACAATCATAACATGTAAATCCAGATAACAATACATAAGTAAAGGCAAAATATAGACTTTATTAATAAAAAAAGATTGTATTACATAAAGTATGTATTCTCAATATAAAGTTATAAACTAGTGTTACAAAAAAAAAAAGCATTCCAAAGCATAAGAAACCATCAGCATATTATGGCTTACATCTATGTCATTCTAACTCTTTTTGTTTGGCCTTCAACAGTCCTTTTAAATTTTGAAGAATGATTGTGTCAGTTTCACTTATCACAGGGGAAGAGGATATTGTAATGATCTTTGCTCGAATGTCGGAGATGATGATTTTTCTCTTAAAAAGCTCTTTATTATGCGCTTTGAAGGATGATTCTAACTCGCTCTTCTTGCTCTACAACTCCATCAGTTGATCCTCTATTTTTGTTATCTCAGCATGAGTGGTGGAAATAGATCTAGATGTCTCATCTTCAAAAGATTTAGAATTTTTTAGCTGCACTTCAAGTTTTTCAATGTTTAAGGCTTGTTGCACTGATGTCATCATAGGAGATAGTTAAGACTCTAAGTGGATAAACTTTTAAGCATCTTCAATCACCTCAGTCACCATTCCTCTGATAGAGGAGCAATCAACCTTTATATCTTCTGTGAAATGGAGGATCTTCTCAACTTAACCAGCTAAGTTAGGAATATAATGGACCGGTGTACAAACAATCTTAATTTTTATGCTCTCCCAACACTTAATAGCAAATTCAAATCTTATCACACCTATTATGTCATCAACATAATACCTAGTAACTCCTGAAGGCTCAAAAGCAGTAGCAAGTCCAAGAATACACAAGTTAGTCCCTATATTATTAAGGAATGGTGGAGGTGGTGCTATAGATCGATGATTAGATTGCTCATGTGGTAAACTAGATGAAGGATGAGAGTTTCTAATCCCAGCAACTAAAATATTGAAAGGATTAGGGCTAGCAACAGAAGCAACACTCATTTTCGGCCTAATATACATATCAAAGTCATTCCTCAGGTCTTGTTGACCAAGGTGAAACAAGGAACAATAACAAAAAGAAGAAGTGAGGTTAATATATGACAAGTAATATGAATTGAAGAGAAAAGAAAGTGTCAAACCAATTCATCAACATTGTCTGGCATGATTGATGCACTAGGGACTCCATGAAAAAACTCGGTCTGCAAGGATTAAACACCTTTTTGGTGCGTTTTAAACGTCTCCAATTATGATCATTATCTTCATGTTCATTGTCCTTAACATTTAAAATTGCTTCAACATTGTTTTTCTTCTCCTACTACACGTATATCATTATGAGAATCTAAGAAAAAAAGAGAGAGAGAGAGAAAATTAACAAGGCATATGGAAAAAGGATAAGTTTTTATTTACCAATCATGGAGAAAAAGATTGTGCACTCCTTTCCTTTCCCCCTAAAGAGTTAGTGGATTTCTTCTTGAGATGATCTTTTGAAGCACTCACTCTCTTCACACTAGGAATCACAAGTGGTGTTTTCTTTATGTGGGCACATGTTTGGGCACCATCCTCCTTGCCTAAATCAACATCAACTGCCTGTTTGTCTCTATTATGGGTAGGAGAAATTCTTTTATTTTTTGTTAAAATAGGGTCATTCTTTTTTCTTTTGTTTTTCAGGATACTGTAGCAACATTAGCAGGACTTTTGAGAATGATTTTCATCTCTAGATGACAAACTTTAGACCACTTTAGAGTTCATTAGTCCATGTAACATTTAGTCACCAAAAAACGTTTAGCGCTTAGAGGCAATGGAAGTTTGCACTGAGAATTAGTGTTGAATTTAGTAAAACTATGTCAAAGTTGAAATGCATCTTCCAAGGTTGGAACCCCAGTTCTCCCTCCAAATTCATGGGGAATATATTAGCAGAATCCAAATTGTCTACTAAATCTATCAGGATAATAGGAATCAATAATGAAAGTATTATCATAATGAAGAGTCAAATAGTCAGATTAAATATTCATAAAGTAGTCACTCTTGAAGACCGACAAGTTGCCATCATCACGCAAAACAACAACTTTGGCCAGGGGAAGTAATGTAGGAGATATGGTTCTCTTAGAATTTCTGAAAAGAGCATTACCTTGAGATTCATTGAAATGTTTTTCCAACCCCACGCCAGCATATTTTGTTATCCCAACTAACTTGGCAAGGCTAATAGTTGTTTGATGGGTGCCAAATTTTTCTGCAAGCCAACTACTGGGAAAATAAACAGGAAAGGGGATGTCTCGTGCATTCACACTTAATGCAGATTGGACTTCCTTTAGACCTTTGAAGATACTTGCTAGAAATGGTATCGCAAGAGAGAATTGCCTTTTAGTCGCCATCATAGATGCTACTTTGAAAGTACTAGGACGAATGAAACCAACATCTTTGCTAGGAAATACAAATTTGCATAGCCAACACGAAAGAAAAGTCGTTAAATAAACATTATCTTGAATATGAGGAGGGGCATTAAGCTCTTTAAAAGGATGGATGGATTTTTTGGAGCGAATACGAGACTTGTCAATTGAGCCAGATGGATAAGTAATCTTATTGGTTTCGCTAGACTTGCCCATGAAGAAATACACCTTTTATCTCAAGTCATCTCGAAACCAGAAATCTACCCAATCTTGAAGAGTCATTACATAGTCACCATCAACGGTCTTACATTCTTTATGAAAGGAAATAAATAGATAATTGCAGCTATTTAGAAGAAAAGAACGTCCTTTCTTATCAGCTTCATTAAGTTCATTAGCAAAAGGGGAGACTTCATCATAAAAAGTGCCAAAAATAGAAAGGTCGCTACATGATTTCAATTCCCAAAGTGACACAAACCCCTCGCCATTCGGGGTAGATAACGTGTTAGTAGCTGGATTCCAATGGTTGTAGAAAGAAAGGATAATATTCATCTACCGGTAATATGTAAAAAGGGATGCAAAAAAGGTGTCTTAAATATGTGCCCTCTTGAGGATCGGCTCATAGTGTTTCAAAATATCTTTTGTCCATTCTCAATACTTGAGAGTATACTCAAGTGCATCAGAAATTGGGAAATAATCCTTGCAAGTAGCATCTTCATCATGTTTACAATAGTCTAATAGCAGCAGATCAGGTAGAAAAGTGGTTGAATGTAGAAAAGAGGATTGAAGTTGTAAAAATGACTGAGGCAAACCACCATGACCATAAAGTTCATAAGAAGTCTCCGATGACTATGAAGTCAAATGCTTGATGCTTTAGGAAGATCACTTCTTAGCAAATGGACTAATAGCTGGTTCGTATATGCTAAGGCTTGTCCTCCATAATTACTAAGAACCTTTCAGAAAAAGAAGAAGAATTCCTGAAAGTCACCATTTAAAAAAATAATGCTTATTAGGTGCATATTTGAAAGAAGGGATAGGGAACAAGATTATAAATCCCATGATATTTATATGTCCTAAAAATAATAATAATAATAATAATAATAATAATAATAATAATAATAATAAGGGTAAGAAATTACCTTAAGCAAGAGCCAAAGAAGAGTGATGCTCTAACGTTTGGAAAGGGGTTATGAATTGTCAAAATTGATGGGTCGTAATAAAAATTTTACAACCGTGACTATTAAGAAAAAAAAACTCTTCAAGCACCAAGCCTTTTGAAATATTACAGCAAAATAATTCAGATCGCCAAAGAAACTCGCGTAGAACCCCAGGTCAAACGGTTAACCTACATCCAAATTCCAAAGAAAGTCAAAGAAAATTGAGTTATAATCCAACATGGGACAAATACTTATACCATTGAAGATATGATCCATTCATTAAACATGAAGAGGTCACAGAGTTATTCAAGTGAAGAAAGCCTCGCAAAAAAAGATAAGATTGAAAAAAAATATATTAATATGGTTGAGAAGCTGTAGGAAGAATTTATAAGATTTTACGTGCGAACGACATTGATTTCTGATGCAAACAAGAAGGTAAAACACTGGTAAAAGCTCTTTTATTTATAAGGCTGAAATGGTGGAATTGCTTTGGCCTTCATGTCTGATGAATTCTAGAGCTATGGGAGAAGTCCCCTTGAACTCGCAATGTTTGCAGAAATAATCCAGAGCTGAGAGAACACATCATAGTTTATCAATTCAGGGCTGAGAATATATTATAATTTATGGTAGCAATGATTAGGAAGCATTGGTGACAAGGATGCTGAATCTCTTGCGGCTACTTCAACCACTGGTTGGAAGATCATATATATTCACACATAAAGCCTGAGAAACTGTGTGAATGAGACCGGTTCACAGACTAAAACAACAAAGTTAAAGTTCTGCTACGATTGGTTTATAAGCATAATTGACATACAAGTTGAGGTTTTGCAATGCTGACAACGGTAAGAAGAATGATCAAGTGGAATCTATCTACAACAAACATTGCATCCAACTTCAATCCTTGATGATGATCTACATATAAATCATATGGAATCTGTCTACAACAAACGATGCATCCAATTTCGTAGACTTTTAAATATGTCTATAACTTAGAATCATGTCTTACATACATACGAAAGTAAAAAAAAAAACCTGCAATTGTAAAACAAATGATGAAAGGAGGCATGCATACCTGGACTGCTAGAAGGAGGTTGCAAAAGAGCTGCTAGGAGGAGGTTGCAGAAGAACTGCTAAGTTGAGGCTGCAATAATAATAAAAGAACAAAAGGAAGGGCTACGTGGTTGGTAACAAAAAGAAAGGCAATGTAATGTTCTTTTATTACCATACAACAAAGGATTTTTTTCCTGATTACAAAAGAAAAAAAATCTTCCTATTCTGTCAAAGTAAGGTCGGGTTGCTATTTTTTCCTCTTCTAAAAGAAATACATGAGGAGATATTAAAAGTCTTTCCTGTTTCAAATCACGGTAAAAGGAAACAAAAGAAGAAAAAAAAAATCTTCATGTTTTACTTTGGAACTTCTGTGGCTACTGGGTTGATCATACAAACTATCACCTTATGAGTACTACGAGGTGAAGGAATAAGCAGAAGCAGTAGCTTAACAAAGTGGCGAGGCAAGGAATTTTGTGAGCTTTAGGTTGCAAAAAAAATGGCTAGCACTAGCGAGCCTAAAGGAACCCTTTGAGGGGGGGCAAAATCTGAATTAGCTCTCTGAATTAATGATGATGCAACTGAGACTTCTAATGTGATCGCTAAAAAAAACAAAGGACAGTAATAGAAAGTGCCTATGAACACAAGGAGCTGGAATCCAGCACTTAAAGAGACAACCTTTTTAGTTGTATCTTCTGAAAAAATAGTAGATGAGATGGACCTTATATGCCTACTCTACAGCAATAAGTGTTCTTTTTTATTTAGTCGTTTTAAATATAGGATGAAAGCTTTTCATCTCTGATTTTATTTCAGGCTAACATTAAGCTTGAAGGCAACGCCATTGACTCTGAAATCAATCAGGTTCTATAATAAATTTCAATTCAAAGCTTCCTCACCCTGTCGCATGAAGTTGCTGGATTGATAGGAGGTGGAGTTGATTGTAGTCTTTGTCTATTCTTCCCCAATAAACATGCAATGATCTACTCAAAAAGCCGCCAATACGTCAAAGGATCTATTTGTGGTTTTGGTGTTATACAACAGCTGTAAACATTAAGGCAATGACAGTATTTCTTTCTTTGAGATACTTTCTTAATGCACCAATATATTTTCCAATGATAAACCTGATGATACTTTTGTTTGGAGTGCTAGGAGTTGTAATGGTGCTACTAGGATGTGTCTAACAAATTATGCTTTCACTCTGCATGGGTAAAGTCTGGTCATGCATGCTTTCTGTTTATCGTAACATAAAATATAGGCTTACGTTACAGTAAGCAACATTGACAATATGAAATTAGTAATGAATAAAATGCATAATTTGTTTCAATGCTGAATAAAAGGCATAGCATGAATAAAAGACTGGAGAATTTTGGGCTGATAAAACTTCTTTTTCAAAGTGGTTTTGATGAGTCAAAGCTTAAGAGCTATATCTTAGTCAGCCATGCAAACATGATGTTGTCGGGCCTGTCAATATATTCTTCTTTTCTTATTTAATTTCTTTCATAACTGTATATTATATTTTTCTTTTCTTATTTAATTTCTTTCATAGATGTATATCCCTTGATTATCTCTCTAAGATTTTCATTATTGTCTAGGCCTAGGATTAAGGGATCTGATTATGTTTATTAGACCCTAGAATTAAGGGATTTGATCATTCTTGATGTGTGTGTGTGTGTGTGTAACTCTCTTGAATGTACAAAAAACATTTCAGAATTTCTCTTGTATTATATTGTCATGGTATCAGAGCCAAAACTCTGAAATCAATTCATCTTGTGTTTGGTTCCTTATTTGGTTTTTCTATTCTATTTTTCTTGGACTTGATCTCTTGGTTCTTGTTTCTAGTTAAATCATGTCTCTGAAACGATCTGAACATTTTCTTGTTCAATTTACTGGAAAGAACTATTCTGCTTGGGCTTTCTAATTTCATATTTTTGTCAAGGGAAAGGAATTATAGGGTCATATTGCTGGGACAAATCCTGCACCTGACAGTGAGAAGGAGAAGGAGAAATATGTGAAATAAGAGGTGAAGGATTCTTAAATTATGTCTTGGATCCTTGGAAGTATGGAACACTCCATGCTTCTCAATCTCAAACCTTACAAATCCTCTAGAGAAATGTGGGATTACCTGAAGAAAGTTTACAACCAAAGCAATACAGCACGAAGGTTCAAATTGGAACTCGAGTTGGGTCAACTCAGTCAAGGCAGTATGTCAATACAAGAGTTTTATTCTTCCTTTGTAAATCTTTGGGCTGAGTACACAGACATTGTGGATGCAAGTGTACCTCTTGAAGGACTTATTGTTATCCAAAGTGTGCATAAGACCAACAAGCGTGATCAATTTTTAATAAAGTCAAGGGAGGAATTTGAAGCAATTAGGTCCAACATGATGAATAGAGAACCAGTTCCTTTCTTGGATATTTGTGTAGGAGAGCTTCTCAGGGAAGAAAAACGGATCATTACATAGGCTGTCTTGGAGCAGAAAGCTCAAAATTCTACTCCAATTTCTGTTGCTTACGCTGCTCAAGGGAGATCTAAAGGAGGCAGAGATATATCTAATGTCCAGTGCTATAGTTGTAAAGGATTTAGGCACATTGCCACTACTTGTACTAAAAATTATGCAACTATTGTAAGAAAATAAGGCATATTATCAAAGATTGCTCCATCAGACCTCCAAAGAAATCTAAAACTGCCTATAATGTCTCGGTTGGTTCCTCAAATGCTCCTAGTCCTGGTCAGTCTTCTATTACTCCTGAAATGGTCCAACAAATGATAGTTTCTGCTCTTTCTGTTTTAGGCCTTTCAGGTAACCGAAATTCTATTCTTAAGCCTTGGTATTTTGATTCTGCTGCTTCCAATCACATGACCAACATTGTCTTACCTTTAAATAATGTTCAAAAATATAAAGGAAATCTTCATATTCGTACTGCCAATGGTAATCCCTTGTCTATCACAACTGTTGGTGATATTTCAGCCCTTTTGAATACTATTTTTGTGTCTCCTAAGTTGTCCACTAATCTTATATCTGTTGGCCAATTAGTTGACAACAATTGTGATGTTCATTTTTTAAAATCTGGTTGTCTTGTGCAGGATTAAGTGTCCGGGAAGATGACCGCGAAGGCACCTAAAGTGGGACGCCTATTTCCCTTGCTTCCAACTCCTTCTCCTGTGTCAAATTATGTTGCCTGTAATGTTGTTCAATGTGATAATCAGGTGTGGCATAGACGTTTAGGACACCCTAATTCTCATGTACTTCGAGTCCTGTTTAAATCTGGTTTACTTGGAAATAAAAATTTGACTTCTTCTAATAATGATATTGTTGATTGTGCATCTTGCAAACTTGGTAAAAGCAAAACGCTTCCTTTTCCATTGCATAAAACCCGCACCACCAAACCTTTTGAAATCATGAATACTGATGTATGGGGTATTGCACCTGTAATTTCTCATGAACATTACAGATACTTTGTTACATTTATAGATGATTTCACTCATTTTACTTGGGTATATTTTCTTCGATCTAAAAGTGAGGTATTCTCTGTGTTTAAAGCCCTTCTTGCCTTAGTTGAAACATAATTTTCTGCCAAAATCAAAATTCTACAATCTAATTCAGGTGGTGAATATATGTCAAATGAATTTCAAATTTTTCTTCAAAGTCATGGGATCATATCACAACATTCTTGTCCTTTCACCCCATAACAAAACGGTGTGGCTGAAAGAAAGAATCGTCATCTTCTTGATGTTGTTCGAACTCTTCTCATTGAGTTATGTGTTCCTTCTCATTTTTGGTGTGAAGCTTTGTGTATTGTTGTTTATTTGATTAATCGATTACCATCTCCCAACTTGAACAATGATTCTCCCTACTTTCGTTTGTTTGGACATGCACCAAATTATTCCAATCTTCATATTTTTGGATGTGTTTGTTTTGTTCACCTTCCTGCACATGAGAGAAATAAACTTACTGCCCAATCTGTCAAGTGTGCTTTCTTAGGATATG
>Ga0307517_10004868_pt1 | contig 20461 bp, 21 predicted proteins | sample 23_EM_MG_FD_194515 | JGI IMG/M metagenome (GOLD analysis project Ga0307517, IMG submission 194515) | Populus trichocarpa ectomycorrhiza microbial communities from riparian zone in the Pacific Northwest, United States - 23_EM | ecosystem: Host-associated > Plants > Roots > Unclassified | place...
CCCGTCCCGGGGGACATGAGCGGAGTTGCCCACCCGGCTGCCTCGGCACGTGATGCCCGTCAAAGTGAGTGCAGTCGTTCGCGAACGGCAGCAACGGGCCGAAAGCAACACTCCAAGCAACAGCTGCGTTTCAAGCGTCGCGGGTGGCGCGAAGCGCGGTGGAGCAACTGAGATGACAGCGACCGCGCGCGTTCGCGGCCGCGCCGCCAGCGACCCTGGCCGAGCCGGCATCCGCCAGGTTGCGCTGCGTGCGGGCGTGTCGGTGACGACCGTGTCGCACGCGCTCAACGGCACGCGTTTCGTCAGCGACGACGCCCGCGCGAAGGTGGAGGAGGCGGCACACGCGCTCGGCTACGTGCCCAGCGAGGTGGCGCGATGGTTGAAGCAGAACACGACGCACACGCTCGGCATGCTGGTGCCCAACAACTCGAATCCCTACTTCGCGGAGATCATTCGCGGCGTCGAGCACCATTGCTACGGCGCCGGCTACAGCCTGCTTCTATGCAATTCCGATGACGACCTGCAGCGCCAGACCGACCACCTGCGCGTGCTCGTCGAGCGCCGGGTCGACGGGCTGGTGCTCGTCGCCTCGGGCGAGGACGCGCAGATCGTTGCCTGTTGCAAGAACCTGCGCCTGCCGCTGGTGATCGTCGATCGGGAGATCGATCGCATCGCCGCTGACCTGGTCGAGGTCGACCATGCCGCGGGCGGCGAGTTGGCCACGGCGCATCTGCTCTCGCTCGGACATGCCCGTGTGGCCTGCATCGGCGGCCCGGCGAAGCTGCGGCCGAGCCGGCAGCGCGAAGCGGGCTGGCGTCTGGCGTTGTCGAAAGCGAGTGTCAAGCCGCGTGCCGACGAACTCGTGCGCGGCGATTTCGGACCGCAGGGCGGTGCAGCGGCGCTGACTCGGTTGCTGAGTTCGGCGCGCCCGCCGAGTGCCGTCTTCGTGTGCAACGATCTGATGGCCATTGGCGCGCTGCACGCGGCGCATGCCGCGGGGGTGGACGTTCCGGGCGACCTGTCGGTGGTCGGCTTCGACGACATCGAACTCGCCGCCTACACCACGCCTGGGCTGACCACGATCGCCCAGCCGAAGGAAGCCATCGGCACGACTGCGGTGAAAATGCTGCTGGAACGCCTGCGCGACGGGCGCAGCGAACCGCGGCGCGAGATCCTGCAGCCTGAATTGCGCTTGAGGGCATCGAGCGCAGCACCGGCCGAGAAGAACTTGCGGATGAAATCATGAGCGCGACCATCGTCGTTGTCGGCAGCCTGAACATGGATCTGGTGATGCGCATGGACCGTGCGCCCGCCGGCGGAGAGACCTTGCCAGGCCACGACTTCGCGACGCTGCCGGGCGGCAAAGGTGCCAACCAAGCCGTTGCCTGCGCGCGGATGGGTGCGCGCGTCGCGATGGTCGGCCGTGTCGGTGCCGACGCGAACGGAGCGGTGCTTCGGGCGGCGCTGGCTGCCGACGGCATCGATGCCGGCGAGGTCGATGCGCTGCCCGCGGTGCACAGCGGCGTGGCGATGATCTGGGTCGAGGAGGGTGGTCAGAATCGCATCGCCCTGGCGTCCGGCGCCAACGGACTGCTGGATGCGGCCGGGGTCGAGCGCGCGGCGGCGCTGATCGACGCGGCGACGATGCTGATCGTGCAGCTCGAGGTGCCGATGCCCGCGGTCGAGGCGGCCGTTGCGCGTGCACATCGGGCCAGGGTCACGGTGCTGATGAACGCCGCGCCGGCCATGGCTTTGTCCGCATCGCTGTGGCCGCAGATCGACATTCTGGTCGTCAACGAGAGCGAGGCGACGGCGCTGTCCGACGTGGCCGTCGTCGATCATGCCTCGGCGGCAAGCGCCGGCGTGAGCTTGCGCGAGCGCGGCCCCGACCGCGTGCTCGTGACGCTTGGTGCGCAGGGCGTCGTTGTCGTTGATGCAGGCGGCGCGCGCCATGCGCCGGCGCACCCGGTGCAAGCCGTCGACACGACCGCTGCCGGAGACACCTTCATCGGCGCCTTGGCCGCGGCGTTGTGCGAAGGCCGCACGCTGGATGAGGCTGTCGCGCTCGGCCAGGCGGCGAGTGCGTTGTGCGTCACCCGACGCGGCGCACAGGCTTCGATCCCCTATCGTCACGAATTGGTGGGCTGACTTCGACAATGAAACGTACCCGCCTGCTCCATGCCGAGCTCTCCGAAGTCATCGCCCGCCTGGGCCATGGCGATCTGCTGGTGATCGGCGATGCGGGCCTGCCGATTCCGGAGGGCCCGCGCCGTATCGACCTCGCACTGACGGCCAACGTGCCGCGTTTCCACGAGGTGCTGGCGGCGGTGCTGAGCGAGATGGCGGTCGAGAACGCTGTGATCGCCGACGAACTGGCGCCGAACAATCCCGGGGTGCACGCCGAGCTCTGTCGGCAACTGGACCAGATCCCGATCTCGACGACTTCGCACGAGGAGTTCAAGGCGGCGACAAGAACTGCTCGCGCCATCGTGCGCAGCGGCGAATTCTCTCCGTATGCCAATGTGATCTTGCGCGCTGGTGTGGTGTTCTGAGCTTGCAGGCGATGGTTCGCGTTGGCGCGGGGCACGGTGTCCGCGAACAATCAGTTGCGGCGCGCCCGACACGGCCATCGGGTCATCCGACCCGGCACGTCACCCGGGTCGCCGAGCGGTTCGCTTCGAGCCTTTGGCCTCAAGTTGCCTGGACTTCGTCTCGGCAATGAACCAGCGCACGAAATCGTCGCCGATCTTGGGCCGACCTCGCCGCGTCATGATCACGTAGCCCTTGTCATCGTTCGTCGCGATCCCGGACGCCACGACAAGATCGCCACGCCGGATTTCCGCGGAGAACACATTGACTGGGCACAACCCGATGCCGTGCCCCGCGATGACAGCCGTCGCCAGCAGATTGAAGTCCTGGTAGATGGGGCCGCTCAGTGCTTTCGTCAGCTTCAGTCCCGCGGCGGCTGACCACTCCTTCCAGCCCTCGCGAGAGGCGTCGTGCAAAAGATCGGACGCAATGATTTGCTCCGGTCCGTTGAACGGCCCGCGTTGAGCCATGAAGTGGGGGCTGCAAACCGGCTTGTTGATCCGCGAGAACAACTGCTCGGTCAGCACGTCCTTCGAGTGGTCCTCGCCGTAGGTGATCAGGACATCGAGATTCGAACTCGCCAACTTTTCGTCGGCGTGCGCATAGACCACCCGAATGTCCACATCGGGATACTCGCTGGAGAACTTGCCGAGACTGGGGACGAGCCAGCGTGTCGCGATCGATGGGATGCATCCGACACTGAGGCTGGCGCCGGTGCAGGTCTTCTTCACCGTGCTACAGGCGTCCGTGATGCCGGACAACAGTGGCGCGATCCGTGCGAACAACTGTTCGCCGGTGGTGGTCAGGCGCACGCCGCGCCCGTGCCGCTGGAACAGAGGCGCCCCGAACCAGTCTTCCAGGTTGCGCATCTGGTGGCTGACAGCCGCGTGGGTCACATGGAGCTCGTCTCCAGCCCGCGAAAGACTCATGTGCCGTGCTGCAGCTTCGAACGCGCGAAGTGCGCCGAGTGGTGGGGCCGTCATGTGAGTAATTCTTACATGAGTCCGCAGAAATGATCAATTGTCCGGACGCACTTCTGCTCAGACACTGACGTCAGTGCGCTAGGCCATGGGGACCATGCTCTACCGCCAGGAGCGCGAATCATGAGCAATATTGAAGAGTAGGAGGTGTCGTGTTTGTCAGATCCTTGAAGGACGTGGAACCCACGGAACGCTTCGTCAACTGGGGCAACGGGACAAGCCACCGGCTCTTGACCGCTGTCGACGAGATGGGATTCACCGTCTGCCACACGGTCGTGCGCGCCGGCACGGAGTCGCTGCTGGAGTACCGTAACCACCTGGAAGCCTGCTACTGCATTGGCGGCGAAGGCGAGGTGGAAGACATGAATGGGAACATCTACCCCATCGCAGTCGGCGACATCTATGTGCTGAACAAGAACGACAAGCATTACTTGCGTGCTGGCAAGAACACTGACCTTGTCCTGGTCAGCGTTTTCAACCCACCGCTGCAGGGAACCGAGAGACACAGCTTGGACAGCGCCAACGGCTCTGCGTACTGAGCGATTGCCAAGAAACCAACCGAGGGACCACTGAATGAACAGCTTCCACACGAAGACGTTTGCGGCTGCAGCCGTGGCTGCACTGGTAACGATGGCCGCGCCCGCCTGGGCGCAGGGCACGATAGCCAAAGGGGTTCTGAAGGTCGGCTCCGACCTGACCTACCCGCCGTACAACTACATGGCCGACGGCAACAAACCCGCCGGTTTCGACGTGGAGCTGATGGCCGCGCTGTCCAAGGCGGCGGGCATGAAGGTCGAGATCCTCGACACCCGGTTCGAGAATCTCATCATCGGCGTGCGCGGTGGGCAGTTCGACGTCATCGCCTCCACCCTGTATGTCAAGCCCGAACGCGCCAAACAGATCGACTACATCGCCTACATGAAGACGGGCGTGTCGATCGCGGTGGCCACGGCGAGCAAGAAGAGCTTTGCCAAGCCCGAAGATCTGTGCGGCCAAAAGGTCGGCTCGATCAAGGGGGCGGCCTGGCTGGAGAAACTCGCGGCGATGAACCAGGGTGTGTGCAAGGCCAATCCGATCGACTCGCGCGAGTTCCCGACCTCGCCGGAGACCACGCAGGCCATGCTGTCGGGCGGTGTGGACGCGCAGATCGAAGACTCCGCCGTGTTGCAGGATGCAGCGACCAAGCTGGGTGGTCGGATCCAGATCACCACCAAGGAGAACTTCTATCCGGTCATCGTGGGCCTGGGCGTGCGCAAGGGCAACGACGATCTGGCTGGAACACTTCGCAAGGCGCTGGCAACCCTGCAGGCCAACGGAAGCTATGACGCGCTGATGAAGAAGTACAACGTGTCCAAGCCCAGCGACGCCGAGTTCAAGGCCGCGGTCGGCAGCTAGCGTCCCGTACTGTCCGTGGCATATGTCTTGCGTCGGCGTTTGGATCTCTGGCCTGGGCGCCGATCCCCGGCCTGGGTTTGGAATGAGCGACTGCGGACGTGAACCTGGACCTGTCATACCTCGCCGGCCTGGCCACCAACCGGGACTTCTGGAACGCCTCGGCGCTGGTCGCCTGGCTCAGCGTGCTCACCTGGACGCTGGGGACCGGCCTGGGGTTCCTGGTGGCGATGGCCCGCTTGAATGGCCCGGCCTGGCTGCGGCAGGTCTCGAGAACCTACGTCTGGTTCTTTCGCAGCCTGCCGCTGATGGTGCTGCTGATCTTTGTCTACAACCTGCCGCAGGCGTTCCCCAGCCTGCGCCCGGTGTTGTCGAATCCGTTCTGGGCCGGCCTGATCGCGCTGGTGGCCAGCGAGACCGCGTACCTGGCGGAGATCCATCGCGGCGGCTTGCTGGCCGTTGACGTCGGGCAGCACGAGGCCGCGCGTGCACTGGGCATCCGGGCCTTCGGGAAATACCGGCACATCGTCATCCCGCAGTCGATGCGCGTGGCCTTGCCGTCGCTGGGCAACGAGTTCATCACGATCGTCAAGCTGACCTCGCTGGTCTCTGTGATCTCGCTGGCCGAGGTGCTTCTTGTCGGGCAGCGCCTGTACACCCGCAACTTCATGGTCATCGAGACGCTGCTGGCGGTGTCGTGCTACTACGTGCTGATCGTCACCATCTTCAGCGGCGTACTCGGTCAGATCGAGCGCCGCCTGGATGTGACGCGCCGCGGAGGCGCCGAGACCGTGACGACCGGTGGTGACGCCGGCAAGGGGCCGCCAAGAGCCGAACGTGATCGGGTCATCGGCGAGCCGGTGATCGAGATGCACGGCGTCAGCAAGTCGTTCGGGCCCAAGGCCGTTCTGAAGGGCATAGCCCTGATGGTGCGATCGGGCGAGGTGGTGAGCATCATCGGCCCCTCCGGGTCCGGCAAGACGACGCTGATCCGCACCATCAACTCGCTGCAAGACATCGATGCGGGCGAGATCCGGTTCAAGGGCGCGCCGTGGATCAGCGCTCATCAGGGCAGGTACACCGTGTCGGCGAATTTCTCCGAAGAGGTCACCGGCGTCGGCATGGTGTTCCAGTCGTTCAACCTCTTTCCGCACCTCACGGTCTTGGGCAATGTGACCCTCGGGCCGCGCTACCACCGGCTGGGTACGGACGCGCAGACCCGGCAGACGGCGCTGCGCAATCTCGAGAAGGTGGGCATGGCGGCGCACGCGATGAAGTACCCGCACCAGCTGTCCGGTGGGCAGAAACAGCGCGTGGCCATTGCGCGCGCCCTGGCCATGCAACCCAAGGTGATGCTGTTCGACGAACCCACCTCGGCGCTCGACCCGGAGCTGGTCGGTGAGGTGCTGCAATCCATCGAACTGTTGGCCTCCGAGGGCATGACGATGATCATCGTCACGCATGAAATGCGATTCGCCACCCGCATCAGCGATCGCATCGTGATGATGGAAGACGGCAGGGTGATTGCAGACGTGAGCAGGCAGGAGCTTGATGCAGCGCCTGGCAGCAGCCGCATCCGAGCCTTCATCGCAAAGGCCGAAGGCGGCAATTGAGTTCGGACCCACGGCGATGGGGTGGGGCGTTGCGCTTGTGCCCGACATAGGCGCCGGACGGCCGCGAGGCCGCCCGAGTTCGCCGAGTGACAGAGGGATACTGACGAGGTCATCCTGATCAACATGTCCGGTGTCGCAGAAGACAATCGCGCTTCACTCCGGCAAGCAGTAGTCCTTGCAACTCTTTAGACTGATTTCATCCTGCCCGCAAGGATGCAGAAATCACTTCTTCACAACAGACGAAAGACTTTTCCGATGACATTCGCATCCACCACCTGTGCGCCTGCGGCCCGTTGGCTGCCTCGTCTTTTGCTGGGCCTCGGTGCGGCGCTGCTGGCGCCTGCGCTTCATGCCCAGCCCCACAAGGAGGTCCTCGACCGATCCGCCGGCTACAAGGACGAAGCGCTGCTGCTGCTCGAACGCCTCGTCAACATCGACTCCGGCACGGCCAACACCGCAGGCCTCGAGAAGGTGCGGGGTGTGGTGGTCGACGAGCTGCAAAAACTCGGTGGAAGGATCGAAACCTTTCCGGCCACGCCGCACCCCGGCAGCAACGTGGTCGCGACCTTCGACGGCACCGGCACCCGCAAGATTCTGCTGATGGCGCACATGGACACGGTGTTCGCCGACGGCGTGGCGAAGGCCAAGCCCTTCTATATCAAGGACGGTCGCGCCTACGGCCCGGGCGTGATGGACAACAAGGGCGGCGTGGTCGCTGGTCTGTACGCGATCAAGATCCTGAAGGCGATGAACTTCAAGGACTACGGCCGCATCACCTTCCTGCTCGACACCAATGAAGAGGTGGGTTCGGCTGACACCACGGCGCTGATCCGCCGCGTGGCCAAGGAACACGATGTCACCCTCAACCTGGAGCCCGGCCGGCCGGCGGATGGCCTGGTGGTGTGGCGCAAGGGCGGCGCCACGGCCACCGTGGAGGTCAAGGGGCGGGCGGCGCACGCCGGCGTGGCGCCGGAGTCGGGCCGCAACGCGGCGATGGAGGTGGCCCACCAGATCCTCCAGCTCGGCAAGCTGGGCGATGCCGAAAAACTCACCACGATCAACTTCACCGTGCTGAGTGCCAACGGCGCCACCAATGTGATCCCCGAGAACGCCTCTGCCAAGGGGGACGTGCGTGCCCTGACGCGCGAAGAGTTCGATCGCATCGAGCGCGACTTGGCCCGCGTCTCGCAGAACAAGCTGATCGCCGACACGCAGGTCAAGACGACGCTGTCGCGCGGCCTGCCGCCGATGCCGCGCACACCGCAGTCCGACGCGCTGGTCAAGACGGCCGAATCGATCTACGCCGAGATCGGCAAGAAGCTCACCATCGAGGGCTCAGGCGGTGCCGCCGACGCGAGCCTGGCCGCCGATGTCGGTGTGCCCACGCTCGATGGCTTCGGTATCGTCGGCGGCGGCATTCATACGCCGGACGAATACGCCGAGGTCGAGAGCGTGGTGCCGCGCTTCTACCTGCTGACCCGCATGGTGATGGAGCTCAGCAAGAAGCCTTGAGCTCGATTGGCAGAACGAAACACCGCGCAGTGTGTGCGAACGAACAGACTAGGACTTGCCAATCCGCCTAAAGTGGGCATCAACACCGTGCCATCATCGCACAAGGGTCTGATCAAGATCATCCGCCACCCGGAGGAGACCGAGGCGATCGATTGAGACATCGACAGGCGAGTTCGACCGGATCACGCCCGATGGCACAGGTCGTCGGCGAGAACGGAACAAAGGAGACATCATGAGCATCACGAAGCTTGGGGCGTTTCGCGGTACCGAGTGGCGGCAGCTGTTCGTTGAATGGTTGCTGAAGTCCTCGCCTGATCTCAATCCGGACGCGGCAGATGAGCTGTCCGATTCTCAATTTCTCGCGTTGGCTGCACTGACGCCGGAACAGGCCGTCAGCCAGTATCTTGCGACCGAAGCGTCGCGACGGACAACAACGTGCGCACCAAAGGCTGACGACGCCCTTCAGGGATAGCGGCAGACCGAGTCTGGACCGACCGGGAGCGAAAGACACCGTGTCGAGGGGGCCCACTGCTCCGCCGGTGGCTGCTGAATAGCGTTATGTGCTCTAGCGTACAGACGCGCACCCGAACACGGACTTCAATACCTTGTCATGTCTTCGCAATTCGCGCACTGGCGGTTGCGGGCGTGGTCGTGCTGCGCTGTCGGGCAGAACGCGGCGAACGAGGGCCACCCTATGGCTTCAACGAATCAGTTCTCAAGCGGGTCTGACCGCGGCGCTGTCCCTTCCCGCCCGATTCCTGGCGCCGCATTCAATTTCTCATCGGTTGACGCGGAGCAGAGAGCCGCGCAGTCCTCCACGTATGGACTCGCAACCGTATTCGTGCTGATGCTGATCCTGTTGGCGGTCATCGCGACGATGCTCTGGATCAGGTAGCACGGGCGGAACACTTGCAGAATCTCATTTTCACCGTCGACTACACCCGCGCCGATTGGGTCAAGAGGTTCGCGTATCGCGCGATGTTGTGCCGCAACGAGCTGGATACCGAGTCGGCCATGCTGCTCGCAGACCGCCAGTTCGATGGTCTGCGCGGCAACAACCCCGAGGCCGCCGCCGAACACTTTGTGGGCCGTACGTTCCAGCCACCTGCGCTCCAACATAAGCCCTATCGAGACACATCGAACGTCGCGCGACGTTTGGCCGACGTCTCGGCCGCGCAGGTCAGCAAGATTCGAGTAAACGCTACAGCAGTCGAGTGACGGCGGGGCAAAGAGGACGCGCGGTGCGGGCCGATCTGTGCCTTGGCCTGCCCGCGGACGATTGCCAGTTTGACGTGGACCAAGGCCGCATCAATGCCCTTTGATGCGCTCCGCAGCGACGTTGGTTAGGTGACCGCCGCAACAGTGGGCGCCGAGAATTCGTTTCCGACCAGCGCCCGAGCGTAGAAATAGCTGCTGCGGCCCCGGTCGCTGAGCTCGTCAATCTGCACGTGCCCTTCTGCGTCGCACGGAAACGCATAGCCGCAGTGTCTGCTGAACAGGTTGAGGAAGCGCAACTCATAGTGGGCGGCCTTGCTGGCCGCGGGTCCGGGTGCTTGTTTCATTGGGCAGTTTCGCCTTGACGCCGAGAAGGGCACGGCGGAGCGCCAGGCACAACGCTCCGCATTCATGCTTTGCCCGCCGCACTGTGGGTGCAGATGAAATGAGGCCGCGCCTTCGCAGAATGTGCGCTTCGAGTCGCCACCTGTCTGTGCGTTGTCGCACTCACCAGATCCCCGCGCCGACATCGAGGGGCCGAGCCTTCGGCCGCCACCACGCCTCCGGGGAATCGAAGAAACTGACGCTACCTGCAAAGTCTGACAGATGCTCAAACGAGCGATACCTGTTGCAATGGGTTGCGGCATCGGTTGAGTGCCATCGTCGAGCACAACCAAGTCTGGACATTCCAACTGGCAATAGTTCATCACTCGCGCAGTCGCTGGTTCGAACTGCAGATCATCTCGACCACGCCCTGGTCGACTGGGATGGGCTGCCTGTGAAAAAGATCGCTCGGAAATTCGACCGCGCGCGAGCGAGAACGCTTGGCAAGCTTTCGCGGGCCCGGACCCAGTTGTCACGCACGCAAGCGGTCCTCGCGCAAGTGAATCAACAAGTGCTCGAGGCGACCGAACGCCTCGCTGCCTGCGATCAAAGTCAGCTCGTGCGTGAAGCGAACGAGCAGCTGGTGATCTCGGCGCTGAACGCCCATACCGCGGCCGAACTCGCCGAGCGCTCGCGCCGCGATGGCGCGACGTCCTTCGAACGTCGGGTGCGCAGGGAACTGCGTGCCAAGGACGCCCTGGCCGCGATGAACGTCAATTTGGAGGACCGTGTTTCCGAGCGGACCCGGCAGCTCGAGATGGCGCGCGACGACGCGCTCGCCGCGGTGCACGCCAAGGAGGAATTCCTGTCCAACATGAGCCACGAACTTCGCACCCCGATGAATGGCATGCTCGGCGCCCTCGAACTGTTGACAACGTCGGAATTGACGCCCAAGCAGGCGCACTACCTCGAGGTGGCGACGGCGTCGGGCGAGGCCTTGCTCGCGATCCTCAACGAGGTGCTGGACTTCGCGAAGATCGGCTCGAACCTGCTTCACGTGGACTGGACGCCGATCGACGTGAATGCCATTGCGCGCTCGGTCGCGGCACTGTTCTCGGCGCTGGCCGAGCGCAAGACCATCGACCTGCAGTTCATCCCCGATCCTGAGCTGACGGAGATGCGGATGGGCGATGCCCTGCATCTGCGCCAGGTTCTGCTCAATCTGGTGGGCAACGCGATGAAGTTCACGCCGCACGGCCAGGTGACTCTTCGGACGCGGCTCATTCGCGATGGCGACCTCGAGCGTGTCGCCTTCGAAGTGAAGGACGCCGGCATCGGCATTGCCGCGTCGCAACTGGAGCGGATCTTCGAGCCCTTCGTTCAGGCCGATGATCCCACCCACGAGCGGCCGGGAGGAACGGGCCTGGGGCTGTCGATCAGCCGGCAATTGGTGCGGGCCATGGGCGGTGAGTTGAAGGTGACCAGCGTTCACGGCCAGGGTTCGACATTTGGCTTCGAGCTGACGCTCGACCTCGCCCCGGTGACCGCGGCCATGCCATTGAACGCAATCGAGGACGAATCAGGTGCGGAACGCCTGAAAGGTCGCGTTCTGCTGGTCGAGGACAACCTGGTCAATCAGATGGTGGGCATCGCCATGCTGGAGTCCTTGGGGCTCGATGTCGTGTCTTCGGACAATGGCGAAGAGGCGCTGGTCAAGATGGCAGAGATGTCGTTCGAGTTGGTGCTGATGGACTGCCACATGCCCGTGATGGATGGCTATGAGGCGACGCATCGAATCCGCGAGGCCGAGTCCCGCGATGGCCTTCCCCGGATGCCTGTCGTCGCCTTGACCGCCAACGCATTCAAGAACGACGTGGATCGATGCCTGGCCGCCGGAATGGATGCGCATTTGGCGAAGCCCTACTCGACGAAGCAGTTGCGTGCCGCCCTCGCACCCTGGTTGCAGGGGGGACATGCTGGGCCTCAGCGCCGCCGCTGACGTGGTGTGTTCGGCTTTCGCTGTGGCGCTCGCGCGCCGGTCAGGGGGTCGTCACGGCGAGCGTACCGTGCCAGGAGATTCATGCGGGGTCTCAGACCGGCCCACAACGTAGGCGGGCTTTTTTGTCGGACGGCCTCCAAGCAGACCTTCCTGGCCGGCGAGCATCTTGCCGATGCGGATGCCGCTCGCGTCGATGCTGAACTCGCGCAACTCGCTCGAATGGGCGCTCGCCCGCACCTTGACGACGGCCATCACGCGCAGCAGGTGGCTGTCGACCTCGATGTAACGCTGCACGATGATCGCGTCCGTCATGAAGGCGGTCCCATAAGGGCTGAAGCGCAGATCGGTGTAGCGGTCTTCCAGCTCGGAGGTCATCAACACCGTGACACCGATTCCTGCCAGCGCGGTGACCAGGCTGGACAACGATTCCCGGAAGTCTTCGCGGAATGTCGGTGCCAGCGCGAGCTCGAAACCCGACAGCGAGTCGATCACGACGCGGCTGGCGCCCAGGCGACGGATCTCGCGCATCAGCATGAACGTGATCTCGTCGATCGAGAGATCGGCTGCCCGGCTGTCCACCAGGCCCACCTGACCACTGGCGATCAGGTTGGCAACCATGCGGCTGCGCGATTGGCTCGGGTGCTGCTCGAAGGCGGCGATGACGCCGGTCTCTCCGTTGCGCGCACCTTCGGCCAGGAAGGCGGCAGCCAGGATGCTCTTGCCCGATCCGGATGGCCCGGCGACAAGCAGCGAGTAACCGCTCGGCAAACCGCCGCCGAGCATGTCGTCCAAGCCGGGCACGCCCATCTGCACTCGGGGCGCGGCCAGGGCCGAAGCGGCGTCGGCCGCCGTCGGTGCGACCATGCTGGCGGGTGCGAACACCTCGAGACCGGCCGCGCCGATCCGGAAGGTGTGCAGCCCGGGCAAGGTGGGTTGGCCGCGCATCTTCATGATCTCCATCTTGCGGACCATGGAGTTGCGCTGCACGCTCTGGCGCAGCCAGATCAGGCCATCCGACACGGTGAACACCGGGTTGGCATCGGTCTCGCTGAAGTATTCGCCGATCAGGAAGGTCGTGGCCTGCCAGCTCGTCATCAGCATGCCGAGCTGCTGCAGGAACTGCTGCAGGCGGTTGTGGGGCCGGCGGTCGTTTTCGCTGGCGAGCACCACCGACCGGAACGAATCGACGAAGACAAGCGCGGGATTGTGCTGCGTCACCTCGTCGAGGATGCGCTTGAGCACCCGGTCCAGGTCGCCCGTCACCGCGTCGTCGGACAGGTTGATGAATCGGACCGATCGGTTGATCGCCTCGGTGTCGAAGAATTCGAACTGCTGCTGGTAGCGCAGCATCTTCAGCGGCGGCTCGCCCAGCACCGTGAAATAGATCGCCGGGCGCTCGGGTGTGGCCAGCGCAAACATCATCTGGTGCGCGAGCGTGGTCTTGCCGCAGCCCGGCTGACCGGCGATGAGGTTGAACGAGAACTCCGGCAGCCCGCCGCCGAGGATCTCGTCCATGCCAGGGACGCCGGTGGCCAGGCGATTGATTTCTACTTTGGTGTTCATGGTGTGGTGTCCTGCGCGGATGGACCGCTCAAAAAGGTGGTCCATACCGAGCGAAGCAAGCGCTCGGCGAGCGACGCGCCGATCAGCTTGATCAGCATGTCATTGAAGGTCGTCAGGAAGAGCACGCTGCTGGCAGCGGCTTCTGCGCTGGTCTGCTGAGCGAGCGCCGATTTGAGGGACGTTACGTCGACCGCGATGGGGTTCCCTTCGGCCACGGCCGCCATCCAAGCGTGGGTCCGAGCGGTCAGATGCAGGCTGCGGTTGACCAGCGCTGCAACACCGAGCTTTCCGACGATGGGAGTCAGGGCAGCGTCGAAGCCCCTACACGCTTCAGCGGTCAGCTCGGCGATCTCATCGGAACTGGCACCCGATCGCATGCCCGCTGCGAAGAAGGAGGTCATGAGATCGCTCGGCTGGTTGTTCATAGGGACCTGTCGCTGACGGTTGCCTTGATTGCCCAAATTGGCTGCCTTCGGCAGCCGATTGCGAACTGGCGCTGGATGGGCGATCAGGAGCTCGAATGTTGGATCGCCTGGCGCGGGGAGGTCAATCCGCCGACCACAGGTGCCATCGACCTTTGCACTCGCGACCGATGTCTGCTGCGCGAGGGTTCGCGGTGCGATTCGACCGTGGTGACGCTAAACCTTTGCAATTGCGTCGTCTGTGCGCAAGCGCACATGCTGTTGTGGCGGCAGCCCGCTGGCGCGTCCGATTCAACCGGCCCGCCAGCCTGCGCGAACTTGACCGCGAAGGCGGCCTTCCACTTCAGCGCAAGCGGTCTGCAGCAGGCCGGAGATCTGGTGAATGCGCAAAGGCGTCATGCGCTGCGACAGCGCGGCCACGCTCAACGCCCCGATGACCTGGCCCAAACTGTCGCGGAACGGGTGCCCTACCGCGGTCACGCCAAAGTTGATCGTGTCCAGGATCAGCGAGACACCGCGTTCGCGCGTCTGAAGGCAGGCCTGTGCGACGACACCCGCGGTCAGCTTCCCGAACGGGTGAAGGCTGGGCGCAATCCGGTCGATGATCTCGGTGCGCTCTTCCTCGCCGATCGCGGCGAGGATGGCGAGCCCGCCTGCGCCCACGCCGAGCTGACGACGGCTGCCCACGTCCAGCACCAGCGTGCGGATCGGGAAAGAGCCCTCGCGCCGATGAAGGCACACGGCGTCGAAGCCGCTGCGCACCACCAGGTAGACCGTGTCTTCTGTGGCCTTGGCGAGCGTGTCCATCGATGGATCGCACAAGTCGCGAATGTCGTACATCGTCGAACTGGCCATCCCCAGTTCGAACGCCAGGGGGCCCAGCCGGTAGCGCTTGAACTCGGGATTCTGGTCAACCAGACGCTCGGCGCTCAACTGCTTCAAGACGCGGTGCACCGAAGGGTGGGGCAACTGTGCGCGAGCGGCAAGTTCAGTGAGCGGTAGCCCGCGGGGGCCGGCCGTGGCGAGCAGTTTCAGCAAGAGCACGCCGCGCTTCAAGGACCCCGCGTCGTTGGTCGATGGCATTGTTCGAAAAAGAGGGTTGTTCCTGTCGGGTCTGTCTCCCGAGTGGCATTACAGCATGCGACACCGCCAGAGGCTCTCCTGGGCAGAGCCTGTGCCCGAACGCAGACCAAGTCATGTCCGGTTAGTGGACAACTGGCGCGACAACTGCTGCGCGGCTTCGTAAAGTGGGGCTCGATGAGCAGTCGCCCTGGGCGGGTCAGCTGGCAAGGCCATATGAGCACACAACAAGAATTGACAGGCAGAGTCGCGGTCGTGACAGGCGGCAGCAGCGGTATCGGTGCTGCATGCGCCAGGGCGCTCGCGGCCGAGGGGGCGCGCGTGGTCGTGGGCTATCACCGGGGCCGCGAGCGAGCCGAGACACTCGTTGCGCAATTGCGCGGCAAAGGCCACGCGGCGGCGGCCATCGCCTTGGACGATGTCGCGGGGCACGAAGCGTTGGCCCAAAGTCTGCAGAGTGACTTCGGCAAGTTGGATCTGTTGGTCAACTCCGCCGGCTACACGCAGCGGGTGCCCCATGCCGACCTGGAGACGATGGATCCCGCGCTGTTCAACGAGATCCTGAGCGCCAATGTGGGGGGGCCGTTTTCTGTCACGCGTTCGCTCCTGCCGCTGTTGCGCCGCAGCGGTGACGGTCTGGTGGTCAACGTGTCGTCAGTGTCTGCCTTCACAGGATCGGGGAGCAACTTGGCCTACTGCGCGGCCAAGGCGGCACTGGACACGCTGACGATGTCGCTCGCCCGTGCCTTTGGACCGCAAGTGCGCTTCCTGAGCGTGTCGCCCGCGGCCGTGGACACCGACTTTGTCAGCGGTCGCAGCCGCGAAGAACTTCAGCAGAAAGCAGCCCAGACGCCGTTGGGGCGAGTGGTCACGCCGGACGACGTCGCTCGTGCGGTAGTCGCTTGCGCCACGCACTTGAAGACCGCGACCGGCACGCGCATCGTGATCGATGGAGGCCACACGCTGTGATGCGATTGCACAGGAGTCCAGACCATGATTGTCGAAGAACGCACCTACACCACCCATCCGGGCAAATGGCGCGAATACCTGTGCCTCTATGAGGCCGAGGGCCTGGCCATCCAGCGCCGCATCCTCGGACGCATGGTGGGCTACTACCACACCGACATCGGCGAGCTGAACCAGATCGTCCATTTGTGGGCGTACGAGGACCTGAATGAACGTGCCGAACGCCGGACCCGGCTGATGGAGGACCCGGCCTTTTGCGCCTACGTGGCGCGCATGCTGCCGCTGTTGCAGACCCAGACGTCGCGCATCCTGAAGCCCGCTCCCTTCTTCGAGCCGCAGTGGCACATCCCCGCGGGTTCCGCCGCAATGACGTCACAGACATGGGAAACCGAATGACCTTCGAAACTCGCCGCCGAATCCTGCTGGCCAGCGCGGTGGCCGCCACCGTGCCAAGGGCATGGGCTCAGAGCAACTATCCGTCGCGCACGGTGCAACTCGTTCACGGCTTCGGCGCCGGCGGCAATGCCGACGTGGTTGCGCGCTTGATCGCCCAGAAACTGCAGGAGTCGCTGAAGCAGACGGTGATCGTGGAGATCAAGAGCGGCGCCGGCGGTTCGATTGCGACGAACTACGTTGCCAAGGCCATCCCTGACGGCTACAACCTCGTGATGCTGACCGGCGCCCACACCGTATCGGCGGCGCTGCGCAAGACGCTCCCCTACGATTCCGTCAAGGATTTCGCCTTCGTCTCCACCGTCTCGTCCTTTCCCTTCGTGATCGCCGTCCGCGCGGAGCATCCGGCCAAGACACTGGCCGAACTGCTGGCGATGGCCAAGCGCAGTCAGGTCAGCTTCACGTCCGTGGGCGTCGGCTCGACTCAGCATATGGTGGGCGAACTGCTGGGCTCGGAAGGCAAGTTTCAACTGCTGCACATTCCTTACCGGGGCGGCGGCGCTCCCGTGCAGGCCGTCATCGGTGGCGAAGTGGACATCCTGGCAGACACCCTGACCGTGGCGACGCCCCATCTCCAGTCCGGACGGCTGCGCGCACTGGCCATCACGAGTGCGGCCTCTTGGCCCACGCTGCCTGGCGTGCCGCCAGTGGCTGCGACATTGCCCGGCTTCGAGGTGCGATCCTGGTTGGGCATCGCCGCGCCGGCCGGCACGCCGGCCGACATCGTGCGGCGCCTGAATGCCGAGGTGGGCAACGCGCTGCAAGCCTCCGACATCAAGAAGGCGCTGGAGAACGCCGGCAGTGCCGCCTCACCCAGTTCGCCCGAGGCCATGCGCGACATGGTGCAAGCCGATATCGCCCGCTGGCGCAGCGTGGCGGCGCGGCGCGGGCTCCAGATCGAATGACGGCGCAGAGTGGCCATGTCCGCCGATATGCGACCTGCATGCGGCCAGGAAGGTCGGTCCCGAACTGCCGGCGCCGTCAGTTCCTGAATTCGTCCGCCGCGATCCCGAGTTTTCGCAGCTTGTCGTGCAGCGTCTGCCTGGCGATTCCGAGTGCGGTGGCCGTGGCGGACTGGTCGCCTCGGTGCCGTCTGAGCTCTTCGACGATCACGGCGCGCTCGAAGTGCTCGACCTGGTGCGGCAGGCCGAGCGGCAACACGGGCTGTTCGCCGGCTGCACGAACCTGAGTCAGCCGGTCGCCGAGCAGGCCCAGAACGAAGCGGTCCGCCACGTTGCGCAGCTCGCGCACATTGCCGGGCCAGGCGTAGGCCATCAGGTCGGCCAGTTGCGCATTGCTCACGAGCGGCGCAGCGCGCTCGTAGCGGCCGGCCGCCATCAGCGTGAAATGCTCGAACAGCAGCGGAATATCCTCGCGCCGCTCGCGCAGCGGTGGCAGCTCGATGATGGCGACGCCGATCCGGTAGTACAGGTCGGCTCTGAACTTGTGCTCGTCGCTCAGCGACTTGAGATCGTCCTTGCTGGCAGCGACCACACGGCAGTCGAACGGAATCGCCTTGTTCGACCCGATGCGTTCGATGCTGCGCTCTTGCAGGGCGCGCAACAGCTTGATCTGCACGGCCATCGGCATGCTCTCGATCTCGTCGAGGAACAAGGTGCCGCCGTGCGCGTGTTCGAACTTTCCCACCCTGACCCGGTTGGCGCTCGTGAACGCCCCCGCTTCGTGGCCGAAGAGCTCGCTTTCGGCGAGCGCCTCGGGCAAGCCGCCGCAATTGAGCGGCACGAAATGCTGCCGTCGGCGCTCACTGTGATCGTGAAGGCAACGTGCGACGAGCTCCTTGCCGGTGCCGGTTTCTCCGTAGATCAGCACGTCGGCCGATGTTTCCGCGAGCGTCATCACGGTGCGGCGGACTTGCTGCATCTGCGCCGACCGGCCGATCAACACGGCCTGGATGCCGTGCCAGTTGTCGAGCGCGTCCCGCAGCTCCCGCACCTGCAAGGCCAGCTGGCGCCGCTCGACGGCATGGCGAACGATGGCGATCAGCCGCTCGGACGTGAACGGCTTCTCCACGAAATCGTAGGCGCCTTCTCGCATCGCCTGCACCGCCATCGCGATGTGCCCGTGCCCCGTGACCAGGACGACAGGGATCTCGGGATCGATCTTGCGAACTTCAGACAACCACTCGGTGCCACTCAGGCCCGGCAGGCGCACGTCGCAGACGACGATCGCCGGCAGCCCGAAGGCGATCGACGCGCGTGCGCGCTCGGCGCTGGCGAACGATTCGACCTTGAAGCCGGCCAAGGACAGCGCCTGTTCGGTGCTCAAGCGCACGTCGTCGTCATCTTCGACCAGCAAAACTCGAATCGAGAGGCTTTCATTCACGTGGCGACTGCTCCTTGGGGGGTGTGGGACTCGGGAGGTCAACGGTGAAGCAGGCGCCGCCTTCTTCCCGGTTGCTTGCGCGAAGCGTGCCGCCTGCTGCGCGCACCAGTTGTGCCGATATCACCAAGCCGAGACCGAGCCCCGCTCCGGCCGGCTTGCTGGTGACAAAGGGCTCGAACAGGCGCGCCAGTATGTCGGCACGAATGCCGGGGCCGGTATCGGTCACCGTCAAGATCGCTCGCGCTCCGTGAGCTCGCGCCTCGACCCGCAGGACGCGCTTCGATGCGCCCTGCATGGCTTCGACCGCATTTCGCATCAGGTTGATGAGCAAGCTGCCGAGGGTCGCGTCGTCGGCCATCACGCTCAGCTCCGCAGGCCAGATATCGACCTCGACCGTGATGTCGTGCGCTTTCAACTCGGCACCCAGCAGCGCCTGGGTGTCGGCGATGCAGCGCATCAGTGCCACCGGCTGCGGCGGCAGCTCGCTCCGGTGCGCGAAGGTCTTCAGCCGCGAGGTCAGCCGGGCCAGGCGATCGACCATGCCGGAGATTCGCTGCAGGTTGCCGCGCACCTCGTCGGGTCGATCGTGGTCGAGCAGGACGCCGGCGCTTTCCGACAGCGTGCGCAGCGCCGTCAACGGCTGGTTCAGCTCGTGCACCATGCCGGCCGACATCTGACCCAGCGCCGCCATCTTGCCCGCATGCACCAGGTCGCTCTGCGCCGCCCGCAACTCCGCGGTGCGTGCAACGACGGTCGACTCGAGGCTGTCGTGCGCCGCCTGGAGCGCGGCCTGGCTGGCGAGCTTCTGGCGCACCGCGCGTCGGCGTTGCCAAAGCGTCACCGCCGCCAACAGCAGCACCACCATCGCCAGGCTCGCGGTGATCGCGGCATACTGCGCCGCCGCGCGCAGCGGCGTCATGTCGTCGAGCGCGACCAGGCGCCAGGCGGCACGCTGTAGCGTGCGCGTCGATGCGAGTTGCGCCGGCCCGCCCAGGCTGACCACCTGCGTGTCGGGCGTCAAGGCCTGCAGCACCGTCCAGCCCAGCGGCTGCAACGGCGCGTCGCCATAGGGGCGCGAGCGCTGCACCTCGGCACGCTGCGCCTCGTCGAGCGGCGCGACCGGCCGGTACTTCAGTTCGTCGCGGGTGGACAGGATGACGACGCCACGCTCGTCGATCAGCAGCACATCGCCTGGCAGCTTGCGCCACGCGTTCTCGACGTCTTCGATGTTGATCTTCACGGCCGCGACGCCACGCACTTCCGGGCCGCGTCGCAACGCGTACGACAGGTAGTACCCTGGCTTGCGGCTGGTGATGCCGACACCGTAGAAACGCCCGCGCCCGTTCGCGATGGCGTCGCTCACATACGGCCGGAACGCCAGGTCCTGGCCGATGGTGGTGCCGGGCTGATCCCAGTCGGACGCCGCCACCGACGTGCCGGTGTGGTCGAGCACATACAGCATCTCTGCGCCGACGGTCGCGTTCACGCCATTCAGGTATCGATTGGCGGCGTCGCGCAGTGGCGGGCTGGATGGCGCCTCGAGCAAGGCCGGCACGACCGGCGTCATCTCGAGCAGCGCGGGAAGGTAGTCGAAGCGGGCCAGGTCGGCGTCGAGGCCGCTGGTGAGCATGTCGAGTCGGTGCTCTGCCGCGTCGCGCAGGCGCGCCAGGCCGGTCTGCAGCGCCACCTCGTGCCCGGCATAGGCCGCCACGGCCACCAAGGCCAGTGCGGCGCACCAGCGCGGCAAGCCGCGCCAGCGCCGCGCACGCTGGGAACGAAGGTCGATACGGAGCATCGGCGGGGACAGGCTCATGGGCGAGGCATCGTACTGCGCCCGCCGGCCCACGAAACCGCGATCCATCGACTCGGTGCTCACGCGTACTTCAACACCCCGGTCTTGCCCCGGAACACCCGGTACGAGAACACCGTGTATCCGGCGATGGCGGGCACCGAGATGCACACGCCGAAGAGGATCACCTTCAGCGCCTCGGGGGAGCTGGCGGCCTGCCA
>Ga0307517_10004870_pt1 | contig 20460 bp, 9 predicted proteins | sample 23_EM_MG_FD_194515 | JGI IMG/M metagenome (GOLD analysis project Ga0307517, IMG submission 194515) | Populus trichocarpa ectomycorrhiza microbial communities from riparian zone in the Pacific Northwest, United States - 23_EM | ecosystem: Host-associated > Plants > Roots > Unclassified | place...
ATATGTTCGAAGCATGTCCATTAGAAAAATAAATATTCTTAAGCCATCAAGTTGAAAACCTTGAGTATCACCATCCATCAAGAATAAAGAGCAGCAAAAGACCTGAATGGATTAAAACTGTCTATACATAACCCAAGACACATGTTCCTTATCTCCACTGAAAACTGAGGATGCACAATGTTAAAGTGTTTGAAGGCTTTACTATCGGAAGGTGACACCATTACTCCATCTACCTCATTATGTGATTGGTGCTATGTCATGTGCTTAATAGTCTTTGGTGACATGAATAACCTCTATAATTTAGGTGTGATTCTATGTGCGATAAGAGTTCTTTCCTTGCTAGTTTTGGGTTTATAATGAGTATGCCAACATGTTATGTACTCGGTCAACTTTGTATTTTCAAGGTAGTACAACATGTACAAGTTTGGACACATGTTAATTTTCTAGTATCCTAGGCCGAGGGGTTTCATCATGGATTTAGCAACATAAAAGTTCTCTTTTAGCCTATTCCCTTTAGATAAACTCTTTTCACCTATTCAACAATTTTGTAACCGACCTCACTAAACCTATGATCTGACTTGATGCTGAACACTTGTGCAATGACTGATAATTTATTGTGATTTGTGCACCCATCGTGGCTGTGTCTACATTAGATTCTTCATCAACAATTAGACATTGACCGACATAACTCTGATTCATTCCCATTACATCTATAATAATATTCCTATAAAGATTACTATTTTCATCTATAACTTCATGCATGTTGCTAGAACTAAAAGTTGACCCAGATATCCTTTCTACCATGGTCTCGTGAGGAATATATGGTTCTCTATGTATAAACCAACACAAGTATCTATCCACGAACCTTTTTTTGTAGAAGATACATTCTTTACAACATTTGGTTCAAGGATTTTTTTTTTACATATGATTTTTAAGTCATTTTTTGAGTTGTTTGAGGCCATCAATAGATTTATCAAGTTGTTTATGATCTCGAGGTTAAAAAACAAGATGAAAATAGTTTTTTTAGCAAAAAAACCAAAGCCCCGCTTTTCTAGAAACCTTTGGTGTTGGCTTCAATAAACACTAGAAGATGCATCATTAACTCATTTTTTTTCATAATAGTCATTCGCCCTTTAAAAAATATATAAAAAATATAAAGCTAGGCTTAAGTGTGCGTGCTGGCTAAAAGGCCCACGTGTCTGAGCTCTTTTTGTAAGAAGGCCACCATGCTCGTGCGACAACTTTTTTTTTGTTATTTTATTTTTGGGTGAAAAAATTAATAAGAAAAATCATTGAACCTAGTTGAGTCTATGAGCTGAGTCATAAGTTTGACGGGGTAATCTGCAACATCCCGACTATTATATTTTTTTTCTTTTTTTTTGTTTGATGATTTTTTTTGTCCCTAATTTTTTTTTAAAAATCTAATTTCATCTTTTTTGTTATTGATGATCTTTTTTTTTTATCTCAAAATTAAAAAAAAATACAATTTCACCATTTGTTATCAATTATCTACTTTTGCTATCTTGGACCCATATGCCTATCATGGTTTTTTCTTTTCTTTTCTAAAGAATATTTGATACAGAAAAACTCTCATATGTTTTATTATCGTATAATTAAATAAAAAATAATTTCTGAGATAAAAAATTTTATTAAATTCAAGGAAGTGCACGACTTGCATTGTGAGTTTGCTTGGTTGACTTGAGTTCACTTGGTTTGTTTTGTAATTGAGTGTTATTTTTTACCAATTTCATTCTTCAACATTAAGTTAATTGAGGATTAAACTTTTCAATTTGTTTTTTTTTAATTATTATTTCTATAAGTTTAGCAAGTCAACTCAGATCGACTGAAGTAGATGCATTGTGTTTCTATCTTATCATTTAATATACAATTTCTTCTGAATTCATAGTTAAAATTTACTTTTTTTAAGAGATGTTTTCTTTTTATTGTGTTTGAAAAAAATTTTGCCCTGACCCACAACTTAACAGAGATCAATGTGCTAGTCTAGCTCTATTCACTGTCCTAAGATTGTTGATGGCTTGGCCCATGGTCAACAAGTTACGTCCAAGTTCAGTTTACTGATTGATTGAGTAGAAAAATAAAAGTGATCACAAAATGATAACAACAAGGTTCTGCTTTTTAACTTGAAACGCAAGGAAAATGTTTAGAAATAATTAAGAAAATTCTAGATTCATTATTTATTCGAGGTTCATGAATGTATATAATTAGTAGGGGTTCATGTATATGCTAGTACATTCATCTGTATTTAATGAATCTTAAACTCCCATTTTAAAGGGGAGGAAGTAAATCTCAACTCTGACTTTTGTTTTTGTTCCTACACTTGAAATATTCTTGCTTTAAGGTTTATTTTAAAGGAGAGGAAGTAGATCTCAATTCTAAGTTACAGACTGAGAATTCTCCTGTCACAAAATCTTTCTTAGAACATGAGGAAGGTTTCTAGTGAACTTTTAGATTTTTTAGTTCTTCCAGTTTCAGATTGTTTATAGTATACAAATATATTTCACATTGTTTTTGGCACAAAGTTGACAGAAAAGAAAAGAACGCGATTTCCGAATCCTTCATACGAATTAAATCTTTCCCACCAAAAAGACCAAACAAGATATCTTTTAGTTAACGAATCTCTCTCTATTGTTATTTAGGATCATCATTTTGGTTACATTTTGTTAATCCAGGAAGCTAACAGTGCAAGTGAATCTGCATCGCGTCATGCAGATCACACCAGTCGATTTCCATCAAAATCTACAAATAAGAGACCTACTCAATCAAGGAACAAAGGAAGTGCATTTGGGAAACGTATTGTTCCCGTGAATGTTAAATTTGATGATATAATTGATGAAGTAAGATATGCTTTAAGCAATTGTGCTGCCCCTACAAACGTTGAGCATGAAAAGACAATGGCAGAGGAAGCAAAACAGTACTTGTACATGATGGATTCAAGTCTTCTCATCAGACAGAAGAGTCAGACGCTGCAGTTAGTGAAGTTGCTAATCATAAAACAGAAGATTCTTGTTCGTCCATGCCTCAATCTGTCAACGGAAGTGGTTGCTAAGAATTTACGATTTCTGATTCAAATCTGAAAGGGTCTCATTATGCCCCAGATGTGAAAAATTTCGCAACTGAGGAACAACTTTCGCTGTTGAAATCAAGGTGCAGATAGACAGAGATATTCCGTAAAAAACTTGTAATTCCTGTGTTGGTGAAATTGAGAAAAAGCAAAAGAAATCATCAACTAGCCACTTCGAAGGCAATAAAAAAACTGGCCAAATCAATGGATTGGATTAACTATAGGGGTTGATGGACTGGAGAATTTCAGGATGGACATTTGTGCTTGCATTGTTTATTGGCTGTGGTGGCGAATACATGCACCTTCATCTTTTCATTGATCTCACCATCGCAACCACCAATGTTCAAGCCCATCAGAGCACCGGCCAAGCCCAGTGTCATTGGCCTGCAACATGTAGGCATGAACCCCCACGAAATATAAAATGCTAAGCAATACAATATCGGTGTACATTTGGCTAAACGTATCAGCCAACTCATATTTCTTTGAAGTATTTAGTGAGACTTGCAAGTATGTTAGTAGTTGTTGCACCAAATTCATCATATAGAAAACGTAGATTCATCTACATTATACAGAGGCTTAAATCAAGAGAAAGATGCCCACCTGCGATGAACAAGTTTGTTATCTGAAAATGGCTTGGAATCTCCTGGAAATATTTTTTTCTCCTTTTCTCCCATTATTTGGCACGCCAATATTTTTTTTCTCTTTTTCTCCCATTATTATACTATTTCAATCTACAATGTTAGTGTTTTATGTGAGCGTCAACAGTGAAACACTGAACTCCTTTATTTTTTTAATTTTAGATTTTTTTTATTTACCTTAAATATAATTATGAAATTCTTTGAGGTTTTCTTATCATGAAACTGGTAATTAAGTTATCCATTTCCTTAATGTATTTTGTTTCCAACATCTTAAGCAGATTATTTTTTTTTACGGGTTTGAGAAGCTTATAGTTATCCCATTTATAAGATTATTATTACTTTTACCTTTCCGTTTGTTTTTAATGGAAAGTTACTAAAAAACAATTATCAAATTAACTTTCTCGCGAGTACTTCTTTTAAATACGATGTAGAAGGTTTCTAAGAAACTTTCAGGTTTTTATTATTTTCCATTTTCAACTTTTTTATAGTACTGTACCATAGCTCAAATGGATGTTTTGGACGAAAATACAAGTAAAGATGTAGAATGAAAAAGTCTTGAGTTTCGCCTTACCTCCTAAGGAAAGGAATAGACATACATCTTTGTAAATTACAGGGATGATAAAAAAAACTGAAAAACAGATTAAATCGAGAAAATTGAACCGTGAAAAAAAACTGATTAAACTTATTAAAATTAAAAAAAAACCAACCGGTTCGGTTCCGGTTTTATAAGTTTGAAACCGAAAAAACCGAACCAAACCGAACCCAAACCGAAAAAAACTGGAAAAAAATCGAGCCAAACTAGAAAAAACCGAGCCAAACCGAAAAAACCGAGTCAAACCGATTTGAACCGATTTTGTCCTAAAAAACCAAACCAAACTGAAACCGGTCGGTTTTTAAAAAAATCGGTTTGCTTATTTTTTTTGACAAAAACCAAACCGAACCGAACCAAAAATAATCACCAAAATAAATTATACCCTCTCGTGTGGTGTTATTATATAACATTAATGTTTTCTATATTTATAGAAAGAAATTTACTTGCTTACGGGCCAAAGATCCATAGTCCCCTATCAAGTCCATAAAAGATAAATCTGAAATAGAAAAAAAAATAATAATAAGCCCATGTAGCTTAATTGCTTCAGGAAAGCACAAACCTATCCCCGACGGCGAGGGAGCACTTGCCTGCCCCCGTTGGAGAGAACTTGCCCCAGTTGATGCACCGCCATATGATTTGTCACCTGGTGGTGCTGGCCACGCCAAGCACGCTTCCGTTGTAGAAGGCGAATAAAGTGACAAAACTCCACTTTTGATACACCACCATACCTAGTAGAGCTATGAATTCCGATAATTACCGTAATGCTAGGGTTGATAGCGTCTTACCAATTATGCCCTCACAGCCATGCAAGGTGGTACATTCATTCAAGTTTAAATATATCTGGTAAAAAAAGCCCAAGAAAAATCAGACATATCACCTTAAAAGAAACATTCTCCACGGGGGTGATTATTTTCTCCACCCCACTGTCTTAATTCTTCTTCCGCTGCATGCATATCCTATTCACTATTTTTAATTTTTCTAATTTAAGCATTAAAGGATTACTACATTATTTAGGGTGTTTAAAAAAAAGTGTCTTTTGATGCAATTCATTTAATTTATGGTTATTTCATAATTTTCAACACTTTCACTTTTTTTTTATTTTGTATGGTAATAAATAAAAATTAAAAAAAAAACAGTGAAATGATAGGCAATGAAGAGAAGAAGAACTAATATATTGAAAGATAAAAAAATATGAAAGATCAAATAAAATAAGGAAATTCAAAGATGCAAAAATAAATAAGGCTTATTTGCATGCAATAATGTAAATATTGAAACAAAATTGAAAAGATTCAAGTTGACTTGAACTACAAAGAAAGCTTTAATAAACATATTTAGAGAATCAACAATTATGAATCTTATTGAAGTGAAAAGAAAAAATAAGAGATCTTGTACGGTTCAAGAATGAAAAAAAAAATGATTTTTGTTCATAAAATTTCCAAGATTTAAAATCCTCATCAATCTTCTAATTAATGATTAGATTTTATTTTTTAGGATTCTTAGCACTATAAATAGAGGCTTAGAGCAAGGTTGTCAAAAATGCTTTTTTGATACGACACGGAATATACAATATAAACTCGAATCGCAAAATCATAAAATCGTAAGTAAAATATTTTAACTAATTATATATTAACAATTTCAATCAAGTAGTAATTAACAATATAACACAATTAAAATAAACAATAGAAAAGTCCAAACACCTTTATTTTATTCACATTGTTCCTCTACTTCTTGGACAAATCGACCCACTTATTTCGTCATTTACAAGAAACAAGTCCCTTCCAATTTTGATAGACTGCAAGGGTCAAGCATGTCAATTTATAACTTTTATTCTATATATTTGCCAGCTAAAACAGAGTAATTTATCAATTGATATGTTAATAGTTTACATAAGAAATTATGAAGAATGAATATGTATTTTAATTTTACAGAAATGAAATCCACAAATAACTTGTATCGTTAAAAAAATTATAATAATTATAGTCAAAATCAAGCCCTTGATTATCAAATTTCACAAGTTTGCAAGATATAAATTTAAAACAATGAAAATGTTTAAGATACAGATTACCAGAATGCATAATTTTATATTTTTTCAAACTCGTAAAATCGATCCGATTTTACCGAGTTTGAACGAGTTTAACTGATTTTACTAATTTTTGAGTTTTAATCCGATTTAACACGTTAGATATATTTTAACTCGTAAAATCATAAGATTTTAAGAGTCACTCACTTTTTTGATAACCTTGCTTAGAGTAGATGCTGGGAGAACATTAAGAAATGATCAAACAAACAAGAAAAGACTACAAAAAAAAAAGAAAAAAAAATCAAAACAAACCGTTAGCCAGATGAGAAATGAAGAAAAAGAAAACAAGAGAAAAAAAAAAGAAAAAAAAATTATATGCTCTCACTCTCTCCTCTTTTTCTTACCCACATTGCTAGATTCTAACCATTGCTCCATCATAACAACAATAGCCTCGTATTGACCATAGTCTCATCTTTCTCTTTATGACCGAGCAAACTTCCTTTCTGCCATGAAAAACCATTCAAAACCTATCTCCTTTTCTCATTACTAGAACTCATCAACCAACATTTTTATTTCCTCTACAATAAAAAATTCCCCTTTTCGACCAAATCAATCCCTCCATACAAACCGAAACAACCCAGCTACAACCACCACAAACCATCACAACCTTCTCTACAAGAATTTACAACCACCTTTCCTTGGTTCGATCTCTTCCCTTAGATTATATAGAGGCTCACCACTAGTGAAGGCAAGAAGAGGAAAAGGAGGCACACTTGGTCCATAAACTCACATGCCTTTCCCCTTCACTAACGCATGTAATCATGCTCCATAATATTGGTCACGCATCCACGCATGTAACTACGTGTCATCGTTGCCTGGTCACAGTTCCAACAACTTCTAACCATCTCCCATAATTTTTTAAGGTCATTTTCAAACACATAATGCACTGGATTGCTTATTTTAAATAATTTTTTAATATTGTTATTGATATTTAAGTAAATTATGATGAAATATTTGAAGTTTTGGGGTTCATGCCATTACATAGCAATCTCAAGGGATATGAAGTCACTGGAGATTTATTTTTTGAGGTGTAATAAGATTGGAATCAATACTCCTTGATGGGTTTATGAGGATGTGTTGCAATAAGATTATCCTATGTGTAATTATGTGACCTAGGTGTGGAATGTCATGCGTAGATGTGTAAGTTTTCTTATTACAAAATTTGTGATTTTATCATATTAAGTAAATGGTATGATTATATGTGTTCTTCCTTTTTCTTGTGTGGTTATATGTTGAATTTTTGTTTTAATTAAAGAATCAATCCAAGGTGATATGGTTCTTAAAAGGGTCATGTCTTTAGGATGTTAAAACTTGTTATATATATATATATATATATATGTTTGCTTTCACATTTCTTTATCAAAGAATTAACCTAGAGGTGGTATGATCCTTAAATGGATCTTATCTTTAGGATGTTAAGTTAGTGTATATGCCCTGTAGCCAATCAGTTAATTATATGTGACATTAACTTTGTTTATGTAAATATATTTAACTTATTAATAAAGGCTTATTTATCTATAATATTTATAAAATATTTTTATTAATGAATCTAATATTTGATTAATGAATCTAAAGTAAAGATAAAGTTCTTAGGACAAAAATCATTTGCAAAGAAAATTATAAAGTTATTATAATTATGGGTTTTCTATTGCATCAAAGCATTGTTCTTAAATGTTCCTAGTCAACGCCCTCTTAAGACTGGATACTAATTAGAACTATTGAGACTAATACATATAATGTTCTTTCTTTTATGAAAGAAAACAGTTGTTCTCATAAGATGAGGTATGAGGGATACCTAAAACTAATATACAGGTGTTTGTCGAATGACTTGTATACTAAACCAACCCACATAAGAATTTTATAAGGGAAAATCCCATGTGATGGTTGTGTAAGTGATCCTTAGACTTGAGATCACTAAGTTATCTTATATATGACTTTCCTAACATTTGGGGGAGCATGATAGGTTACTTGACATTGTACTTGATCTTCAAATATAAATCAATTAATTATTGGATTGATAATAAATTAATTTGTTTAATTTATTTAATCCTATTTCATTTAGGATTATGATTTATATTTGGACCAACTTATTGGGAACCTAATGGGTGACACACATAAGAACCTTAGTGAAAAATAAAAATGAGATGATTAATTAAGTGTGACTTAATTGTAAATAAATTTTAGAAATTACGGCTTAGAATGTAATTCATATAATAGATTACAATTCTAGACCTAAAAAAAATCATGTAAGGACTTCATTGAATAAATTTATAAAATCATCCTAAAATAATATATGTGATATTATTTAAGGAGAAAATTGATAATTTGTTATTTATAGAGTTTTTAGTTTTCCCTATAAGTTCATATAGAAGGGTATTTGATCCTTTTGATTATGAATCATATGAAATTTCTAAAGCTTATTTATTGGGTAAGATAGCCAAAACACCATTTTATTGAAAGAGTGAAAAATCTAATGAATTGTTAGGTCTAATACATACAAATATATATGAACCAATAATGATTTTGCTATGGATGGATATACATGTTTGATCAGTGATGACCATATTGGACATGATCATGTGTATTTGATGAAAGTCTCAATCATTTGAAAGGTTCAAAGAATTCAGATAAAATTAAAAAAAAAACTAGTAAGAGTATTAATATACTTCAATCGGATCGAGATGGTGAATACTTCAGCCAAGACTTTCAAGATTATCTAAAAGAGAATAAGATTCTCTTATAATGGAAACGTTTTGAAAGGAGAAATTGCACACTATTAGATATGATGTTGTTCATGATGAGCTATACAAACTTTTCACCTTTCTTTTATAGCTATACCCTTTAAACTACTACTTATCTTTTAAAAAGGATTTCATCAAAATATATTGATAGAGATCTATATGAGACATGGAATGGTAAGAAATCAATCTTATCATACTTAAAAGATTTGTGATGAAATGCTTATATGAAGCGTATTGTATCTAAAAATCTAGGAGCTAAGTTAGATAAATACAAGTTTATAGAATATCCAAAAAAACTATTGGATATTATTTATAACATCCCGTTGAGCAAAAGTATTTGTCTCAAAACTTGCGACTTTTCTAGAGAAAGAATTTGTTCTTTAAAGGAACAATGAGAGTAAAATAGAACTTGAAGAAGTTTAAGAATCACAAACTGACATCCAAATAGAACCTAAGCTTGATGCTATAATATTGGATGTTCAACCTAAAGCTTAATAAACATAAAAACTCCATAGATTTGGTAGGACATGTCATGCACCAATGAGATATGGACTTCTCATGAAAGCTGAAAGTAATGAGTTGCTTATACTTAATGAGCCTGCCTATTACATGAAACTAATATCTGATATTGATTCTAAAAAATGGTTTGAGGCCATGAAATCTTAAATGAATTCTATATATACTAATGAGGTATGGACCTTAGTTGATCCACATGAAGGGATAAAACCCATTAGATGTTAGGGGGTCTTTAAAAGAAGGATTGACATGGAAAACAATTTACAAACATACGAAGTTTTATGTGTTGCCAAAGGTTACAAAACAAAGACAAATGGGTTGACTTTAATGAAACCTTCTAGTCGGTAACTATGTTAAAACCTATACAGATTTTTTTTTGTTATATCTACATGCCATAATTATGAAATTTGACAAATGGATGTCAAAAATGTATTTTTATATAGGAAATCTTCAAGAAGATGTGTATGTGACACAACTTGAAAGTTTTGGATATGAAGAATTTATCAATAAATTATGCAAGCTATAAAAATCCATTTATGGACTTAAGCAAGCTTCAAGGAGTTGGGATATCCATTTTGATGAAATAATCAAACAATTTGATTTCATCAAAAATATAAATAAGCCTTATATTTATAAAAAGGTCTGTGGGAGTAGAGACGTTTCCCTAAAATTATACATACACAACATATTATTAATAGGAAATGACATTTCTTTACTCTAGTTAGTCAAGATCTAGTTGTCTAAGAATTTTTCCATTAAGGATATAAAAGAAGCAACCTATATACTAGGAATAAAGATCTATAAAGATAGATCCAAAAAAGTTACTTGTATTGTTATAATCCATGCATATAGACAAAATGCTGAAATGATTTAGCATGGAAGAATAAAAAAAAAAAGATATTTATCTATAAGATACACCTCTACAAGGATATGTGCCCTAAAACATAAATTGAGATAGATAAAATGGAAATGACATTATATACTATGGATATAAGATTCATAATATATGCGATGCTATGTACAATACCAGGTGTATCTTATGCTTTGAGCATAACAAGTAGATACCAATCTAATGCACGTGAGAGTCACTGAAAGATAGTTAAAAATATTCTTTAAACACTTAAGAAGAATTAAAAAAACAATTCGGTTTATAGAGGAGATGAACTAGTAGTTCATGATTATTTGGATGCTAGTTTTCAAAAAGATATTGAAAAAGAAATTCAGTCTAATTATATTTTACTTTAAATAATAGTGTTGTAAGATGAAAGAGTATCAAATAAGAGACTAAAGTAAAGTCTACAATTATAGTTGAGTACACCTCTATTTTTGAGGAGACAAGAGATGTTGTTTGAATCAAAAAGTTCATTACTAAACTAGATGTGGTTTTTAGGATTGTTGATCTAGTAGCCCTGTACTATGATAACAATATAGCCATTACATAAAAAAAGAAACCAAGGCCTCATCAATGATCCAAAAATACACTTAGATAATTCCATTTTATTAGAGAATTATAGAAAGAAAATATGTAAAGATAGAGCGAGTATCTACTGAAGAGAATCTTGTAAATCCTCCTACTAACCCACTATCCCAGTAAAAACATTATCGACAAATAAAACGATATGGTAATTGATACATGAGGGATTGGTTTTAATGCAAGTGGAAGATTGGTAGTGTATATGCCTTGTAACCAATCAGTTGGTACATATGACATTGACTTTGTTCATGTAGATATATTTAACTTATTAATAAAGGTTTATTTATCTTTAATATTTATCAAATATTTTATTAATGAATCTAATATTTGATTAATGAATCTAGAGTAAAGATAAATTCATTAGCACAAAAATATTTTGTAAAATAAATTATAATATTCTTATTGCATCAAAGCATTGTTTCTAAATATTCTTGATCAATGCTTTATTAAGACCGGACATTAATTAGTGCTATTGAGATTGATACATATTATGTTCTTTCTTTTATTAAAGAAAACAGTTATTCTCATATGCTGAGGTATGAGGGGTATCTAGAACTAATATGGAAGTGCTTGTCAGATCACAAGTACATTGAACAAACCCGTATGAGAATTATATATAGAGAGATAACATGTGTCTATAAAAAAGCTCATGTGATGATTGCGTGAGTGATCTTTAGACTTAAGATCACTAACTTATCTTATATAGAGAGTGTTATATTTTGATCTTACTAAACATTTTCCTAATCAAGTGTAACAGATGAACAAATATTAGGTAGAACACAAACTATATGAAGGTATTTAAGAAATCAAGAGAAGATTTTTCATCCTAGTGGATTAGGGAAAGTTTTCATTCTGTTCTCAAATAGTGTTCATTGTAAATCCTTGTGTAAAGTGGAATGAGATTTGTATAGAGTTTCATATCTTATTCAAATAATCAATGACTATGATGTTAAGAACAAACATGATTTGATATAGTAGACACACTTCATGCTATAATATTTAAATTGGAACATTGTTGATGAAGGGATACTAATTACAATGAGAAACTGGTCATTGAAAGGTTAAGTCAAACCACTTATGACTTTTTTAAACATTTAGGGGATCATGACAAGTTGCTAGATATTGTACTTGATCTTCAAATATAAATCAATCAATTGTTGAATTAATAATGAATTAATTTGTTTAATTTATTTAATCCTATTTTATTGAGGATTATGATTTATATTTGAGCCAAATTATTAGGGAACCTAATAGGTCAACCATTGGTCAGAAATTAAAATGAGATGATTAATCAAGTGTGACTTGAATATAAATAAATTTTAGAAATTGAGGCTTAAAATGTAATTAATACAAGGGATTACAATTCTAGACCTAGAAACATTCAAGTAAGGACTTCATTGAATAAATTTCTAAAATTAATCTAAAATAATATATGTGATATTATTTAAGGTAAAAATTGATATTTTATTATTATTGCGTTTTTAGGTTTTCCTATAAATAAAAAAGCTATGCCTCTTATTTTTTAAGGGTGAGTACATAAACACCTAAAACACAAAAGAAAAGAGCTTCCATTCTAAGGTATAACAATCCCTCTCTCTTAAAAGGGTTTAGAAGATTTTTCACTAGTGGTTTGTGTAGATTACCGTTAGAGATCGGACAACTGGATGACTTGTGGTTTGGGATAACTCAACCTTATAGCAAATATTCAAAGGTGAAAATAACATTTGATCTTCAGGTAATCTTCGTATAAACCCTAAACAACTCTAGATCTATCTAACGAGGTTTCTAGAGAATCCTAAAAGATTTTTAAATTTTCTATTTCTGTTATGTATATATGTTCCGAGAAACCTGATGGTTAAGACTTTGTTAATTTATTAAAAAAAAAAAGAGTTTGTTAAAATATACTATTTTTCAAGTGAAGTTGTAAACGATTTCATAAGATTGCAAACATGGAAGATATAAAGAATGCAATTTGAATAATAAAAAGTATTTAATAATTCTTCTATTTTTTAATTTTAATTAATATCTCTCTCTTATTTTTAAAATTATTTAGTTTAAATTTTTTAATAGTAATCTTTTTTTTTAGATTGTTTTTATAATTTCACATTACCTTAAATAGATTATTGTAACTTGTTTTAATTTTCTTTCTTGTAAATTGTACTTGCATGATGAATATAGAAGAACAAAATTAATTTAAAATCCTATTTGCAACCTAATCAAAGGCAGTATCTTCCATAAATGCAAGATTACAATATTAGTTCAAAGGCAGTATCTTCCATAAATGCAAGATTACAATATTAGTTCAAAGGCAGTATCTTATAACGGAACGAAATAAAAAGATAGATTACAAGTACAAAATATTGGGCCATTAATTAAAAGATGTTGAGATCCAACTAATTAAAAGATGTACATATTTTCAATACAATTAAAACATTTGAGGTGGAAACACTGTTTCTATAAAAAATAAACCACCCCAATTTGTTTTCTTTCATTCATTCACTTCTTTCTTTTCTTTTTGATAGGTTTTTTTTTTTTTAATTTGCATCCTTCTTTTATCTTTTATTGAATCTTTTTATTTTTCATTTAACAATTATAGTTTAATTTTATAAAATTAATACTTGCTAAATCATGAAATGATTTTTGAGTTATTACAAAAAAAAATTTGAAAGCAAGGAGAATTCACTATGCACCTAATCATAGATTAATATTCACTACAACAGTGTAATTAAAACTTTGCCGTTTTGAAAAAATCAGTAGTCTTAGTGTTAGGGGTAAAATGATTTTTTAAGAGTTCATTAGTCATTATGAAATTAATTGGAGGTAATTTATTCTTTTTATCTTTTAAATGCACAATGTGATGATTATATTGCCCAAAAAAATTATTTTACAATGTTGCATGGTAGTAATTCAGTCATTTTACGTTTGGTACTATGTAAAGACTGTATTCCTTTACAAGAAAAAAATGATTGAACTTACATAAAATGACTTTTTTATCTTTTCATATTGATTTTTTTATAATAAACAAGTTCACAAGGAGACAATTTGATTTTTTAAATTATATAAATATTATTAAAAAACATTGTTGGCGCATACCGGCAAGTGCCTCATCATCCTTTTCCATTAATGCCACACATTCGATGACGTGGTGGTTGAGCTTTGATAGACTTTTTTCTTTTTATCCCTCTTCTTTCTCTCTTCCCCTTGCTAAAAAATAAATGTATCATTTACTTTGTTTTTTGTTTTCAAATCGACCTTCATTCTTTTGATTGCTTTTTGTTTTTTTTTCCATCTTTTTTTCATTGATTTGTTTTTTAATTTTTCCCTTCATCATTTATTTTCATTTAATTTTTATTTCAAATGGGGTCTTCATTCTTTTTACTAATGTTTTTATTTTTATTTTTATTTTTACTCATTTTCCTAATTGAATTTGGTTTTCAATTTCTTCACTCAACATTTGATTTCAAATTATTTTTATATTCATTTTTGTCCCCATTCTTTTAATTGTAATTTATTTTATTTTGAATCCTTTTTTATTGTAATTTATAATAGCTGCCCACAATGTTTTGGTTTTCTTTTACTTTTCTATTCCAGATTTAATCTTTTCACATTGAATTGACTTAAGATTAAGTTTGATATTTCGTTTTAGTTTGTTTTATATGGAGATCTCGCAATGTTAGAAATAAATTTTAACATTAAGTTAATGCTTGATTTTAAAAAATAAAACTCAATTTTATTGATTCAAATTAATTAAAGTTTTAGGAACTCAGTTTCAAACTAAAACAAATATTCTACATCGATTTTCTTAGAATTTTTTTTATGTCAGCTTTTTAACTTAATTTTTAGTTGGGATCAATAAATTTGTTGTCATTTAATGGCGCATATAATTTTCAATTTATTTTACTGAAAAAAACACACATACACACACAAACAAATATATATATATATATAAAATTTTTAGTTTGAAGTTAAGATTTTTAGATTTTTCTCATAGAAAAAAATATCATCAACAGTGTCTACATCTTTTTTGTTGCATTGAAAAAAAATACTTGATCCCGCGGCGCACCATGATCAATCAAACAAGTTGTTATTAAATATAATAATTTTCAATTCTGTATGGATTTTCGATTGCGTCATACACAGTCCCCGAATTAAATTGCTTTAAATTTGAGTACCGCTCAACCGATCTATCAATTCATTGTACCAATTTCATGGGTGAAAGCATTTGTGGATGCGTAATTATGCCTAACTTCCAACTTCTAACAAGAGTGTTGTCAACATATTAAGCATGTTGCTTTTAGCACATAAAAAGGAAAATGTTACAACACATATTTTGGCATCTTATGATGTCTTTAGATAAATTTTATGATGTCTTTAGATATTAAAAAAAACATTTCAAGTTAATAATTTAAGTTGTTAGGTGAGATTTTAAAATTTAAGTTGTTAGGTGAGGTTTTAAAATATAATTTATATTATTCTCTAACCCATAATTTCTTAAGTAAAAGCTCTCTAAACTTGAAACTTGCACAAGTTTTCATTACTTTGTACTTAATTTTTATCAAATAAATGGGGATAACAAGATTCGAACTCGTGATCGCTTGGTTATCAAGGCTCTGATACCATGTTAAAAAACCATCTTAACCTAATAATTTAAACTTTTAGGTGAGGTCTCATGATATAATTTATATTATTTTTTAATATTAAATAATTTAAAACATGTTTGGAAAATAAAAAGAATATAAAGTTCCTATCATCTAAGATAGAAAACTTACGACTCAATTCTCAAACAAATAATTAATTTTTTAATTCGATGATAAAATGTATTTTAAGTTAACTAATACGTCAATCAAAATTAACTTTCTATCAACCGCATATGGTTTTTAGAATTCGCCTACTATATCAGCTTTATATATTCAAATGAATAAATTTTATGGAGTAATTTTCATGAGTTGGTCCTAAGTCTAGAACTTGAGAAGTTAAAGAAAAAAAAACCCAACATTTTAACTATTAGACCTATCCTTTAAGAGTTAATAATAAAAGTTATTAAATATCATCTTTCTCACTTCTTTTTTTCATTACAAAAATTCCTCTTTTTAATTATTGAAATATTTTTTGATTAAATAATTAATGATTTCCAGACATGGTAACCTACTTAACTATCATATATAACTATCATATATTGAGTAAAAGGACGTCCTACTACTATGAACACCAATATATTTTTTTTTCAAATTAAAATGTCTTTTTACGTGATTTATAACACTTAATTTTCGAACTACTTTCATGATATTTTTGAACTATCAAACAATATTTCCATGAAAAATATCTTATTTTAAACAGGCCATTTATCAAAATCGAAGTTAAAAATTGAAAAGTTCTACACTATAGATTTTAGACCCGATTGTTCTGGTAAAAAAAAAAGGTTCATTTTTAATATAATTAATATTTTAATCATATTACATCTTCAGTTAAGGACTTGATTTGATGGTTAATATAATAAACTTCTAATGAATCTTTTAATTTTAATGTAGATAATTTACTTTTGACAGGACCAGAACGGAGTAAAATTTATAGTAATTGATCAGCAGTTAAAAAGAGGGAAACAAAATTACGACGTCCATAGCATGAACAACTTCATTGCGTACAATGTCTCATCCATTTTTTTTTTTTTAGTTTAACGTGGGTGTCTGGGCCAGCTTGCACGTACTTCGACTAATCTCACGGGCCCTAAAATTAACGATCATGTAAGTCTCCAGTGGCCATCATATGAGCAACCACAAGACTCGAACCTGAGACCACAGAAAGAGCAAACTTCTTGGTCCCAAGCTTTTACCACTGGACCACCACCTAGATGGTTCTCATCTACCTTTTCTTCATATTTCAATAAACGTTTATAACCTGTGCATTTTATGTAATCTTTCCTGTGATGGTACTCTTCATTCTCAAACCAGACAGGGAGGCAAGTGAATTGTACACCACTAGCACTTCAAGTCTTCAACTACCAGCCAACCCATACAAGTAATTATTATGTGCAATAAACCAAGGGGCCCTTCTCAAGGGAACTTTCTAATGGTATATAACTTTCTAATGGGTGGTTAACAAATAGTTATGTATAATTTTTTTATACAACTCAAGGCTGAAAGAGGAGTGGGGTATCATCATTGACAATAACAACTCATTAAATCAACAACAATTGCTCTATAACTGAACTAAGTTTACAGGATCTTTAAAACCTATTATAGTAAACTTGTAATTTTATAGGCAGATAATCAATATATAATTAGCTTGTAGGCTAATAATTTTTAGATGATCAGCAGGCTTGTAATTACAGGCTTGTTATCCAGTAGGCTTGTAGTTTTAATTGTAATTTGGTAGGCTTATAATTTCATTGCCAAAAAACCCAAAAAATATCAAAAAATATATTAGTTCATGTTCTTTTGTTAAGGAAGTGCGTGATTGTACAAATCAAGAATCATATAATGAATGTAAGTTTGTTTGTTTGTTTTATATCTTGAATTATTAAGTTATTTTTTCGCATTTAAAGCATTTGTTGTTTAATTACTCCTCAAGTCTTTATTTTATTTATTACTTCTCATGTTTAAGTTTTCTTTATCTATATAAAAAAAAGAATCACAAAATTTTAAGTCTCACAATATTATCAAAAATTATTAAGTTATTTAGAGATCACCAGTTTAAATCTCACAGAGCTACTGGAAGCTTATATGATCATTAACTTTAGGGCACATGAGATTAATCGAGATGCGCGCAAGCTAACCCGGACACCCACGTTAATAATAATAAAAAATAAATACTAGATGATGTACTCTTTTTTCTGGGTTTGAATCAATATTTACTGAACCTGAGTCTATTTTCCTATTTAAAATTTCAATTCTCTCTTTTAAAATTTTAATTTTACTTATCACAATTTAACTTGAAGTATAAGAAAAAAAATCTCCTTAATCATTAATACTACATCTTTAAATTTAAATCAATGAAAAGGTGATCACAGTTATTAAATAATTATTGGTTACGTCCATAAGACATTTTCTTTAGAAACAGTTAAATTTATTCTATAATTTCTCAAATTAGTATTAGTAATAAGGACTAAGGAGCCACATCCTAACCTAACCTTTAACCATTCAAGAGCTGCAGTAAATTAAATATGAATTACAGTCTCAATAATCTTAATTATCTTGCATATCTTCAGCTGGTTCACACTCCATGGTAATCTTTGTTCTTCCTTTTGCAATCAACTTAAACCACAAATATGGAAAGATTTTCTACATTGTTTTACATGCATTGGAGACTACGGAATTAATATTCAAACTACATTCAAACACTTACTAAATTGGGTTTCTTTCATTTCGAAGCCTTAATTACGTTCTCTGATTACTGCAAGTTATTCTACATAGCAACATCAAATCCCTCTAGAGTCATCCTTCCATTGACGTGGAGCTTTAGCCATGAAAGCTGACCTATTTTTTCCTGCTATTAAAGCATCTTATCCCCCTTGATTTGTGACCTACAACCTTACAATCAATGTTTTAACAGCGAACTAACATGGGCATGTACACTTCATAAATATGTGATGCGATCAGCAGTAAACCATGTATTTTCTAAACTGATTAGAACAGCTCATTGTCAATCTTTCAAAAAATTAGCGCACAACAGGGTTCATATTTAGAAACCAAAATGTATTGCTGCAATGGAGATCAATACTATTATTACTGGCTGTTGTCGTGTCTATGTAATATGACCAGTAATAGGTCCTTGTAATTGCCAGAGGTGAGGGTTGTGGTGAAAAGAGAGGACATTGTAAGCAAATAACCCCTTGCCATGAAATGTGAATTAAAGTGTGATTAAGGGAGGAGAAACAATCAATACCTATTAATGAGTGTTGTGAGTTGTACTCAACTAGGTTATTAGACCCGGCCGGTACACGCCTGGATTGTGGATTTGTTGTGTCAATCCCAGAGCAATATTGTTTAAAGTTTTTTGTTTTTTAAAAAAACAAATAAAACAATGATGTTTTGAATAAAAATTAAAAAAAAATTCTTAGAATTAACCCGATAGGTCTCACCTAGGTTTGGTCATGTTAACTAGATCAATCGAGTTCAACAAGGTCAACCTCCAAATAAATTTAAAATAAAACCTGGCTTGGGCATGACTATAAGTGACTGAGTCACTAGGTGAACTTCTTGGGCCATATTTTATAACTATGGTACTCAATAATCAATGAATATTAGATATGAGTCAAAACGCATTATTTAGCGAGTTTGGTTGGTGATATAACCACTTTATAAGAACATAAAGGTTTTGAGTAGCCAGATATAAACTTGCCACCAACGAATCATATAAACAGCCTAGAAAAATATATTTATGGACTAGTGGGTAAGCTAAATTTAAAAAGAGGTCTGGTTGCACACACCAACAACCTAAAAATAAAAAATAATAATTTTCAATTCGATTGTTGGATTAGGTTTAAATATTTTCAGGTGATTCTCAAGGCCTAATTCTACTATAAAGTCAACACACTTACACTAGCCCTTTTCTGGAAGACCTCCAGATTAGGCTCTAAAGATACTGTTTGAGCAAATTTTTTATTTTTCCTTGAGTTGTTTGGATTTTATGTTATTTTTGGATTTTTTTACTAGTTTTCCATTTAGTTTGGGATTATGGCTTTTTTTCCTTGTTAATGTTAATTTCAGGCCTATTTAAAGATTAGTAAACCTTCTTGAAAGGCAAAACTTATTAGACTTTTCTTTCATAAGTGAAACTATAAATTAGAATTCTTGTTATGTGTTGTGATGTCGCGGTCGCACAAATTAATTATCCTAGCTTCAAACATAACACACAAGATAGTATAGAGCAAGCAAGGAGTTGATCCCACGAGGAAGGTTCAAGTAAGATTTTTATGCTAGATGATATGCAATTTAGGGGGGGGTTGAATGTTATCTAGGCTAAAACAAAAGAAAACAGAAAACTATCAAACGAAATTTAATAAAATCAGAAAATTATCAAGAGAACAAACTTTGGTCGCAAGCACAAATCCACCTACAGAAATCAGAACTGATCATGGAAACGAAACATCAATTTATATTCTGAGTATTTATCTCTTCTTAACATTGGTTAGTTAACGGATCCGCCGTATAACTAACCATAACCATCAAATAACCATAGTGTCCGCACTAGTAATTTAATTCAATGGCAGCTTTAAGAACTAGATAAGTTGATTAATCAAGAAAACATAACTGTCCGCAGTCTATGTTTGATTTGATTGAATGTTCTCCCTAAGATTAATAACGTAGATCCGCCACAATTATTAAACTCAGTTGCTTCA
>Ga0307517_10004872_pt1 | contig 20455 bp, 10 predicted proteins | sample 23_EM_MG_FD_194515 | JGI IMG/M metagenome (GOLD analysis project Ga0307517, IMG submission 194515) | Populus trichocarpa ectomycorrhiza microbial communities from riparian zone in the Pacific Northwest, United States - 23_EM | ecosystem: Host-associated > Plants > Roots > Unclassified | place...
GTTTTTAGGTGTTGAATTTTAGGATTATGAGGGAGATCTGTTACAGGTTTTGATTTAAGGTCTCTTTGGAGGAATAGCGTCTGTAACATGAGCTCCGATGTTAGGTTGGTGTATGACCCTCTTTAGCAGCTATCTTTCTCCCTCTTGGTTTTGTGTTTTCAGTTCGGGAAATGTAAATGGAAGAATATAGCTGTTTTTTACCATTAATTATATATACTTTCTTTCTTTTTTTTTCAAGAAAATCTGAAATCTTGATCGGTAATATATTGTTCCTATAATTTAGAAATTACTAAAACCGAAATCCTGTTGATCATGGCCAGTTTAGGAAACGTCTTAATTATTCTTGAAGATGAGATGTGCCTTTATAGTTTTGAAATCTGTGACTCTCCAAATCAGAAAGCAGAATTCAAGAAGAAACAACAAGAAAGTGTGAAGGCAGAAGGCGGGTTGGCATGTGTAAAAGTATATGCTGACAACTGACAAGTCTCTCTTATCCTTCCTTCGTAAATTGTGAATAATGCGGCGAGGTGAAAATGCTAAGGTTACACAGTAACGCAGAATTATAACATTTGATGAGGCTTTTTTTTCTTTTCTTTTTTTTTAAAAAAAGAAGCTCCCCGACGTCTCTGCTTCAACTGTACTGAATCATGAGTTCAGAGCTTTCATTGCAGTCTTTTTTTGGTCAGACATGGTTGAAGACCCAAGTCTGCATCCCAAATTAATGACTGTATTGGTTTGTGATAGACACTGCACTGAATTGTGGAGCTGCACTATGTATGGCCAAATGACAAGACCATCCTTGCTTTATGAATTGTGGACAATGGAAATTTAAATGGGATCGATAGTGCCATGAGTTAATAAAGAAGGTGGATCTTGATTCAAAACCCATTATGGAAATGCCCTAACTAATGCTTTATTTGCTCACTCGTATTGTCTTGTTTTATTTGGTGATATGAAATTTATATTTATTTCATGTAAGGATCTTGTTCTTAGACTCAATAATACAGATGTTGCTGTCAACATATTGGCCTTCACGTTTGGATTAAAAAATAATCATGCTTAGAGATTGATTGAGGAAGAAGAGAGTAAAGCAGGAAAAAAAAAGAGGCGAAACGATTCCCACTAAGCAGCTTAAATTTTTTTATTGGTGATTGATTTGATTATTTGAATCTGTTCTTCTTTCTTCCTTTTTAATTTGCTGTGAACTAAAAAACAAAACGATATGAAAGTTTGATCAATTATTATTGTTACTAGTACTCTTGTGGGAATGATCAAGCGATGGATAAAATGACGCACGATAGGGTTTTTTTCCAGCTAGTGGGAGACTGCATTTTCCATGGAAATTATAGGAGGTGGTGCATGTCGGTCATTACCTGAACAGTCTTTGTTATGCTGGGCTATTGTTCCTATATTGGTGGTCTATATACAATCTTACAATGAAAATACATGCACTATGTAAGCAAAAATAATCATTGGTACATAATGCTTTCTGAAGTAAGCAACACTAAGGAATCATATAGTAGATAAAAGAGTTAATGCTTACTTCAGAGCATATCTTGATAAAGAATCGAAATATTCAAATTGTGAGGTAATTGGATTTGGATGTACCTAGCTAGTAATGATTTGGAACGCATATAACATTAATTAAAGTAAAATATTCCATATTCTCATGTTATACTATTGAAATCTAATAATATTCCCTAACATAAATATTTCAACATGTAAAATCAACCTGTCTAAAACTATTTATAAGTAAAGAAATTAATCTAAAAATATGAAAAACTCTTAAATTTAAAAATTGTTGTATCTCACGTTAAAGAAAATACAAATCTATCAAGTGGTTTATTTAATAATGTCTTGACAAGTTAAAATTAAATTCAAAAAGCTTCAAAGCTTTTAGAATAAAAAAGTCCTAGGTTTCATGGGCTTCATACTTAAACCGCTTAATTTTGAGCTTGACCTAGGTTTAATAGTAAAATAATTTTTTGGCTAGCCAAATAATATTTTGTCAACTCATGAATAACTTGTGTGATTAATTACCTTTCATAACCTGAACAATTTTCTCATGGAGATTAATTTTATGATGGATATTGAAGAGGTCATAATTAATTATGTTATCTAATAAAAATTAATTCGTGCATTAGTTTTATTCCTAAGTCTCTCCACTACTAGATTTAATAGTTTTACTGATAAAAGTTTATATCGGTATTTACACTCACAATCTGTCGGCACGTATATTACTGACGGGCTCACGGACAGAAATAGTTCATCAAAAAAAATCTTGTTAGTAATTTATGGTCTATTGGTGAGTCTGCCAGTAAAAACATATACTGATGGATTTACAGACAGATAAAGCGCGCCAAAAAACAATTACTCATTATGTAATGTCATCGGTGTTTTTATTTGTCCGTCGGTATATTCATCAGTAAATATAACATAGTACTGATAAAATATCATCTATAATTTCATCAGTGAGTTAACAATAGCAGTGATATTTGTAGTAATTCTTTTTCAACTCTCTCTGGAATATACCGACGGAGTTGTTCCGTCGGTAACCCCATTAGTGATATTTTAAAAATATTATTTTTTTAAATATATAAAAAATAAGTAGAAAAATAATTAAAATAAATTAAAAATTAAATATTTATCACAAATCTAAATATTTGTACATTTAAATACAATAAATCTAAAATAGATGCGACGTTGGAGGAGAAGGAGGTTGGTTGTCACCGAGTCCGTAGGGCCAATTAAGGGGTGCACATGTACTATTCATCTATGATCTCATCTCCATTACCAAATGACGGAGTTCTTTATAATCAATAGTAAATCGTTCATATTTTCGTTAAGATGGGTTGTCCGAACCTGTACTCGTTGGTCTAACATTGTTGCGAACTCTAGAGTTTGAGTGTTTGAAATTGATTACGATCATCGAACGGTTGAAACACTACAGGTCATCTGCAAGTTCTTGATTGTAGTGTAAGAGAGTCAATACACCCGATTTCTATCGGGTCCACCATACATCCTATCTCCAACCATAAATCCAAATCGAGATTTGGCTCGGTCGAAGGATTGTCCCTGTATCTCTCATTCAACCAGCTATTATATGTATCAAATTCAAGGAAATAATAAATTAAAAAAAAAATGGTTGAAAACCAACACACCACAAAGTGCTGAGCTCGACTATCCACGAATTGTTGCACCCCTTTTAATAGTCATCACTCTGCACATACGTTTCAAAAAAAATATTGTCAGTTAAATAAATTTTAAAAAAAAATTAATAAAAAATGGATGTAATAAAAAAATCCTAATATCCGTTTTGCATGCGAAAAAAAATCCTCTTCTATTGAACACATAATAAAATTGAGTTTTAGTTTCAATGATCAAATAATTTTCTCAATGATGATGATATCTTTCATTTTATTACCATGGATCTGCATCTTACTAACAATTGCTATTGTTCATGAAAAATACTTTGTAATCGACTTCCCATATTCATCTTTAACAATTCAAAAGGTGTTCAAAATGCTTGAAGTTGTTGCCTCTTTGCATTAGTTATTCATTGATATTTGTTTTCATGCAATTCCAAATATCCTTTGAGATATCATTGTAAAAAATAATTTTCAAGATTGACTAGTTAATCAATCGAAAAATATAACTTTTTTTCTTTAAAAGATTTTAATCATTTCTCTTTTTTTTGCATATCTTTTATTAGTTGGTGGTTCAAGTATTTCTTCATAAATGATGTTGTAACCCAATTTTGGCCCATTGGCTTTTAATTTAATTTTACAGGGTTTAAAATGTAAAATTAAAAAATCAGAGATTTATTTCGATGCAAAGTGTAATTTGTCAACTTGCGTGAAAACTAGGGACTACAATGTGCTTTTGTCATTCTATCTTTATCTTCAAGATAATCCCTATCTTCAAGATAATGATAGTTATCTGCTTTCAAATTTAATTCTTAATCAAATTCAAACTTTAAAGAAGAGAATGAGTTTGATTGAAACTTGGTTTCTCACACGCGAAGGGACTCTTGCACTATAAATACAGATCTTAGTGTATGCAAAAGGGGCGCGGAGGAAACCCCAGGAGAAGGCCATTACCAGAAACCCTACAAAAAAGATAAATAAAAAAAAGACATTTACAACAAAAAAGGAGGGGGCGCGGCCGAATCCTAGACTAGCCGCCGCTGCCCCCTCCCCCTAGCTTTTTTTTCCTCCTCTTCTGCCCCAGTCACCAAAAACAACCAGAGAAGCCCTCCGTGGCTTTTCTTTTTCTCTTTGGCTTGAGACCAAAACCGCCACCTCACCAGCCTTGGCCTGCCATCTCAGCTGAACAAACATCCCCAACCATCACCATCGTCTTTGCCTTCGTTTCCCAATAATAGCACAAAGCAACAGCACAGGAAAGAAAGACTAGGGAAGACATAGAAAAACAAAAACAGAGGGGAAAGTAGTAGCAGTCGGGCAACCCTCCATCACCATCGTCATCGTCTTCGCTTTCACTCCGTAGCTACACCAGCCCCAACAGCTCTTCCACATTGTGAACATCCAGCAGTCCTCCATTGAAGCAGCTGCACTGATCTCAGCAACCCTGGAAGCCGCCATCCTCAACCGCAGAGAGGAGGGAATACCGGTGGAGAACAAGAAGAAACGAAAGAGGAGGAGAAAGCAACCGACCAGTCTTCCTCCACCAACGCCTCCAGCCGCTGCCTCGCCAGGTAAGTCTTTCTTCCCCTGTTTTGCCAAATTAATTACCTTACTACTGTAGCATGCATGCGTGAGTTGTTCACGCATGCATGCAACAGTGGCCAACCGAGTCACTGGTTTAGACCAGTGACCCGACCCCCCCTTTTTTATGTTTTGTGACCGGGCTACATAAAAAAATGATAAAAAAGGAAAAGAAAAAAATAGTTTTTATTTATTTTAATACACAATTTTGCGGATTTTTTCACTGGTACCAGAGTCAGGAATTATATTGTATTTTGTGGATTGCACAATATTTACCAACGCCAGAGTTGGAAATATTCATTAGGTGAATATTCACTGACGCTAGAGTCGGGAATATTACAGGATGACCATGAGAACAGAACACAAACAAACCTTTAGCAATTTTAGACGAAACCAGCAATGTAGCCTGCCTCAGGTAGGACGCTTAAGGGATGATAGCATCTTCCTTTTACGTAATAAGTCATGTACCATAGAATCTCTGTTAACCAGTTAGGGTTCCTAATGACCATAATACTAGGTGGCGATTCCTCGAACAAGACCTTTTCCTCTAAAAGAACAAGATGTAAGATATCTGTTCTTTTTCCATATCGAGATTAATTTTTAATCGGTCGCCGCGATATCCAGGTGTGACAAATGAATTGCCAATACTCCTTAGAGCTTAACAATTTTTCCATTAACAATATCATCCAATGATCATAATGGTCATCAAAACAAGGAATCACTGGTTGAATTTGTTCTAGAAAGTCATGATTTAATTTATTAGAGACTTGTTTTTGCCATTATTAAAGGCTGGTTTTCTGCCTTAAAGGGAGACTTAGCTTGCTACCACGTTAAAGTTGTTACTGCTATATCTAGATTTGCACAAAGTTTTATTAATAATCTTTCAAAAAATTCTAGGCAATAAAAGTTTTTCTTTCATGTTGAAGATTGTTGCTGCCACTGCTCCTGCTGCTAAGCTGATCTACTGTTGTGTTAGAGGCCACTACTACTAGAAAGAGGACTGTTGTTGAGTTCTTATTGAGATGGTATTGCATTCTACTGCTTCTGCATGTTGCTTCTACATGTGTGATCTTTTTCTTCTAAAATGAACTATTGTTATGTTCTATTTTGGTTTGCTACCGTGCCAATTTTTCTCTAGTTACTCTGGTTTTCTCTACTTTGTTTATGTTATTTTGTTTAAAGGACAACTGCTGTGATTGGAGGTCTACTTGTGTAAGAGCTGTTGTTGCGTCTGCTATTGTCGCGAAGGGAGAAGGCTGTTGCTTTTGTGCTGTTGTTATGTTTGCGTCTATACTGGAATGAAGTTGTTGTTATGTGCTTAAAGCCACTATTGCATGAGAATGTGGTGAGCTGCTACTGCTATTCTAACTAGTTGCCTTATCTTTTTTTGAGGTTGTTTGCTACTGCGTTTACAGGTCTACTTGTGCTATGGAGGCTGCTGCTGATGCCAAATTGTTCTCTCTTTTTTTTCCAAGCTTTGATACTAATTATTGAAAAAACTAAACACTAAAGCTTTTATTCATTGTTATTCAACACATAAAATTATGAATGCATGGCTTTATATTTATAAGAGATTACCGGATAAAGATAAAGCTCAAACAACCTTATATTTATAAGAAGATTATATGATAAATATAATGATGCAATCTAAACTACACTAAATAATTCATTAAAAGTTTCAGATGAGCCAATTATAAGATTAAGGATTGAGAAACTTAATGATGTATTCAATGAGCTTATTCATAGCATTTGAGTCAATATGAATTTCAATGAGACTACAACTTTAATATGTAATGATCTGATTTTAATAAATTTAAGTTGTACATAAGAGAGGCCTAATCCATCTACTTCATGAGATACTTAATTTTGGCAGCAACAATTTTTATTTGTTTTCGTATGTTTTATGGATTCTAAGCTATAGGAGGATTCTTTATTATGTTTAGAAACATGAGAGGCTAAATTATTTCCTTTTTTGTTTGGGATTCCAAAGGGCGACAACAATATCTATTTGGCCAAGGGGTTTTTTCCAAGTAAGGAATTTATTCAACACTTGCTTATTTTAATTCCTATAGGGCAACAACTTGGGCTTATTTTTTAGAATATTTATTTTTACTATATTTCATGTTTTAGATCTTATTTGAGATACTTTGGGCCTTATTTTAATTTGAATTGATGTTAGTCTATTATGTCTATTATAGAATGTATAGCATGTATATATATGAATTGGAAATTAATATAGGATTATACCAATGTTGTAATCCCTATGGTTACTACCGTGTTTTACCACACATATATAAATAGGAAAGGTTGGCTAAGGCCAACTTAAGACATTCTGTTATTCTCAACTTGGTATTAGAGCCCTAAATAAACTAAAACACTTCTTCTCCTCTCTGCAATGGATTCCTCCCAGCTAGCAGCCATCTCTCCCTCTGCAGCAGCACCGGTAGTGCCATCTTCCTCCCCTGCCGCAACACCTTCTTCTTCAGCTTCGGTTCTGCAGTGGCCACAACCTACAGATGTTGGCCATGCTCTTTTCAACCCCAATAATGCTCATCTACAGCCGCCCTCTTCTGCTGAAGCCACTACCACTTCTGCCGCTGCAATTGTGTCTCTCTCCCACACTCATCAAGTCATCTCTTTGAAACTGACAAACACTAATAATCTGTATTGGCGAATGCAGATGAAGCCGTATCTTCTAGGCCAAGGAGTTTTCGGTTTTGTTGATGGTTCAAACTCCTGCCCCTCTCCACATATTCTTGTTGCCGATGATGTCTCTCTTCAAGTATCTCAACACTTTCTTCATTGGAAACAACAGGACCAACTCATTCGAAGTGCCCTGCTCTCTTCGCTATCCATGAAAGTTCTTCATCTTGTTGTTGATTTTCCAACCATATGCTCTGTCTGGCACACACTTGAGCAAGCTCTAACTTCCACATCCAATTCTCGTATTATGCAACTTCATGGCTCTCTTCAAGACCTTCGACAAGGTGATGAATCGGTAACTCAATTTATGCAAAAAGCTAAGGCCTTATTTGATGAGCTAGCCGCTGCTGGCCGGCCTATTTCGCTAGCAGATTTCAACTTATATGTGTTTCATGGCCTTCGCGAAGAATTTAAGGACTTAGTAACAAGTCTTGTTACAAGGGCAGATCCTCTTCCATATGCAGATTGACTTAGTCATCTCCTAACATATGAATTTATTCATAAATCGTCCCATTTGTCCATGGGGTTTGCTACAATTCATGCACCCTTGTTGCCCACGCCAAACATCCCTTCTTCAGTGCTTATCTCTCACCGTCAGCCTGCTGCTCAGTTTGGTCGAAATAAGGGCCATTTTAATGGAAGCTGGCGTCCTCAACAGTTCAATCACAGAGGGCATCGCAATTCTGGTTCCAAGCCTGACTTTTACAGCTTCCACAGCACTCCCAACAATGACAACAGATAGAGCAACTGGCAGGGAAATTGGCAGCGCAATAGGGGATCCAATTCCCGTTGCCAGTTGTGTCAAGCTTTCGGACATACTGCTCCTCAGTGCTCCCAACTTCAGCAACGTGGTTATGGTCAACAGCATAGTGCCAATCTGGCACTACACAATCCTGCAGGTACTGCTAAATGGTTTCCGGACACCGGTGCAAATCAATATGTCACACCTGACCTTGCAACCTTGACTGCATCAGAACCATACAATGGTAATGATAATTTGCATGTTGGTGATGGTAAGGGACTTTCTATATCTCATATCGGTCATACCAAACTATATACCCCACGTCGTTCTTTCACTTTATCTAATGTCCTACATGTTCCTGCAATCACGAAACCTCTGCTTTCTGTTTAGAAATTTTGTCTCGATAATAATGTTTATTTTGAATATCACCCTTTTCTGTTTTATGTCAAGGATCTCAACACCAATGAAGTACTCCTCTCAGGATAGAGTAAAGATGGTCTCTATACTTTTTCCAGGTTCAGGTCTTCAGTCCTGTCAGTTCCTCAAGCCTATTGGTCTCTTTGCATTTCTACTTCTGCTGATTTGTGGCATCGTCGCCTAGGTCATCCTACCTCTCGTATTTTTTAATTTTTAGTCTCAAAAAATAAGATTATTTGTAACAACAAACGTCTTAATTTTCAATGTCAAAGTTGTCCATTAGGAAAATCATCGCGTTTGTCTTTAGGACCTACTTGTCACAAAACTGCTGCTCCGCTTGAATTAATTTTTAGTGATGTATGGAGCCCTGCTCCCTTTTTTTTCTTCGAATGGTTATCGTTATTTTGTTATCTTTGTTGATGCGCACACAAAATATATATGGTATTATCCATTTGTTGCCAAATCTGATGTTTACTCTATTTTTCATCAATTTCAAACTCTTGTCGAGCGTCAATTTTCATTAAAAATACAATCTGTTCAAACTAATTGGGGCAGTGAATATCGCAAACTCACCACTTTCTTTCAGACCATTGGTATTCATCACCGTCTAATATGTCCTCACACTCACGAACAAAATGGAACAATAGAAAGACGTCATAGGCATATTATGGAAACCGGCCTTAATTACTCTTCTAGGATAATGTAAAGCTCCATTCCGTTTTTAGAATTATGTTTTTGACACTTCGGTTTATCTCATCAATCGCATGCCTACTCTTGTTTTGCAAATCGATCTCCGTTTGATTGTTTGTTTCAACGGTCTCTTGATTATCATTTTTTGCGTACTTTTGGATGTCTCTGTTTTCCTTTTTTGCATCCCTATAATAATCATAAATTGGATTTTCGGTCTTCTCTATGTGTGTTTTTTTGCTACAGTTCCTCTCACCTTGGTTATCGATGTTTTGACATTGAATCTTATCGCATGTATATCTCTCGTCATGTCTGTTTTCATGAACAAGTTTTTTCGTTTGATAATTCTAAATAGATTGCACGGGTCTCGACTCAAAACCACACACCACCTCCTGTTACCATCCTCCTAAATCTGATCGACTCCCCATTGTTCACTGACCAAGACACACCACCCTATCCCGCCTCTGCCTCTGCCCTGCATTTACCTCCTACCAAAACACCACAGCCTCCACCTTTCCCTTGCCGGTCACCACATGCATCTTTATCTCAGCATTCTGTTGCAGGTACAGGTTATAGATAAGTATTCCCTGCACTCCAGCAAGATGTCTCTGCTAGTGCTGGGACACCCTCTGGTTCCTCCTTTGGTTCCCCTTATTTTGCCAGTCACCAGGCTACTGCAGACTCTATCTCTGCTGCAAGCCCCGTTGTTGCTATTAGCCCTCTGCTTGTGGCAGCTTCTCCCCCGACTTCTTCACCTGGTCTGAATCTAGTGGTTGGTCTCTCCGCTTATCCACTACAGCAGGACACCTCGGTGACACCATCATCTCCTGCGTCACCATCGTTGCTCAGCCGCCACCCTATGGTCCTTAGACCGTGGCAGCCCAAAACCTCAAATCTGGTGGCCTCTGCTGCAGCTGATACAGCTGCCACCCTGGTATTGCTCTCTCCTTCCTCTGAACCTCTTGCCTTCTCTGATGCTGATAAATATGTTGCTTGGCATGATGCTATGTGTGATGAGATCAAGGCATTGCGTTCTAATCACACTTGGTCCCTAGTGCCCTTTCATCCTTCGATGAATGTTGTTGGCAGCCGATGGGTATATCGGATCAAATGTCGTGTTGATGGCAGCATTGAACGTTATTAAAGCCCGTCTAGTAGCTAGAGGCTTTACCCAACAGGAAGGCATTGATTATTCTGAAACTTTCAGCCCAGTTATTAAGCAGGCCACCGTCAGATTAGTCTTTTCCATTGCGATTTCATGTAATTGGAAGATTCATCAGCTCAATATTCATAATGCATTTCTCAATGGTGTTCTTACTAAAGAGGTCTACATGAAGCAACCTCCAGGTTTTGTTGACCCTACTCTTCCATCTCATGTGTGCAGATTGCACAAGTCATTGTATGGTTTAAAACAGGCACCAAGGGCATGGTACACTCGTCTGAGTGATTTTTTACTCTCCATTGGTTTCCTTGCCTCCAAGGTTGACACCTCCCTGTTTATCTTATCTGATGGTACTAATATCTTTTATCTCCTGGTATATGTTGATGATATTCTTCTTACGGGTAGCAATTCTGCCATGCTTCATCGCCTAATCCAGTTACTAAGCTCAGAATTCAAGCTTCGTGACTTAGGTGTTGTTCACTACTTTCTGGGTATTGAAGTTCAGTCTACGGGTATGGGTTTGATGTTGCGCCAACACAAATATATCCTTAACATCCTCACTCGGGCTGGTATGACTTCTTGTAAACCCATTGATACTCTAGTCTCACCTTTCAAACTTGGTATACAGCTGGATCATCCATTCTCTAATCCCACACGATTTCGTCAAATTATGGGTGCTCTTCAGTATCTTACCTTCACTCGCCCAGATATCTGCTTGTTGTTAACAGATTCTATCAGTTCATACATGCTCCTACAGATTCCTATTGGGCTGTCGTTAAACGCATTCTCCGCTACCTTAAAGGAACGACATCCTATGGTTTTCATATCACTCGAGGTACCTCTTTTGCTCTACATGGTTTTACAAATGCAGATTGGGCTGTAGTATTGATGATCGCAAGTCTACGGGTGGCTATCTTGTTTTCTTTGGTCAGACACTGATTTCATGGAAATCCAGCAAGCAACGTACAGTTGCCCGCTCCTCCACTGAGGCTGAGTATAAAGCCTTAGCAGATGGTATTGCTGAGGTCATGTGGCTTCAATATTTGTTAATAGAACTGCAAGTTCCCTCAGTCTCTGCTCCTACCATTTGGTGTGATAATCTTGGCGCGAATCTCTCAGCGAATCCTATCTTTCATGCTCGTACTAAGCATGTTGAGGTAGATTATCATTTTGTCCACGACCGGGTTACGAAGAAGGAAATTCATATTCGCTTTATCCCTTCTCTGGATCAACTTGCTGATGTCTTCACCAAACCACTTTTCGTTGCGTCCTTTACTGCTTTCAGGTTCAAGCTTCGGGTCGATCCTCCACCCTCAGGTTGAGGGGGCATATTATAGAATGTATAGCATGTATATCTCTGAATAGGAAATTAATATAGGATTATTCTAATGTTGTAATCCCTACGGTTACTGTCGTGTTCTGCCATACATATATAAATAGGAAAGGTTGGCCTTAGCCAACCTAAAACATTATGTTATTCTCAACTATATCAACTAGGATTTATTTTATTTCAAGTATAAATATTACTTTTGTAAGACAATATTTTTTTTAGATTGAAAATACATTAATATTGCTGCATATCATTGTGCGTGAGAGGAAATTCTTTTAATTTGGTTCTTCATTAAACTACCATGACTTATTGAAGAATTGACGAAGATTCGTGGTCTTTCATACTTCTCATTCATGTTTCTTTATAAGTGTCGGGTGATGTTTTTTTGGTTATTTATAATTTTAAATGTCTAGATACAAGTTATCATTGTTACAAGCTTCAAGTCTAAATTTAGTTTTTTAAAAAATGATTGATATGATTATAAGTTTATGAATCTTTATATTCACGAGGCTCGCATCATATAAGCTTAAACAATTATATTTTAATGAAAATTCTAGTTAACTAATTAAGTAAAGATTCTTTACCTAGATCGTTTTTTATCTTTAAAACCTTTTCCGAACCCTTCTCGCATCTCAAAATTATAATCGTAATAACTCTGCAACATTTTTATTATGATTGATAATTAGTATATATATATATATCACATGGCGTTAAACTAAATAATTAGCATTTTTTTTCCCAAAATGTAATTCCTTTCAGCGTCTTTTCTTCTTCTTTTCTGGATGGAACTTTATATTCGTACTTGGGAATTTAATAAATAACAGGGTGAAAGTAATAAAGACGCGGCAGCAAGAGAGTGTTGTACCATCTAATCCACAACACAAAATGGCTAAACCTTGTACTTTCGATGGAATAAATTAGGCTCAAAGATAAGGAACCTTGTGCCATCTATGTTGAAAAAAGAGCCCATAATTTTATTTTATTATAACTTTTATTACAAGATGTTAGCAATTGCCAAGTGTTGTGTGTATTCTCTCTTATCTTGCTTTTGCCCTCCTTCAGCTGTCATCTTTTAAGTTTTTTTCCACATGAAAGATTAGATAGCAGATGCTTTTCTTTATGTCTTTCTTTTTTCCTTTAAGTTCTTTTCAAGCATATCTAAGCAGATTCCTCATTCTATGGTATGATTCTTAATTGGTTAACATATTACAGTTGATGATATTAATTTCGAATAAAACCCTTTGTGCTGTATCTTTTTTTTTTTAATCTAATTCACGAACCCACTATATATTTGTTTATTTCCAGGTACGATCTCTGCTATGTATTGGATTGTGAAAAATCTCTCTGGCTCAAGCTTATTGGGCTTCAATCTAATCGCTCCTCTTTCGTTTTATTCCCAATTGGGTAGAATAATGATTGAACTTTTAATTAACAAGGAACAATGAATCAGTCTTTGAGATTTTCACAAAACGAGCTGATCAAGTATGTGTGTGTGTGTGTAAAGAGACAGATCGACAGTGATCAACAATAATTTTTTTCATCACCTTAGTTTTGTAGTGGGTCATTCATTTGTTCTATTAGTTTCACCTATGGAATAATTGAAAGTCCCATTAAAGCTAAGTTAGATAAACTCAATTATCACCCTTGACCCTATTTCGGAATGAGACCACAAAGCATTACTACTATGTATTATCACGTCTTAGTCATAATTAATGCCTTCACTAACTCTGTTCATATACAATAATATCATTTTCAATGGACGTGGGGAGTGAATATGCTTCTTCAATTATATCATTGGAGAAATAAATAAATAAATAAATAAATAAAACTAGAATTGGATCGGTGCTGTATGTCGTACCCTACATGATAATGTGACGTCACGATGACTTTTTCCAGAAGGATTAAGAGATTTTTAGTTGGATAAAGAGTTGTCATATAATATTATGGTTATTAGAAATACCCCTGTAAAATATTTTAGAATTTTAGTTTTTTAGTATTTATATATAACAAGTAATGGGCTTTCTAATAATAAATTATTATTTCACTAGTTATCTTTGAATTTAAAATTATCTCTCCATATAAATGAAAAAAAAAAAACAAATAACCTTTTCAATTTAATTACCTTTCTTTACCGTTTCTCAATCTTCCTTCTCTAGAGTCCTAACCAAAAAATATAAGAATACAAAGCAATGCGGAAATATTAAAACAAAGCTGTCAATTATTATCATGTCTTAATCATAATTAATGCCTTCACTAACTCTCTTCATATACAATAATATCATTTTCAATGGACGTGGGGATGGTGAATATGCTTCTTCAATTATATCATTGGATAAATAGAAAAAAAATACTAGAATTGGATCGGTGCTATATGTCATACCCTACATGATAGTGTGACGTCACGATGACTTTTCCTAGAAGGGTTAAGAGGTTTTTGGTTGGATAAGGAGTTATCATATAATATTATAGTTATTAGAAACCAGTTTGTCATCTAGTATTATATTTACTAGGAACCCTAACTGATCTTTAGAGATTTTAGGCAAGGGACTAATTGCATAAAGGAAATGTATTAACACCATTAGTATGTCTTACCTGAGGTAAGCTGCATTATTTTTCTTCATTTGTGGTTGCTATGATCTAATGGTGTTTCTATTTCTATCAGTGTATCAATGACGGGATTGTTACTATGATCAAACCCTGGTATTTTAGGTTAAGAACTTGCTCTAAAAGATGTTTAAAGAAAACAAGTTTATTCACAACTTATGCACCGCAAATGAACCATGGTGAGAAATCTAAAGAGATGTAGTGATTTTTATTTTCTCTTTTCTCTTTGATATTTTAGATGTCCATGACTCTTGTATCATGGGACACAGGTTGAAATATCACCAATTTTAATGAGGCTTCTTTCGGGACAAACTTGAAAGTTTTGGCTACTGCATCATTCCAAATAATATTTTAGATAAAACTCCTTGCAGTGTTTATCCTTATATTAGATGTTGTTATCCAATTTTTGACCCATGTTTTGATAAATTTTCAGAAAATTCCAAAAATAGCGAAAAAACAACGAAAATCCAAAAAAATACATTTTTTTTAATATATTTGCATCGTTTTTAGCATTTTTCAACATCGTCTCAAAAGAATTTAAAAATACTCAGTGTCCGACTTTTAACACGTTATTTTTAAAAATCATTGATTTTCCTCATTCAAGTCGATGTTGATAAGAAAAATCCAAAAACATAAGAAAAATCAAATTTATAAAAAAAGAAAGAAGTTGAGGGACCAAGTTTGGAAACCTAGCAATATTTTTACCTATAAATACTGGTCTCCACAACACACACAAGAGAGGAGGGGCAATTTTGTATTAAAATTAGAGGGTAACACAAAAAAACCCTAAACAAAGAACCCTTTGTTCTCCCACTCTAAGAGCCGTCGTGCTCCCTCTTAAACCAAAGGAGTCACGGCCCCCACTTCGGAATTTTTAGGAAACGCAGCCACCATCCCCCAGGGTCCTTGGATTTTGCTCTCCCAGAACCAGAGAGCCAAGGACCCCCCACCATTTCAGATCTTCCCTTCTCTCTCTTCGGCCGCTCATCCTTTGGAAACCAGAGCCAATCTACCTCTCCGCAGTTGCCCATCTCTAGTCTGCCTCACAACCAAAGTCGGTCGATCTCTGCCCCCATCTTCCTCACGAGATCTCCCCTCTCCATTTTGCCCCCACAGACCAACCGTCATCGTTCCCACAGTAGCTCCAAATCTATCTTTTTCTCTCCTATTCAACCGCAGCAACCGTCTCCCAGCTTCTCCACCCGAAGCTTTCCCCTTAGCAGCCTCTTCTTCTCCTTCAGTCTCCTCAACAGCGATGACCACAGACCAGCCAAGACAACCCCCGCTCTTCTTCATCTTCTACAACTAACCACAAGTAGCACCACAGAACAACCTCATCTTCCCCAACCAAAGAATGGGCAGAGCTGTTCCCCGTCTCCACAGACCCACGGTCTCCTTCTTCAGCCGCAGACGCCATGTCTCCTTTTGCCCCGACCGGACAACCACTTCGTTCTCCTCTACACCGAAGCCTTCAAGCACTGACAGATTCGTCTACGGCTATGGCCACCGCTAGATCTACAACCGTCACATCCGCCACCTGAAGAAGGAAAGAACAATGAACCGAAAACAGAAGAAAGAAGACCGAGAACAGATCTAAAAAAGAAAGAGAAATAAAAATCAACTGTTGTTTGTGCGTTTTTCCCCTTGTTGCAGGTGGTGGTGACCCTCACAGATGGCGTAGGAAGACAGAGAAGAAGAAGAAGACGTTCCCGATCCACCAATTTTTTTACCTTCATTGGCGGCGGCGCGTGAACCCACGCGCCACCAGTGGCGGTGGCGAGTAGAGCAACACGCTGCTACTGTTTCTGCAGTTTCAGAGGGCTTCCCGGCACTGTTCCTGAATTTTTGGGGGTTCATTTTGTAAATTTAAAATTGTTTAATGTGTTTGGGTTATTTTGAATTTTGATTGATTTGTAAACATGTAATGGGTGTGTGCTTTAACATAGTACAAGAAGAGTGTTTGAGTGGGTGTTTTGTTATTATTTTTTTATATATGTTTTGAATGATAAAAACTAAAAAGAAAAAAAGAAAAAAAATTAAATGTTTAAATTTGCATTGAATTTGGTTCATATTTCAAAAAATATTTTTTCTTTTGGTTTCTGAGATTATAATCTTATATGTAAGATGTATTCTTGATATTAAATAGAAAAGTTTGTTTTGTTTTTATTGATGCTAGAGCAATTAGGTTATCTTTACCCGATAAGATAAGGATCTCCTTACTGAGGAGAACTTTTCTTCTCTTTTTTACGAAATCATTGGCATGACAACTTTCAAAACCTTTTAAATCACATCAAATTATGAAGCAGCTTACCTCAAGTAGGGTGCAATAGGGGTGCTAATACCTTCCCTAGTCATAAGCAATCCCTTACCCGTGAATCTTTGACACGACTAGTGCATTCGGGTTTCCTAGTAACCTTCAATCAAATATTAGGTGGCGACTCCCAAGAACCAATCAAACCAATGAGCAAAAATCACCACAGACAGCACGCGGGGACATGCGACATTAGAAATGAATGAATTGTATCCCAATAATATTTTTGATATTAACCCCCGTACAATTTTTTTTATCCTTATATTTAAAGTGAATAATAAATATCCCTAATAATATTTTGAATATTAACCATGTTGTAGGTTTTTTATCCTTATATTAAAAGTGAATACTACATTTTTTTTCCAAGAATAATTTTTTAACATTTTTTGAAATATAGGCCAACATCTTTTGGTTTAACCATAAATTGAACAAAAAACACTAATTTGAATAGAAAAAAAAACCAAAACCAAAACTTAAAATGAACCAAACTTGCAAAAAACACAAAAAACATGAAAAAATTTGTCAAAAAACAGATAAAAACTAAGAAACTCAAGAACATGAAGAACAACATGAATCAAGATCCAGACCAAATATGAATAAACCAAAGACATAAACATGTTGGGAATCAATCACTGAACAATAATCAATCATCAAGCATCAATGATTATCAACAAATAATCACGATTTGATCAAAATAGGTTTCGATGCAAAAACAAAACTCTAGAATTAAAACTCGGAAAAAACAATTATTAATGCAAACTAACTCTAGATTATTGATTAACAAACTCATATAAAGATGTTGATACAAATAAGTGAAGCCCAAATGGTCAAAATTAAGTAGCTAAGGCAATGTTTATACAAAGAACATTGCCCAGATATGCAAAAATGTTATTCAACCCAGAATTGGCCTTTTAGGCCTCCCAACCTCTTGCTTTTTGTTCTCATGTGCCACATTGCCATAGTTACACATGTTTAAATCAAAACAAACAACAAATCATAAAAAACATGCATGAGGTTTCAATTTCCAAAACTGACAAACCTAAATAGCAAGCATATTCAACAATATAAGATTTAAAATTGGTATTTTAACAGTCAATATGACTCACATAAACCTAGAAATCAAGAACATGCACCAAAACAAACATCAAAGGCCTCCTGTCACTTTTAGGAGATTCCAAAACTACTTCATTCCATAAAAAATAATCAGAAGCATATCTTATTGGTATCCAATAACATCAATAAGAAAATCAAATCAGGATTCAACTAAGAAAAAATAAAACTTTTATGCATTAATCAAAATCCAAGCTCAACACAATGTAACTCCAAAACAAGTTCAAAACATCATTAAAACATGCAAGGAAAAGCTAGAGATATGCCTCGTGTACATCACCTATTAATTTAGAGAAGGTTTATACCTTTGAAACTTCAATCAATGGTTGTTGTTCCATTTGCTCTCTTTTGTAAAATTTTACCTCCACAAATTTCTACCGTTTCAAAGCAAAAGAAACCTTTGTGCTAGGCTCATGAACCTTCGCGATAATGATCTCTTTATCAATATTTTCTCTCCTCTTCTTTCTCTCTCTCATGCTCTGACTTTTCAAGGATATTTATATGGTTTCAAGTTAGGATTTTGATCAAGGTTCGATTATGATTGATAGATTCTTGATCCTTTAATCCAATAGAAGGTTTTTAGGTACATTTTAACAATTAGAAGCACTATACTTTGCTGGTTTCTCTATGGTGGTTTTACAGTGAACTTGATTTTTGATATTTTGGTGGTTTTCCTAAACTTGGAGGGAAAAAATTTGTTTTTAGCCTTTTGTTCTTAAGAGAAATATGACCAACTCTTAATAAATACCCACTGAGAAGGTTTGAAGTGTGCACACATGAAAAAACTCAATGGTTTTACATAATAGGTATCACAGTCAAGGCTGACTGAGTTGACCAATTTCGAAGCTTCGTTGAGGCAACTCAAATGTAAACATCATTAGAGATCAACTGAAGTTAGTAGAGAAGATGCACACTTTTCGTTTGGATCCAACCTTGCTCAATTTGGAGGTCATTAGCTTCACATTCATTCGTTTACAGATGTGAACTTGATTAGCTCAAAACTACCTAAAGAAGAAGATGAATAGTGGGCAGACGATATGTCGTCTGCCCTCTATTCCAAACAATGCATTTTGAACATGAATTAGATGACATTTCGTCTATGTTAACCACCAAAAAATTATGGTTTTTAATTTGGAATTTGGTCAAAATTAAATTTAATCTCTTGATTTCTTTTAATTGCACTCGTAATTTCCTTTCAACTTTTAATTTCATGCAATTTTACCCATGCCAAACTCAATTATCATCCCCAAAGTTCAGTGCCTTTTCTAATTTGGTCATTGGTTATTAATTTGTGCATTTTGACCTCTAATGATCAACGAACTTTCAATTTTCTTTAATTTGACCCTTGATTAAATCAATGTGAGTCCCTGAAGTCTCGCATGTTTTACAAATCGGTCCTTGGCTTTTAATTTCTTTAATTAAGTCTCTAATTGCTCATCAAACTTTAATATTTATGCAATTAGGCCCCCGATTTGACCAAATTAGCTTTTCAAAATTGCGATTTAACCCTAAACTTTAATTTTTTTCCAATTAAAGCCCACATTGAACTCAAAAACTAGTTTTTCTTGCAATTAAGTCCTCAATAAATTTGTTTAAATTTTAAACCCTAAAAAACTCAAATCAAATCCTTAAACATCCAATTTTGAATTTTACTTTCCAAATTAAATTTTCCAATTTAAAGGGTCTTTACTAGTCCATATTGGACTGCTAGTTTTCCCAACCTTGTATATTTTGATTCTCTCCAACCAGTATTTAGCATGCTTTGCGTAGTAAGTTTGTAAAGACAAACAAACCTAATTTTCTTAAAACTTTAGTTCGGTCAACCTGAAATCTTGTCTTCATATTGTTTCCCTTTAACTAGAACTGTTTTTGTCAGGAGATGAATTCTACCATCTTAGCTACTTTTATTTTTAGCTTAGTTCTTGAAATCCTGAAGCTTAATGATATATTTATTTCAATTGTTTTCAATGTTTTTCAATTTTTTTTTTTTTGGTTTTTTTCTCTTTAGATTTTTTATATATATTTATATGGTCCCAAAGAATAGGTAACAACACTATATGACATCGATTTTGAGCGAGAATCAAGTTCTATTAATTGTTAATTTGCTTGCTAATTAGAAATTAAACCATGCACCATTAACCAAATTTAACTTCCATCTCCCTTACCATATCAAGCTAAAATATGATGAATCTTTTAATTGTAGAACTGTTACTTACAAAAGAAATCTCTTTGTAATAACTGTAGGAAACAATTATAATTAATGTTCGTCTTTGATTTAGGTTAGATCCATCAGTGGCAGGTTAGAGACCATTATAGCTTTATGGAATTAGTACATGGGAACCAAACCAACACTACAAGAAATTCGCTTAACACCAACGGTATTACTGACAGAATAATTTTGTCGGTAAATTGCCATGATAATTATCGACGGACACTATTTCGTCCGTAATTCAGTCGAAATATACCGATGGAATAATGTGGTCGGTATATACCAATGAAATTACAGACATAATATTCAGAATTAAAAGAAAAAAGACGGTTCGCTAACATACAAGTTTTTGCCGGCGATTTTACCGACGACTCACTGAGGGATTCAAACCCGGATCTCCTTACAGTGATGTGACCAATTATCCATAAAAAATGCCGATGGAATCACCGATAG
>Ga0307517_10004873_pt1 | contig 20453 bp, 19 predicted proteins | sample 23_EM_MG_FD_194515 | JGI IMG/M metagenome (GOLD analysis project Ga0307517, IMG submission 194515) | Populus trichocarpa ectomycorrhiza microbial communities from riparian zone in the Pacific Northwest, United States - 23_EM | ecosystem: Host-associated > Plants > Roots > Unclassified | place...
TTATTTTGTTTATATATGAAATTAGCGTGATTTGCAGGATTGTCGAGGTAACTCAGGTTGCTCAGTTTATGGATTTGGTGAGTTTTTTTTAAATTGAATTTATTTTTTTATAATCTATTTTTTTTTCATATTGTTGAAAAAATAGTTTTAAAGAAAAATCATTATATTAAATTTTATAAAGTAACAAAAATTAAAGGATGCGGGGAAAACCACTGCTCACCTAACACCTATTACACCATGGATTACAATAGTAATTCACAATGTTTTGTTTTTTTTTTTTTTAATTTTTGTTATAATATTTTTGTTGATTTTATCTTTTAAAACTGAGATTGTTAAGAATTTAGTTTGTAATTTACTTCTTTTTATTTTTTTATATGAGATTAACATGATTATAGATTTGTCAAAATAATTCAGGTTGTCTCAGTTTTTAAGTTTGCCTTTCTAAATCTTTTTGTTAGGTTTGTTGTGACATTAGGGAATTCTAATGTTTTCAATTGAAGAATAGAATTAGGCTGGATAATTTTATTCATATCACCAAGGGGTATTTATATTGGACAAATATCAATCATTTAGGTAAGTCAACTATACAATTGAATAGGCTACAATCCTGGATCTAAAAGTTAGGCTAAAAATCACCCAATTAATTGACAACAATCAGCTAACCAATTGATAGTTGTATACAACGAATATACTTTAACTCTCTCCCTTAAATCACACATGCTCAACTTCGATAGTGATATATGAAAAAGACCACTAGTAATAACATGAGTTATTATATTAACGAGCTCTCTTAGTAAGAAGAAATCTTAACCAGACACCAAAATCTAGATTATCTTTGATGTTGAACTTGAACTCTTGTTAAGTTCAATATGCTTGGTTGATCATGAATTATTTTTTTAGATTAACGTGGGTGTCCGGACTAACTTACGCGCATCTCAACTAATCTTACGGGTCCTGAAGTTAGCGACCATGTAAGCCTTCAATGGCTGTGAGGTTTGTGGGAATCGAATTGGTGACTTTTAGAAAGTAAACTCAGGACCTGATCAGTTGAATTACAATCCTCGTTGTTGCTAAACTGGATTTTTGGTAAACTTAATAGTTGCTGTGTTTCCACAAAAAAAAAGCACTGTTGTTTTTTTTGTATCGTACCCAATTCACCAGAGAGAATTTTGAGCCAAGTAAGCTTTGTAATATGATGGAGGGCACGGTATTCTGATTTCGCACTAGATAGTGATACAACATCCTGTTTTTACTCCTCTGAGTTACTTAGATACCTCCAACAAATGACACATATCCTAAGATAGATTTTCCATCTAATTTGAAATCCAGCAAAATCAAAATCAGTATATTCCACAATATCCAGGTGGTTATGTCAAGAGATCAATACACCTTTACATGGAGAGGATTTCAAGTAAACCAGGATACAATTTACATGGATGAATTGGCTCCCAACACTAACAGCATTGATCTCTACAACCTTTGATACCTCTCGTTATTCGTTGGAACCTGATCCAGCTAGAAAGCAAGACCATGGTTCATCTTAGTAAGAGTATCCACAGGGTTACATGCAGAGTTATCAATTTCAGTCAGGAGATCTAATATGTATTTCTGTTGTGAGAGAAAGAGTCTTTGCTTGAATGGAGACACTTCAATGCCCAAGAAATATTTTAAAGTTCAAGTCCTTATCTCAAATTTCTTGGCCAAGTAGTTTTAAAGTTTCTCTAGCTCACTTATGTCACTGCCTGCAACAATATGTCATCAATATAAATAAATAAGCAATATAATATCATCACCTTCCTTTTTATAGAACACAGTGTGATCTGCCAAGACTTGTTTGAAACCATTCTTCTTCATCGAGTGACTCAAACTGCTGAACCAAGCCCTCGACATTTGCTTCAGTCCAAACGGTGCCTTTTTTAGCTTGCGTGCTTTTACCTCCTTTAGGCATAAAGTTTGGAGGAGGGCCCATATACACTTAACAGGCTTATATATCAATGTTTGTTCTTTCAATTAGTCAATAATAATTGATAACTAGATATTTTCTACTGGATTTAAAAAGTATACCATACAGACATTGCATTAATTATCAATGAGAAAAATGGAAGAATTCAGTCTGGGGAGATATACCAAAGAGAAAGTAACTGATAAAAAAAACCTTACTGTTGCTTGACATTGAAAAAAATTATAAGAATTCCCCTTGGAGATTTTTTTATGAATAGTTCAGTGATAGCATATAATGCCTAGGATCTGTTGGGGTGTTTTATTGTCTGGATATAAATATCCAACCTCTGCTGTAATTCGTAATGTACTTCCCAATGCAAGGTCCTTTGATTGTTTGATAGAGAATCTAGAGATTTTGTTTTAGATACATCTTGCATTCAGGGAATTGTGCACATGAATTCATCTATAATATGGTACTTATTTTCTTACTGGGGACATTTCATAGAGGAAGGATCTCAAATGTCTTCAGTGGCTCTAGAAGAAGTCGCTCTTCTACGAAGTTTCAATGAACAAGGGAACCCTAATGGTATGTAGCTTGATTACTCAGCTACAGCCATTTATGCGCACAAGAGCTCATGAACTGGCATTTTGTGAATTGCTTTGTCTAGAAAGCAATTTTTTGAATGTCTTTTGGTAATTATTACGACAAAACCAAGTTTGGAGTCTGGAATGACTTCCTTTTTGCACACGCATGAACACGTAGGCAATTATTATGTGATGACATGATGCTTATTTCATCATAATCTTTTATATGCTTGAATGTTAACGATTCCCTGAACCGTGTGGAGATCTTTATGAAATCATTAGAGATGATATTACTTACACCTCTCTTCTCTCCTTGGGAAAGAATTAACCACAGGGACGAACACACACAGCCTCGTTAGGATTTAAGATATTGAGGTCAGTTTTAGCATTCTGCAATGCACCTTCATCAATCCTAATATGTTGCGGGGGTTTGGATGCAGCTACCTTGTTTTCTCATCTTATCAGTCCTATGAGTATTATATTTGCTATGCACTAAAAAGTGTAGACAGCAACATAATTTCTGCTAATTGAATTTATATTTGCTATGCACTCAATACTCATTTTTTTTTTTTTTCTAGCTCCAAAGCTTCACATACCACTGGTTCAACAGACAACACACGACTAGGAATTTCATAATTAAGCACCTTCATCATCCGCAAGATTCAGGCAGAGGAATGCGTTGATTCATCGGTATTGTTTCAACTGTTTATGAGGATCTAGGAGCAAAGCTTTCAGAATTACTAGCAGTTTTGATTCTGCATATGATGTTACAGTATTGTACAAACTCTTCATCAGTAGCTTTTAAAACCCAGATAAAATCTGGGCTTGAAATAAGAATTCTTTCATATAGAAACTGTATATGGTGGACCGGTGATTGAATTTTATGTTACATTTGCCTTGGTCAATGAATGGAGCATTTTTATTGTGATTTTTTTTCCATTTCTCTTTACAATAAGAGATGCTATGTGGTTTCAGTTGATGTCATGCATTTGAAGGGAAAGTGGAAGAATGGAATTTGTGGTCTTATGTTAGTGTCATCTCCATGCTTTCTTGAAGGACTTGATTACTTTTCATGGCGTGTAATCCATGTAAAGTCTAAAATTAAGAAACAATTGCAAGATTGCTTATCTTGGCCATTGCTGTACTATCACAACTGAGCAGAGCAAACCTATCAATAAATTAGGTTTCTATATAAATTTTTTACCAATAATGCACCATGAAAAACACAAATGTGACATATTTGGAAGTTTAAAAGAGAAACAGCATGAACTTTAGAAGGCTTTATTACAATTGTATCAATAATGGAAACAAAGACATGATCAAATCTATAATCTGAAAATTTTCCCCATTAAGAACAAAAACGGCATGACATAATTAACCCATATTCTATAATTTAAAAACTTGTTACAAAGCAGAAAGTGTTCATTCTAGCAACATTCATTAAACAAGAAAGAGGAGACAGATCTGGAGTTAAAAGTTTTCATCCTGCTGCTGCTGCTTCTTCTTTTCTCATTACTACCTTTTGCACATCTACTACTATGGGCACATTTGTATTATACATTCTATTTTATAACAGGAGATGATAATCTTGTTTACTCCATGTTTTCAATTCAAATACCAAGTCTAAGGAAAGATTGTAAAATTTCATGTAAGTATATTATTTGGATGCAAAATACGAGATCAACTCGCACATGATTTATGTTTTTAGCTGTGAAGAACATTATTTCGATGTTTTTTACAAGAAACGGAGATTACATCGTAAATGCAACCAACACTTAGTCTTGATAGATATACAAAAGCATGTCTAAAAATGTCTCGAATCTAGATCATTAAAAGAACTCATAGTAAGCAAATAATAATAATAAGCGCATAAATTGAATAGCAAGTGAAAAAAAACACCTTTACAACCGGTTGCACACAAACAACTATTCTGTCCATAAAAAAAAAAAAAAGGGTCAGAGTAAAAAACAGAGTTTTAAAGAGAGAGAAGGGGGGGAGTTTTTAGTTTTAGAGAGATAAAGAGAGAGGGGCTTTGTGTCGTGGCCAGCTTCTTATAAAGAGGCCTCATTGCCAAGCCATTTCCTTATTGTTGGAAGGCTTTTGGCGATCAGGTATAACTTTCTTGTCATTTTTGCTTTCTGCGTTTTGAATTTCACTGTTACTTTTTTGTTTTTTTTTCATTGCTTTATGTTTCAGATATCTGAATGTTGATGTTTGTAGGGCATTTACAGCGATTCTTGAATGGATTTTTTTTTTTTTTGCTATTCTTTCTTTAACTTTGTGTGAAAGAAATCAAGACGAACAGTATAGGAAATTGTGAATTGAATTCTATGAGTTCTGGAAACCTGAAAAAGAACTTAGGGCATTTTATTTTCAGTCTTCAAGAAGGAACCGACAAACCCATTATTGATTTTAAAGAAAATCCCTTGGCATTGTTAGAATAAGTTCTTCAAACTTAGTTAATAATGTTTTAATTGGTTATTGAAGCTCTAGATGGTGCTGGGTTTAGGTTTTGGTGGGTTAGATTTGATAGTTGTGATTTAAGGATGTCTTTTGTTTTCTTTTGTGGGTAAAAGAAGATGTGTTCAGGTTTTCTTTTTATGGTTTATTCTATAAGTTTTGTTTGTTATTTGGATGATTTTTGTTGTCTTTGGGAAGCTTGGGGTTTCTCTTTTGTGGTGAAGTTGGAGTTTTTGTGTGTCCACCCATGAATGTCTACTTGAACACAAATGTTATAAGCCCTAAAATTTGGCAACCAATGGTGCTGTTTAGTTTGTCTTTTGGAAAGTTGATGATTAGAGAGCTCTTAGTTTCATATAGTAATCTGACAAGTTTCCATAATGTTATGTGGTTTATATGCTTCTCCTTATATATGCAAAACATTCTTTAAACCCTTTAATTCTTTGGGTGAAAGGAAAAAATTATTGAGGAAGAACATGAATAAAGAATCCTAAAGGTATGCATCTTTCTAAAATGAAAGATAAAATTCACCTAGCTCAATTTGCAGGATAAAATTAGGAAGCCTAGAAAAATACTCTAACCATGGTTGTTGATCATAATGTGATTGATTTCTTAAAATTCTTGCTTCTCTTTCATCTAACACACCAAAAAAGAAAGTAAAAAACTATTGGAAGATCTCTCTCCTTTCCATACCCCCTTTCGGAAAAGCCCTTAACAGTTGTCAAGTGGTTCTCTGTAGGATGAGCACTAAATATCTAGTGCAATTAAGGAGTCTATAAGGCATCGTATCTTGATGTTCAATGTGTTCTATGCTCAAACAATGCTAAGAATCAGGGGACAGGGGCTTTTTTCATAAGGTTGTCTTGTCATTAAAGTATGCTGATAAGCTTTTTGGTGTTTGTGGTGAATAATGAATGTTATTAGGAGTTCAAATGTCTGGTTGATACCTCTACGAGTAGCACTGTGAACTTCTTCAGCTTTGTGCTGTGTAATGTTTGCCTCTTTGATGTTTTAAATTTGGAAAATTGTTAGTACCATTTCTTCAGTAAGCAAAGGGGGGCATTTTTAAGGTCTATATCAATCACAAGTTTGCATCATAGGAGGTTGCTAAGCAGTGGCTTCGATTTGGAGTGCAAAAATCACATCAGCTGGATATTGGCTGAGTTTTCAGGTGAAAATGTTGATACAGAGTTCCCTATCTACTTCAATTGAATGTACTCCATTTCATGTATCTGACCAAGGGAAACAGGATTTATTTTGTGACTGGATGCCTGGTACTGAAATTTGGCAGATGTGCTCAAAATGTCATGAACACTGCCATAATTGCTGTAAAGATGCTGCTTCAATCACCGAGGAAAAGGAGACTAACAATTATTCATGCCTGTTAAGTTTTCCGAGAGGTCCTCATCCACCAACTATCATTAAAATGTCTGAAAGTTCAGCACCTAGTTTTGTATATTGTAGAAGGAAGTTACAAGGAAACTCTATTGAGTTTTTATCAGCAATCACAAAGAGAAGTGGAGAGGATTGTCCTTATGCCATCAATTCTGATGGTCCTTCAGTTGCAGTTAAGGAGCACTGTGTAGTTTCTGAAGATGAGCATGAAACCGGTACTGTTAGAGTACCTCTCATGACTCCTATATTATGCAATGGAGTTGATTGTTCATGCCCCTTTTCCTTTGGAAGAAGTACTCAACTTGCATCTGTCAGTTCAGTGTCTGAAAGTGCTGCTACTAATTTTGTTTATGGGAAAACAAAGCTACGACAAAACTCTGTTTCCTTTTTATCAGCAATGGCAAAGACAAGTGGAGAGGATTGTCTTTCTGTGATCAGTTCTGATGGTCCATCAGCTGCACGGAAGGAGCAGCGCCTAATTTCTATACATGTGCATGGAGCTGCCCTTGTACCTCGTCCTCCAGTATGCAATAGAGCTGATTCTCCATGCCCATTAAGTTCACAAAGAAGCCCTCAGCTACCCACTGTCAGTACAATGTCTGAAAGTTCTGCATGTAATTTTGTATACAGCAGAAAGAAGCTGCGAGGAAACTCTGCTAGCTTTTTATCAGAACAGATCCCTGCAATGGCAAAGAGAAGTGGAGGAGAGGATTGTCTTTCTTTAATCAGTTCTGATTGTCCATCAGCTGCACGCAAGGAGCAATGCCTAATTTCTCAACATGAGCAAGGAGCTGCCCTTATGCCTCCTCCTACAGTATACAACAAAGATGATTCTCCATGCCAATTATGTTTACAAAGAAGTCAGCTACCAACTGCCAGTACAATGTCTGAGATTTCTGCATGTAATTTTATATACAGCAGAAGGAGGATGCGAGGAAAATCTGTTACCTTTTTGTCAGCAGAGGTCCCTGGAATCACGAAGAGAAGCAGAGAAGATTGCCTTTCAGTCATCAGTTCCGATGGTCCTTCACTTGCAGTTGAGGAGGCACATGTAGTTTCTCAAGATGATCGAGATCAGCATGAAAGGGGAACTGGTGGAGCTCTTATGCCTCCTCCTATAGCATACAACAGTGATGATTCTCAATGCCGATTAAGTTTACAAGGAAGTCCTCAGCTACCAACTTCCAGTACAATGTCTGAAATTTCTGCACGTAATTTTGTATACAGCAGAAGGAAGCTGCGAGGAAACTCTGCTACCTTTTTGTCAGCACAGGTCCCTGGAATCACAAAGAGAAGCAGAGAAGATTGCCTTTCAATCATCAGTTCTGATGGTCCTTCACTTGTCGTTGAGGAGGCACGTGTAGTTTCTCAAGATCATCAAGATCAGTTTGAAAGGGGAACTGGTGGGGCACTTCCCAGGCCTCCTTTAGTATGTTATGGAGAGCCCCATGTTTCAAAATCAGAATCTAGCAGTGGATGTTCACTTGTTGAAGACCTGGTTTCTGATGAGGCTACAAAAAAAAGCAGGCCAAAAATCATTGAGGTTGACAGTATAAATGATAGCTGCTCATCATCAAAGTCAAATATGGATCTTGTTTCAGATTCTACAAAGACTGAAGGAGATGATAATGGTGAGTGCTCTTCATCCAGTATAGTGGCAGCAGAGGTCACAGGGGAAGATCAGTCTGAAAATGATCAGTGTATCTCTATACTCAGAAGGCAGGGGGCTTTTGAGGGAGTTTGGCCCGGCAAAACCCATGTTTCTGCTAAAAGCATTGGTGATGGTAGTGGTAGTGGTAGCAGCAGTTCTCGGCCATGCAAAAAATGTTTTCGCAAGGGATCCCCTGTAAAGATGCTAATTTGTGATAATTGTGAAGATTCATTTCATGTATCTTGCTGCAATCCTCGTGTAAAAAGAATACCAGTTGATGAATGGTTGTGTCGTTCTTGTTGGAAGAAGAAACGGATAATTCCCAAGGAGACAATTTCCAGAAAATCTCTCAATATAATTGGTGACATGGGCAGATGTAGAGATGCTTCATCTACTGGTGAATCAAATCCTATAGCATTGATGTTGAGAGATACTGAGCCGTATACAGGTGGTGTTCGAGTTGGAAAAGGTTTTCAAGTAGACATTCCAGATTGGTCAGGTCCAATTATCAAGTACGTTGTTTTGCTAATCCTCTTAATTTTGAATATGTGAAGCAGACATCCATAAGAAATAGCTAGACTGAATTATGTGCTATTTAATCTTATAGACCCTCCCATTAGCATTCATATCCACGTCATTTTTTATTGTTGGAGTAACACTTCATCATACAAACTCGTTTATCTGGTTTATTTGCTTCTCAGGGGGCTTTAAATCTGACATATGAGAGTTGGTTCCTTCCTTTTTTAATGCATATGTTCCATCTAAGTTACTGGATTCCATGTTAACTAAAGGATGCCCATATCAGGCATTTTTTTGCCTTTCAAAGCTTTTTTGGTAGGTCTGACAAGTCATTGAGGAATTCTAATGGATTCCACATAATAGAGATTGTATAAGTTGTTTGTAGAGAATTTTTCTGAAGGAGGGAGTTGGTACTATTATTCTGAAAGGAAATAAGCCTGATGCTGATGGTCTTGGATTGTTCCAACGTTTTCAAGAATGAGATCATTAAGCCTGATGACCATGTTCTTTTGTGCAGTCCATTGCTGTTTCTTCCTGATCCTAGAAACACAAGTGTCTGCGAGTCTTGCTGGCAACCTTACAAGATTTAACAGGCTAGGAAGAGGGAGCAATGACTTTGGCCAAGAATTGCTGTTTTACCATTTATTAAAAACGTTACATTCTATTGTTCTTTAGCTATAGACTTTGGTCTTGCAATAAATCTTTATTTTTGAGATGTTATCAAACTTGATACATCCCATGGTGTACAGATGGATCTTTTATGCCCCTTTTCACTTAGTAGCAGAGGCACTAGTAGCTTGGTAGGATCAAACATAGCAGCCATTTTGTAGGCGTCTTTGCAGACTGAACATGTTTAGTCTCTTTTCTTCAACGTGTTGATGCACAACAATGTGGCCCCATGATTTGTATTTTGAGTTGATTATGGGCTCTTTGAGGAATGCATGCTTAGAAGGGAGAGAGCTGACTCTTCAGTAATCTGTTTGGTTGCTAGCAGTGCTAAATGGCCTGAAGCTAATTTTTTGGAGGCAATAGCCTTACAGTTTTTGGACCCAAACGTAGAGGAAACTGAAAATTATTTGGCTTCATTAAAGCAAAATGTCATATTTTTTTATAGTGTGACTATAAATTCCCATTTTCAGAGCATCTATGTTTAATGTGCTGAAAGAACAAAAAGTAGCAGTTAATAGTTTGCGGGTCAGACAATTGTAGGTTATAAGGCAAAGAAATGGTAGGTTTAATTCCATGAAAGGTATACAGGCAAGTATAGGAATTATTCCATGAAAAGGCTCTGTGTTTCTTTGATCCTTCAGTCTGTACCGAGGCACAGTACGTTGGCTTGTGTCAGACACAAATTTTTTCAGTGTTCTATTCCTTGTCCTCTCCTTTATATTATTTGCTTTCATTTTTCTTTTTTCCTTGCAGTAGGACTTTCCTTTTAAAAAATTTAAGAATGATGCGAGACTGTTTCTAATTATCACCAGGATGTCCTAGACTTGTTACTTTTAACATCATCTGTTATTTTGATTTTCATGTAGTGTCGTCGACATTATTGGCAAACCTTTGGTATTGGAGCCATCATACTTTGTCGGTTTGTTCGTAAGTCTTCAAATTGTTTATTAGTTTCAAGTTTGTCAGTTTAGCTGCAGATTTCTTGGTGTTTTGAGAGAACTGAAACATCCTCTTGTGCAGGAATTGAAGTCCAACAAGTCTTCTAAACTTGGATCTATAGGCAATTGGCTTCAGTGTAAACAGGTTATAGATGATGCAGCAGAAGGAGGCAATGTAACTATATGTGGAAAGTGGCGCAGGTAAAACAAATAGTGATCTCCTCTCTTGGGTGATTTTGCTCGTGTTTTTGTTTATTAACCTGCTTTTAGTTGGACAGCCTCAAACTCAAATGTTTTAGTTATTTGTGGGAGAGTCCAATGCACAATAAAAACCCGTACTAGGACTTTTATACAACTCTCAACACTTGGCCCATCCATGAACTAGTGTACTGGCAGGTTTTAGCCTAGCAATGCCTTGGTAGCGAAATTTTGTAATATTTGTTTTTGCAAACACAATAAACAGTTTGAAGAATTTAAACCATCAAGCTTGAATGTTTAATCTCTTTATAGCCGTAAGTTTTTAGCAGTTCATATCTTGTGTAGAAACGTTCACTAAGTGAAAATATTATGAAATATGAGCAAGCATTACTGCGCACTCAATTTAAACCAGGTACTAAAGTCAACCATGAATGTTTAATCTCCTTAATTCATATTGTTCAACTAAATCCTCCAGCGCTGAACCTATTAATTTTGGCATTGCCTTGTGTCTATCTTAGTCTTGCAATTTCAGGAACAAAATGCGGGTATAATGTTAATTTTCTCGTCTTAAATTGCTATTGACAAGTATGAAGCTTGGCAAGTCCTTTCCTATCATTGATGCATCTTTGTGAACATTTTGTATCATCTGCCCTTTGTTGTGCTGTTGGTTCAAAATGTCATTCCACTTAGTAGGAGATTAAAGTGGAATCAATTCAATTATCTATATCATGTCATTGGCTGTAGCTTTGTGAGAGATCCAAAATAAATTAGTTTGCTAACTCTTTCCCATAGACAATCCCACCAAGTCATAATTGATCTGATAGATCTAATATTTATCTCTTTCTAGTTAAGCTTGAGAAGATTAAGTTCTAGAATGTTGTTGATGTAACAGGGCTCCTCTTTTTGAAGTCCAAACTGCTGTCTGGGAATGCTTCTGCTGTGTCTTCTGGGATCCAATTCATGCCGACTGTGCTGCACCTCAGGTGAATTAGGCTTTTATGTGAAATCTTTGGAATCATGGACTTTCTATGTAGCAAACAAATTGTTTTTGGGTTCCTACCATCTTTATTACTTTAATTATAAGTACAAGTTTGCGGAGATTATTGAATATTCTTAAGCTATATTTAACATATACCTCATATTTTATCGTAACCAAATTTTGTTACATGCATCTGCCTCAGGAGCTGGAAACAGATGAAGTTATGAAGCAAATAAAGTATATTCAGATGGTATGTTTTGGACGATATTTCATGATTTTAGAGTTTTAGCACTAGCGGCTTGGTCATTGTTATTTAAACTTGCTTGTCCTACTTACTTTTTTCCAAGAATACACTGCTTTTAGGCTGTGATGAAGGGCCGAATCTACTATACAAATTATTCTGCTGTTCAGAGCAGACACATGGTTAGAGTTGGTAGAACCTTGAATCTTATCATTGAGCATGGTCTTGGTGGTTCGATTAACAAATGTGGAATAAAACTGACTGTAATTTGTCAAAACTTATTAACATAGTTCATCTAAGTGCACTTGTTTTAGGATCCTTGGCATTTCTTTTGGTCAAGGACATGCAAATTTCTCTTATCTTCATTTGTTAACATGTCATTTGTTGTGCAGCTGAGACCCCGAATAGCAGCTAAACATCAGAAATTGAGGCGTGCCAGCATTGGCGATCCAATGGATGATTGAAAGGAGTGATAGTTGCAAATTTCCAAGAATGAGCAAACACTGCTCGATGATTTCAATGAAGTATTATCCATACAGCTTGCTTTGTACATTCATTCTCACAGAAATCCACAGCTGAGTTTTGGAGTTAGGTATTCACATCATAACCGAAACAAAATTATTTTTATATTAGATTGGTTTTTTAAATGTTCAATATGATATATGTGAGCCTTTGGTTGAGCCTGCTCATATGTCCCGATAGGAAATTTCATTGATCATGGGATATTAATTTCGCCAATCACTTCCTTGTGAAACTCATTTGTGTTGTCATTCTAGTTTTCTCCCTTCCTAACCCATCAATCTCGATAATTCGAGGATAATATTGGTGCAATTTGTAGGAGAGGGACCTAATCTAAATATGTGTAATAGGTGGATAGTGCATTGGTAGGTTGCTCTACAGTGGAAGCAGAGTGAAGTTGATGATGTAACTGATGAAAAATCAGAGGTAAATGAAGAGACAGTCGGTGGATTTGTTGGGGGGTTATGAAAGAGAAGCGACTGCGCTTGTAACTGCTGTTCTTGTACAGAAGTCCAACAAGAAAATCTTCCTGTGTATATATATTTTAGCGAAAACAAAAATATAAATGCCAGCGATGTCTGTGGATGCACAGACACTATCCTTGAGACAAACAAGTGGTAGCATTTGTTTTTGTTTTTTGGTCAGAAATACATGAAAATAATGTATATATATTCTCAGCTTCAGGTCACAAATCAATGTGTTCACGTGATTAATTTTACTACAAATGTAAATTACTAAATAGCCTGTCACTGGAACTGGTAGAAGGCATTCACAGCCCAATAAATAGGGTGAGAGGACCAAAATCCACCATAACAGCAAAGAAGAAAAACCAAGTAAAATTTATAGTCACGCACTCACACTGTCAAACGACTCAAACATACTAGTCATGTTAAAACCTATAGCTTGAACTCTAAGGAACACGCCCAAATTGCACTAGAAGAATCACAATTACACAAATGGAGCAAACCGGAGATCTTTGTACTGACCCAAATTGCCTTGAGCCTTTCTTTTGTATTTTAACATCTTTCTAAGAAAATAAGTACTTGTACAAGGAGTGTCCATAACACAGATTAGAAACAAAAGATAAAAACTACAATGCCAGCCCTACCTGCAAAAGTGTTTAGACAAAATGCTGTGCAAATAATAATAGGTTGCACGGTGTATCAATTTTTTCCCCTCAACTCAGCAATGGGAATGTAAACGATAAATTCTTCAAGTGGACGGGTTTTGGATGACTTCCTAGCTTTGCCATTTTGTAGCTTCACCACTTTCTGCTTCATCTTCTCTAATATAGCCTTCGCTCTACAGAGTCTCTCCATATCATATTCAGCCGCTACTGAAATAGGATTAACCTTTTTCTTTACTCCCTTTGGTTTTGCTTTTAACAACTTCTTCAAGCTCACATCATCACTGCACTCAGCATTCATCTGAAAGTGATAAAAGCTAACATATGTGAGGCATATGAATAAATAAGAACTCTATGCTGTAGGTGCATCAATCCTACAGCAAAACTCAAAACGATAATAACTCTGAGGATATCTTTTCCCATATTAATGCATAGCCTCCCAACACCAACCTCACACTCACACAAACCATTGCCCACAAGATAATACACAATTGTCAACTCCTTATCCAATCACTCAAGACTTCTTTGTTTTTTATCACAGTGCAACCAGAGAAGCAATGTAGACAGATAAAGAGAGCACACGAATTGGGCCTGAAGAAAAAATAAATAAAGAAAACAATCAAGTACTTATGATAAAGAATACCTCATTGCTTTTAGTAGGTGATTCGTAGGAACCTCTTTTCTGTTCATTTTTCCTTAAACTTCTGCTTATTGACTTCAGCTTCTTCCTCTGAAGGATCCTTTTCAAATTCTTTGGGATACATACCTCAGTTTCTTCCCAAGAATCCTGTGAAAGATCAGCAGTTTTGCCCTCCATGACATTTAATGTGGGTTCAGCAGAGACTTTGGAACTAGAGTTATGAAGTTGTTCTCCTTTCTCTACCTGTTGTGGAAGTGAATTGTCATACACGAAACTGAAACCCATAGAAAGACCTTGAGACAGAAGATTTGAAAGTTTCGACTCTCAAATAATCACATGAACATGATAACTACGAATAATGCATCTCATGTTGACACAGAATTTATACTTTTTAACTTAGTGACTGATAAGCATGCAGGAGAAATGAATTATTCTTTCGTCAGTTCTAAAGACATTATTTGTATTTGAGAAACATTAAGGTCAAAATATTAACAAAGAGTATCAATTTTTATTAACAGTTCAAAACATCTGCATAGAAAGAGTCATGAAAGTCCTCAGCAGAACTTTGAATACTACTGCAACAAAATATAACTGTTGCATTTAATGTACATGAAGTACCAACTCACCTTCCGGGACTTCAGAGCTAAATAACGGGAATTCTTGAACCATTTGCTAACCTGAAATTACAACTTAAGTGTAAATATCTGGAACTTAGAAGAAATGAAGAGCTAACATGTGAAAGAGTAATCCCAGTGGACAATATAATGAACTACAACACCAAAGTAACACTTTTTTACAGATGAAAAGGAAAGGAAGAAAAAGTTGATTTTCCACTTTAAAATCACTGATTTGATATGTATGTATCCTATAGTAGTTCTGTAAGTTCAATTTCAAGGCATCATTATGCATTGATTCAGTAGCTTAAGTTGTTACCTTCCCAGGTTCAAGGCCCAATTCTTTTGACAGATTCTCCTTGACAGTTCTAGATGGAAGTTCATTTTCTACAAATACTTGGCGAAGTTTCTGGGACAGCACATGAAAAGGGAAAGATAACTTGCGCAATTTACCAAATTAAATTACTAAGTAATCCTTAAGAGAGAGAGAACATAAAAAAATTGTTTGGCAAGACACATGTGTGGAGTGGAGGAAACTACTACCTCAACTGCATCAGGGGGGAGTCTGAAAATTGGCCTTCGAGTTTGAGGGGGAAGGTTCATCATACCTTCAATGGTCTCATCACTTTTACTTTTTTTTTTACTTTCACACAGTGTCATAAGGGTGCTGGCTGCATTTGACTCCTTCTCCCGTCGCTTTCTTTTGCCAGGACCCCAATCTTCGTCTTCACTGGCTTGCTCGTGTGCAGGAGCATCCTTTCCAAACACCTCCTGATAGGAAAGAAATTCACATTGCCTTAGATAAATGATTCTGAACTATCACTTAAGAAATAGACAGCAGAAAAAATAAAATATAAACTCTGCATCATTAGTTTCCACAGCATAATTTTAAGAGCTAAATAGAAATAGACAGCATAATTTTCATCACTATTGTTTCTTGGGGTAAATCATTGGTCCAATACATAGGCATCTATCAAATGCCTGCTTTAGCTATATCGCTGTCACACCCCCTCTTCCTGCAAGCTACTTCAAAAAACAATTCCAGAGAAACCTATTAACCTTCAATAAGAACAACAAGAAACTAGTCCCAGGAGGTGGAGGAAGAAAAGCAGAGTCTAATCGTACATCCCATCCATATATTTTTCTTGACCCTTGTTTTTTTCTTTTTTGCCTTTTCCTAAATTTGACCTGTAAGTTCGAAAATACATTATTACCTCAGCATTCCAGATCAAATATAGATTAAACTTGCCATAGCGGATATAGTTTGAAGTTTTAAACAGAGATTCTATCACACTGTGTGCATAACCACTAAAAATCACTGAAGATGCACTTCTTCCTATAAAAAGAGAAACCAACCTATGAAGTTGATTCAAGTTGTCACACCACCATAACTTTTTAGTTTTATGCGAAGCTAGTGATACAATTTTATGTTACAAGCATTTAGAATTACTCACATCATATAACTTCTTATAGTCAATTGCTCTTCTCTGCCTACGGCCACAAACAATTTCCCCATCACTGGTTTCATCAGAATCTAAACTGCTATAAATAGAATTGTTTCTGAAGTCCAAGCCATGCATCTCCCACCTCCTGGATCCCAAAAAAACCTCACCATCTGAAGACCAACCCAAGCTGGTTGAACTGCTGATGTCATCAGATGCATCATCATCAGTACCCGCTTCACTCATGATGTTGTCTCTCCTCTCTGGATCGTAATTATCATCTTCAGAATCATCTGAAGGCCATTCTTCTTCGGGGTTTAATAGCACATTTCCAGCATCAGGAATTGCTGCTTCTTCTGTGAAAATATCCTATTTCAAGATATAGTGAACATCAGATTGGTTACAGGGCACCAAAACCAAGATTTTTTAATTCCCTTTCAACTTTTTAGCTAAGAAAAAAGCTCAACAATATTTTAACAATAACCTGCCAACTGCTGTCCTCTGAGAAATGGGTTCCCAAATGAGCATTCATAGCTTCTATAATATCCATCCTGCATTCACAGAACTTGCAAAACCATCCCTGATCTCCTGGAGGTACTGCAGAAGTGCAAATTATCAAATGTACAGAAAACCTTAGAAACAATCCATTTGTTTCGTAACTCGGTAGAAAAAACTTCACAAGAAAAGAAGTGAGTAGAACTGACTACTTTCAGTATCCAAGGGAGGTTCAAGGCATTTTTGGTGGAAAGCACAGTTGCATGTACCATCACAGAGTACAATATCATTATCTGGGGAAACTTCATTCAATTTGCACTTCGCACAGAATATCTAGATGAAGAGATGGAAAAGAAAAAATAAACGTAAAGACACAAGTAAATAATAACACAAGATAAAGCAAGTCAAGGGCCTCCTACCAGCTTATCACTAAGCCAATTTTTCTTGGGGCCCAAGTTAATGTAATATCAGTAAATCCAAATTTGAAGGAAAAAAGGGACTTTTCAATTGATGTTGAGAAAAATAAGCATGCTTCAACTTTGCTTAGAAAATATTTCTGTCTCTTTGTGCCTCAACCAATTTCATGGCCCAATTACTGAATGAGCATGTGCCTTTTCAGCTCTTGAAAGTGAGAAGCAAGAAGTGAGTTTGCTCATTGAGAACTGACAGCCCAGATTTAGGAAATACTGGGTATGAGTCTTTATAGGCAAGAATTCGTCAAAAAGGTTGAATTCTTGTTTAATGCTTTACAATTCTTAACATTTTCCAGAACACTGATGCTGCTTGTGCTTGCTTACATGTTCATGTGAAACAGATCCATCTGGAGCCATAACTGTCTCTTCAATACATCCTACTGTACTAAGAGAATCCACCTGCCGAATTATATCACGTAAACCAAGTTTACACTTCAAAATCTGCTTCCTTGCTCGCAGTAGTTCCTTTTCTGGCCTGATCTTCTCTCGACTGTGGCAGAAATTCAGTAAAAGATAAGAACAAACATAGTTCTTTTATCATTTGAAGCTTCTATCAATTTCGAACTTCCAGTCAGCGGAGTTCTTTGTGTTTTGTTTTGTTTTGTATCATGCATGTAGTAAAATGGGAATCATTCATTAGTTCCGAGAACAGATCAGGTAAAAAATTTCAAAATTTTGAAGAATAAATGATTGAAAAGGAAAATTAATCTAGAAGCATAAGCAGATAAAAAAAATTAAACAAGGTTAATGTATCCAGATTCCTTCGGCCGAACTTACAACGAAAATGTCTTTGAGCCAATCCTAAGTCCCAACTTCAGTAGGGAAATATTCCATCTCATGCAATATATGATCAGAACTTCCTTGAAATATTTCAGATAGCTTCAAATCTGGTAACATGTTCAAATATATGCTCCTAATAATTCATGATAAGGACTAAGAGAAAGAAGGGCAAACAATATTCATTCCGCATCCAACTTCTTCCTAGACTAAACTTGCTTCTACAAGATATGGTTTAAGAAAACGAACCATCTCTGATCAATAGTTTGAAGACAATTATTTCACCTTTTTTTCTCTTTCACATATATCCATTTCACAGATTAAGGAGTGCTAGACTTTAGATGGAATTCTTAAATCACAGTTTGCAATCACAAGCTTAACTTTGCTAGGAAGAGTTCTTTATTTTTCCAAAGGAATGATATGTAAGAAAATCTTTTTACCTTTGACCTTTCCAGCCTTCTCCAGAGTAAGCATCTATAAGGTTCTGGTCCAGCTTCATTTTAATCATCAGGTACCTTGCTCTCCTCTGCAATCGTGATGGTTCATCTAGCTTTACCTTGTCCCTTTGCCTTTTCTTAGGCTTCCTCTTCTTGAGTTTTTTAATTGCACCTTCATCACCATTTTTTCCATTTCCCTTAGAATCAATAGTTGACAATTGTAGCCCTGAGGAAGCCCCCTTCCTTGAGGCCTTCTTATCAAGTGCTTTATGCAGAATTTTCCTATGAATCAGTTTTCTACTGGTAGAGCCATTCCCAATGCCCTTAGGAGAAACTTTTCTTTTTGATACAGCTGAACTGATGATAGTTTTTAGATGAGGTATTGGTTTTGGTTTTGATTTTGTTTTCGTTTTTTGGCCTTTTCTAGGAGATATTTTGCTGTCCTTCTTTATCTTCAATGATTTAATCAGCAACGACCCAGTCACTGTGTCAGAAGGTGAACATTTGTGCGAGTCTTGCAGCTTTGACGTCTTTCCAGAATCACCCATAATGATCTCTCATGTGTGAGAACTGAAAATACACTATAGATGTATAGGTAATCTTTTTGTTACATAGTTATTGCTCACAAACAAGGAAGGAGCTCAAAATCTACTGTAAAGATAATTCTACAGTTTCCACAACTTTTCACTTCTAGTTTCACGCATGACAAACATGAAATTCTACCACCATTGAATTCCATAAAAGTCAGTTTTTTCAGGATGTTTCTTCTAATATAACTAACCATACATTTGACTTTTTGTGCAGCATTAGTAAATCTAAATTTGAAAATGTTTCTTCATAAACAAAGAAAATGTAAAGTCCAATATTCAGTAAAATGAAAAGAATACTTAATTTTCTTTTAATCATCTTTAAGATGCAAACATCTATAGAAAATAAATAAGAAACCAATGAACAAAACGAAAACCAACAACAAATTCGACAATTAAGGACAAAATTTTTGAAAAGAGTCAATATATCATGCATTTCAAATCAAAGAACTGTCATCCATGATCAATCATTAACAAAATCCTTGGAAGTGATCACTGAATTACATTCTCAACTCTAATTCCAACACGAGTAAGCTACAGGAAACAAATTATTGATTCATAAATCAAAATCATCCATGATCACCAACAGAAACATCACAAACAAATCACCCCAGAAGGCAAACATCATTAGCACTGAAACCAATCTATAATCACCACAAGAACAATTCAAGAAGAACCCAGAAGTCAAATCAAAACCAATACCTCAAGAAAGTTTCACATTGAAACTAAACATAAAAAGAATGACAGCCCAAGAAAGAAAGAAAGAATCCAAGAAAGCAAGCTCAAAAGCAAAAACAAAGAAAAGGGTACCTGAGAAACAAAAGAATGAGACACCTCTACCTCCTGCCCTACACTATAAAATAAAAGACACCGTGTATTTGTAAGACAGTCAGAGAGAGAAAGAGAGGGTTTCTTGATTGATTTGAGGCCTAAAAAAGGCTCCAAAGTTTTGAAACTGGAAATTTGACATCTGGGATTTGGTGCTTAAAAGGAAGTGAAGTGAAAGGTTTATTTGATGATTGAATGAATGATTTGCAAAGAGGTGGCTGTTTCTCAGTTCTGTTGCCTTCCCTCACCCTCTCCCTCTCCCTCTCTATTTTCCTATACGATTGCTAGTCTTCTAAAGTCTCTGTTTCTTTGACTAATTGTAATTACTGGTCCAAAAGGTAGCAACAATTAGTTACACTAATATCCTGTTTTAACAATTCAAAGTAAAAACTAAGAACAATTAACTTCCGGGCATCAAGATTTACCTTTTAGATTTGAACCGTAATGATGACACATAAGGAACAAACTAGCTTATCATTCAAAACCAATATAACCCTTCGAATTATGTTGCTTATGCTGTTACTTGTTTTGCTTGATCTGCGTTTTTTTTTTTTTATTGTAACGGTGATTATTCGCTTAGCTTACATGTATCTCGATTAAATTCTTAAGATTATAAAATTAATAATTAGATAAAATTCCAGTGATTATAAATTTGAATTAGTTTGTAACATTTGAATTAGTGATATTTGAAGAATAAATTCAGAATCTAATCAATAACTCTGTTGGATTGTGTGTTTATGATTGTTATAGCAGTTATTTTTTAAAATATTTTTTATTTGAAAATATATTAAAATTATATTTTTTTATTTTTAATATTATAATATCAAAACAATATAAAAAAACTAAATTAAAAGTAAAAAAAAAATTCAAATTTTAATAATAAAAAAAAACTGGTTTAATTTCAAAACTAAAAGAGAGAACTTCCTACTCTGATTCCAT
>Ga0307517_10004874_pt1 | contig 20452 bp, 35 predicted proteins | sample 23_EM_MG_FD_194515 | JGI IMG/M metagenome (GOLD analysis project Ga0307517, IMG submission 194515) | Populus trichocarpa ectomycorrhiza microbial communities from riparian zone in the Pacific Northwest, United States - 23_EM | ecosystem: Host-associated > Plants > Roots > Unclassified | place...
CCCTCAAGCCCCCCTCGCACTTTCTTCTTTCTCTGACAGATCTCGACTGCATCCAGACTCTTCACTCCGGCTGTAGTGAACGCTCATCTGGCTCGTCGACCACCTCTTCCGTCACAGGTTCAATTGTTTTATCCCGCTTTCGGACGTTTTTTGGATTTGGATTATACGAGGAATAATGCCACTGCATGGCCAGATGTTTTCAGTCAAACGACATACATGATATCATCTATGAAGATTGGAACAGCACAGACAGCTTCTTTATACTCTTGGTGTCGACATACAAACGATTGTGAACGTGGAGAAAACAAATCCAGACAGCATCGTCGAACACGTACGTCCAAGTGGAGAAAAACATGGTGCGCTTTCTGTAGGCGTCCAGGGTATGCTGTTAGGTTTGTTGTCCTCGTCGAGGGAAATGGAAACTTTGGAAAATTCAAGGTCTTCCCGCTGTTTTGTAGATGAGAATATCAAGAACATTAGATCAACATTAGATAATGGAAAAAGGACGTATGCTTCGGATACTATTCCAATATATCACGCTCAAAAAAGAAGGAGACTCGGAACGTGACATTTCTTCATGCGTTGAAACTTGAGTATTCTTCCGAAAGCTGTGCACATTCCTCCCGGTTCCAAAATGCGACCCTCAAAGGGGCTACTTACGTTGCATGCATATGCATCGTGGTTATGTGCCACCTCTCTTTCACCCAACGCCAACTTTCCGCCTCCTCGCTGTGATGACAATGTGATGATGGACCTGAGGAGCAACTAGAAATGTTAAGGGACATTGTTTTTCAGTGGAGAGAAGGTCTACAAAACGAGTTGTGTCAATCTTCAATGTGATCCGAATTAATTGATCCAAAGCTATAAAAACGAGGACCAAGATTCTGATATCATTTCATCTGGGGAGTAGTGCAAGCCCACGTTTGCTATAACAATTATTTTGATCTTGGTTTTTTGTTCAACTGCTTGTAGTTTATCGCCAGAAACCATGCTACTCTTGAATAATAAGCCTAGCTGAATGGTAATTGGGTGGTATGTAGATCGGACAAAATATGCAGTTCTCAGACTTCGTCATGATCAAGGAACCTCCTAATGACGGCAATATGGAGTTACCCAGCTCTTTAAATTGGGGTGAGCGTATTGATGACTATCGAACAAACATAAACATCAGGGTCTAATGGTCCTCAGCAAATATCGGTTTCTACTCTAAAAGGTACAGGAGTACCAGAACGCGACATTGCTGAGAGTTTTTTGTTCAGGTCATTTTGTACCAGCACAAACCATACGAGTTGCTGATTCATAACCGTCTATGTAAATTTGAAGCTGTGGCTCTCCATCTAGAAAAATAAGTCAGACCCTTAGGATTTCAGGTGTGATGAAAAAGTACCGTTATTTCGCCCCCACGATAGCTGCCCCTCTTCTTCTTATTTTTTTCCTTGCGGAAGCCAGCACCACGGGTTACGATAAGGTCCTGGTGGGCTCGTTTGCCATAATCGTTCGTGGGTGCATTCTATACAATGTCAGTGCCGAGCTGGTGAAATATAGAGCAGATAAGACACACCTTGGCGACGTAACTGTTGTCTACACTCGGCTGAATCTTGGATGAGTTTAATCTCGTGAATCGATTGTTCGTTGTGTGAGGGTCATTGCCCGTCTTGCCTGTAGCTTGAGATTGCTCTCTCACTTTTGGAGCTGGAATTGTGACACTGGCTGTAGCCACCGAATTACCTTCAGCGTCCACTCTTCGTTTTTTGGTCACACGAGTTTTGGCGTTCTGCGATGAGGTAGTAACTTTCAAATGTGACTTCAACGCGATGGAGGCAGGTTCCTTCGCAGTGGAAACTTTGACAGCATTGATTTTCTTCGATCCCGGTGTCGGCTGAGATCCTGAATCGGAATCATCGCTGGAGCTGGACGAGCTTGAAACCTTGGCTTTCAAAGGTGTTTTGGGAATCGGCTCAGCCTTAGCATTGGCCGAATCCAAGGAAGCATCACAGGGCGAACTAGCTTTTTCGTGTTTTTGATTTATTTTGTTTCCTACTTTGACTTTGTTGGCGTGGACAGAAGGTAATGGAGCTTTTGAACGCTTTTCTTTTATTGGGACTATGGTGGGAGTTGGAGGTTTTTTCTTGGGGGTATCAGAAGCAGGGTCGTTTGAGGACAATGTGCAACTCGAGGTGTGTTCACATTTAAGAGTCGTTGTTTTCGCCTTGTCAGACGCCGGCGATTCAGAAGCACTGGACTCGCCATCTAAGATCATACGTTAGTGGTTTTCTCGTGTCTGGATTAGACAACAAACCAGAGAAAGACAAGGGATCAACTGTCAAAGAAATTAATTAGAATCGCATCGTTGGACAGTGAAAATAGTACCTTTAGATGACTTTATGTCAGGGATTTTGGTCTTCTGAACATATGTCTCGGTCCCTGAACCCGAACTGGATTTGGAACTCGGAGGCTTGATTTTCTTTACTCGTTTTTCCTTCTTAATTTTAGAACTTGAATTTGAACTAGAACTAGAACTAGAACTAGAACTAGAACTCGAACTCGAACTCGAGCTTGAACTTGAACTTGAACTTGAACTTGAACTTGAATCCGACGAGCTACTCGAGGAGTCTGAATTTCTGACCTGGTCTGAGCGAATCGATCAACGGCACTTACTTCTGACCTTCATCTTGCAGACGGGCTTTCCATAACCTGATAATATCTTCTAGAGAAGGTCCTTTGGGTATTGCATTGTCTTTCAGAATTAAGCCGTTTTTCACGGAATTCTTGAGCGCCTGTGCTGCCTTTAGATGGGCATGCTTTACCAAGAAGGCGTGAATTAGGGTATACGTCCCTACACACGTTGTGAATAGAATACATTTCCACACAACAAGGAAACTCACTTGCAAGATCGCCATTCATGGTTACACTCTAAACCAGGTCGCCGTTCGGATACAAAAGTTTCAGGTGACGTCCAAAGGGGAAAAAGCTCACACGGTGCTTTATCGGAACTCATGATGAGCACAATCAAGGGCCTGAGTCCGTCCAACGTTCAATACGATGGATCCCCTCTTCGCGTCGCCATCGTGCATGCCAGATGGAATACAACAGTTATTGAAGCCCTGGTGGCTGGTGTCATGTCCAAATTGAAGGAGCGAGGTGTCAAGGAGAGCAATATCGTTATCGAATCTGTACCAGGCAGTTATGAGCTTCCACTGGCCTGCTCAAAGTCTGTTGTCGTTCCCCCGAATAAGATATTTCACTCATAATAACTCTTAGAATGATTGCGGGATCTCATGTTCCTAGTACATCGAGCGTTCAGGATCTCCTGGGAGGCCTCAATTTTGCTGGGGCCGCATCTCCTCACGTCATCTCAAGGTCAGAAACTCTCGTAGGAGCATCTCAAGTACCCGTATCCAACCGACCTTTCGATGCAGTCATCGCGATTGGGGTGCTCATCAAAGGCGCCACGATGCACTTTGAATATATCTCCGACAGTGTCGTTCAAGGTCTCATGAAGGTTCAACTTGACACAGGCGTTCCGGTCATCTTCGGCATCCTTACCGCGCTTACCGATGAGCAAGCACTGGAAAGAGCAGGTATTGGTTCTGGTGTGGACAAGGGACACAATCACGGCGAGGACTGGGGTTTGGCTGCTGTGGAAATGGCTGCACATCTTCGCCGCTGGGGTGAAGGACAATTTTCTTCGTAAATAAGTTGTAAATTGAAGTTTTTGTGTTATCAATTGTATATATATCAAGGTTAGTTGATCCGTCATAACAACCGCGGCTCACCGCACCGCCGCGACGCGCCGGTTCTCCAAAATCTTTCACCACAACGCCCATCATTGTCGTCACGAATCACGATGAAGAGAAAGGCGAGAAAGCAAGCCTTGCGTTGTAGATTCTCAGAGAAATGACCCTGACTCGCAGGTTCTTCTTATGGGTGCTTCGGGAAGTGGAAAGACATCTATGCGGTCGCTCATATTGTGAGTGCTGGTCAGGATGTCGCAATCTGGCCTTAAAATTTCTTCTACGCAACTAGCTCAAATAACCCGGCCTCTCTTACTTCTCGACTTGGTGCTACGATAGATGTCGAACAAAACCATGTTCGTTTTCTGGGAGATCTAATTCTGAACCTCTGGGACTGTGGCGGTCAGGACTCCTATATGGACACATACCTCAGCACGCAGAGGTCAACCATATTCCAGCAAGTTGGTGTCATGATATACGTATTTGACGTCGAGTCTGGAGACTTGACGAAGGATTTGGAGTACTTCCGTGACTGTCTCGATGGATTGCTGAATTACAGTCCAGAGGCCGCTATCTTTTTGTTGATTCACAAAATGGATTTAGTAAGAGACCGACACCAAGCTTTTGAAAAGAAGAGGCAGGAATTGGAAGGCATAACTGGAGGTACCAAAGTGTCCGTATTTGGAACGAGCATATACGACGAGAGCTTATACAAGGTAATATTTTCCTTTTCACTATCACAAGTCTCATGAATGCGTTCAGGCGTGGTCAAATATCGTTCATACTCTAATACCCAACGCAGCAATCCTCTCTAAACATCTTTCTACTGTTGCGGCAGCGTGCAGTGCAACTGAAGTCATTCTCTTCGAACGCACCACTTTTCTCGTTATCGCCACCTCTTCCAACTCTTCCTCCCATGCCAGCCCAGATCCTGCAGGGACACCTGCGACGGCAGAACTTGACCCGAAACGGTACGAACGCACTTCGGAGCTCATTAAAGCCTTCAAATACTCTTGCACCCGTGCCATCCATGAAGAATTTCGCGCTCTCGAGATGGAGATGTATGACTTCACTGCGGTTCTTGACGAGCTAACGCGGAATACTTATGTCATGGTCATCGTACATGACCCAACAATACGTAAGTCCAGTATTTTATCTCCTTGGTGTTGTCACACTGACTTGCGAACAGAGGCTGCGGCTCTGAAAATGAACATCCGATTGGCCCGTCGGAAGTTTGAACAGCTTCAGAACGACAGTATTGTATGTTGATCTATCGCATTCCTAGACCTAGATATTTTTCTACCACGCTCTCTGCATGAACTCGGGAGTATTTATTGAACACATTCATTGTATATATCATGCATACAATTATTTTAAGGCTAATGGTCACTCCTTGATCCGTATTCCCTCCCAATGCCTTTTAGTACATACATGACTGACTTCTTTAAGATAAAATTTTCTCCATGTTGACCATGCTTCGTGAGTTGCCCTTTAGATCGCATTTGTTACATTTTAGTATACTGTGCAAGTGATAGTTGAAACCTTTGCAAGCTCTGATCATATATAAGTCTGACTAACTATGGTACAAAAATCGAGCATTGTTATACTACTGTTTCGGAAGAGGAGCAGGGACACCACGAGAAACCTTTTTCATGTGCTCTCCCACTCTTGGCCATATTTCTTTCGCTGCTTTCTCTCCCATCCAACAGTCCAAATGACCGAATCCTTCGAAAACATCCCGTTCATATTGGCCTTCATCAGCAGCGTCCCTGAGAGTCGTGTAAGATATATCTGTGGACTCTGGCGAGAAAACGCGATTATCGCCTCCAGAGAAGAAATAGATGGGAATGTTGCGCAGGCGCCGAACGTTGGCTGGTGTTACCAGGTTGGTTGCAGATGAGGCGGCGTCACCACCGGCTGAAGGCGAGGGCCAAGTTGTCACGTAGCCCTGTGTGCCATTCAGAATAAGGTGTTTGAAGTTATGCATAGAAATCCCTCCAAGGAAATCTTCGAGCCTGTTGTGAGTCACCTCATTGAGGTTCTGATGACGCCATAACCTAAAAAAAAAGCAATGTCAGGACAAAATGGGTACAAAAATTAATCACAACGACGCACCCGCCAAAAACTAGCTCAGAGCGATGACAAACGACAGAATTGCAGATTTCCTCCCGAGATTGAACAGGGTAAAATCGTAATCCTTGATTCAAAGTCTGCTGGACAAGGGAATCATTCTTGTCACTGACACACGAGTACCATTGTCCGGCGAATTTTTCATATATAGTCACCAATGAAACTGGTGAGTTTGCCTTAAACATATTGATCTTCGCAAACTTGGGGTTCATGAAGACGTTGGAACACGTGATGCCTTGTACAATTTGAGGAGAAATTGTTCCATCTAAAAGACCCATCGACAAGGCCATGGAACCTGCACAATGAGCGACGATGTATACTTTGGTGCCAGTAGGGTATCGCTTTATTATACCGTCCAATGCCGCCGCAATATCCAGACGAGCGTCGTATGTCGACCAACCAGCCTTTGCAACTTCTGTCCTGCCAACGCGATGAGTAACGCAGAAACAAGTCGCGCCTTGGGCAGTAAAATACTCGATCGCATTCAATGAAATCGTGGGCATAGCAAAGATACGATGGTCAACCGAGGCGCCTGGGATGAAGAGCACTGGAATCTTGGGGTCAAGGGAAAAATCAGGGGAAGCCTTCTTGGCAGATGGCTTGGAATTCCACATCAACAAATTAGATTGAACTCCATCACGGGCGGTGACGATTAAAGATTCACTGGGAGGGGGCTTGTCACGCATCGCCGATGTGGTTAATCCAGTTCCAGGCCACACCAGAGCGGCTACAGGGGAAAAAAACGACTTGGCTGTCTGTTTCGAGAAATACCCAAGGAATCCAGTCGAACTCTTCAATTTTCCCAATGCATTCGATGCAGTAGGTGTGAAGGTCTGTAGTTCGTCCGCAAAGTCAGCAGGTCGGATGTACAGTATACCACGGCCGACCAGCGTTTCATCCTTCGCTCGATATATGCTAACATAGAGCGTCGACTCGGCCTTCCAGGTACGTCCTGGCGAAAACGTGATGGACGGGTCGACGAGTTTCCGGCCATTGAAACGGTAGTTTTCTCCGCTGGTGCTTATCATGTTAAAGTCATACGACAAATTTCGCGTGTTTGGCGTTCGAGGGTCGTCATTGAAGAGTTGGAATTTCCCTCTCAACACCAGGAAAGGATCCTTGCTTAGTGCTGCACACGAGAAAGTTCCAGTCAACATGGCTGGATGGTCGGGTCTTTCTACAACTGTGACGAATACCGATCAGCAATACCTCAGGCAAGACGAATCAGGTTCTTACGCTGCTTTGTGTCCCAGGCATGGACCGATAAGAAGAAGCGAGCAGAACTCGACACTCCACGAGCAACCTCCGCCGCAATTTTGAAGTCTTCGATGTCACCTCCAGGATAGATGTATCCTTCCATCACTTCAGTGAAGGCCGTCCCGGGCGTATTGTTCCTCTCAGATTCTTCGACAATCTGTGTTGCATATTGGATTTCAGGTGCCAATGCAAGACTTCTACCCGGATGGCCGAATAGATTTAGTACGCCATTCTTCGTCTCGTAGTCAATCTTGATTCCCCTCTTAGCAGCAACATATTCAACGCTACGTTCGGCCAGTGCGGTGATGGTCGCAAATGGGTTTACCGCCAGTGCTGAAGGAATGACGCTACCATCAACACACACAATCCCTTGATGGGTCTCCTTCCTGATACCCGTCAACAATTCACCATAGGAAGTCGTAACACCCTCCTCCGGTGTGCCGTCCGAACTCAAATCTGCTCCTCCGATCGGGTGGACTGAAATCTAACACGGCTCGATAAGCACAAATATGAAGGGCTTGCTCATCTCGCTCACCTCTTGTTGGTTTAAAAACGCGTAGAATGGATTATTAATGAAGGTCCCCCCAATCTGCTGCGTCGCGTTAGCCATGAAACTGTTGAGGTAGTCCACATGCTTGCTCCTCCCCATCCCAAGCCACTTAACAACCGGCCTACCCTTCTCATCCAAAACCAAATTCGCCTGGTTGCTGTCGTGGCTCATGATGAGATACACCTGTGTCCTCTGGAGACTCCCATCAGGCTGGTATGGTCCAAGAACCTTGCCCAACCTGCGCGATAGATTCTGCTGGAACTTGGATCTTTGCCTAGGAACAGATTGAATTGCGCCAGGTGTCGTCTCTAGTAGAGGTAGCAAGCCTGGAACCAGGGCTCTAGCAACCGCCCCTTCCTCCAGGACGAAACCATCCAGGGGATTCTCCTGGTCTCTGCAATCAATAATGCCATTGATAGTAGGTCCGACTGGATGTGCCGGATCGGGGTGTTCCCTTTCCATAGCATTGGCTTCGAAATCGGAATTGTATCCGAAAGCGAAGATATCACCATTGCCGCTCATTCGAGTTCCAACAGCGTCAGACATTTGCAAGCCAAGCTGCTTGCTTCGAAGAAGAATTTCCGTTGTTCCTAGAGTACCAGCACCGAGGAATACAAATTTCTTCGCGTGGACCCACATGAGATCATTCGCAAAGATATCTTCAAACTCTCTTCGCTCGGTACCATGCCAGGCAAAATATACGATGTATCCTTCGCCTTCGGGAGCCTTCTTGATGTATCTGACCTCGCATTCGCAGAATCTGTAAGAAATTGCTTAAGTCGAAAAAGGCCTGATTGAAACAGGCAAAACAATACATTTCAGCACCCCAGTTCCAAGAATCGCTCAAGTATGTGACCAAGGTTGTCGTTTTGCTTCCGTCGTTGACCCCGGTAGAATCGGAACCGCTACCAGTGCTTGCATGCATCATCACGCCCGTCGAATTCGGACCTTCCTTGAACCGAGTCGTCTGCGGTGCACGATAAAACTTATTCTTCAAACCCAGAAGTGTTGCCTGCTTTTCAAGCAGACTCAACTTCGCAAGCTCGGGATACGACGTCGGATACGGCTCTGGTTGTAACATGGATTCGGCACGCTTGTAATCTACGGAATCAAATTAATGCAGGCGAAGTAGAAGTTCTCACTCACATGGTTCCAGAACCTCTGGGGATTCCCTGATATCTGTAGGCCATTCACTTAATTGAAGAGATTTCCTGTCGGCCCGCAAGAAAATGTTCGCATTCAGGAGACTCGTCCCTCCAAGACCTAGGGTAAAGCATCAAGAAAATGTCTCAGGCTCATTTGTAATACTACTCACCGCAACCGGTGAAGACGTTTTGACCTGGAAATAATCATTCAGATGGTGAAGATACGAGAGTCTCGCGTCTTACCGTCTCCCAAACTGAGCCTATAGAGTCCTCTCGGGTCTCCTATCTCAACATATTTCTCTTTTGGACCAGCACCATGAATATATAACTGAGGAGTTGCCTCGGCTAAACCATTTGGATACTCTCCGGCTAATTGAACCCTTCAGCAATCAAATTCGTAACTTGGAAATACATTGCAAGCTTACGCCACCTCTCTTTTCCTCGTTCAAGTACACAGACAGACATATCGCCTCTAGCCATGCGACTGGCGGCAACTCCGCCTCCATAGCCACTTCCAATCACAACCACATCGTAAGAAGGCCTCAACAATTCGAGTGGTTTCGAGATACGTGGAAACTGCTGGGACGGGTTTCTGGCATGTGAACCACGTTGAATATATGAGTGTCTTCCACCAAAAGCATTCGGAGACTCGGGAGGCGCTCTTGCACCAGAAGGAGAGTCCATTGCAATTAAGGTCGTTTGCTGTGGGGTCTGACCAAGTCGGGGTTATATGGGGAGACACATATGTAGGAACCCGATAGATATGGAGATTAGTAGTGTGTTGCGGGGGCTTTTACGGACATCGGCGAAAGGTCATTTTGAGTCCGAATATATTTATGTAACTAAATGCCAAGGTATCCTATCGGGATTCAACAACGTTTAACGGCACACATTGGAAAAGAAGGAGGTGATCGGGCTCACATACAATTTCATTACAGAAATTTATATTACGAAGTATCTTCCCTGAAAAAAATGTGAAGGTTGCTTGAACTTAACTTGATCATAAAGGAGCCAAATGGATGGATGGAGCCAAGGAGTCTTGTGATTGTGACTAGCGCCGATCATGTCAATCTGTCACGCCACAAATGCGAGTGGCAATGCTTGGTATAATAACCTGGACCTTATTTCTCACGCGGGAGAGAGATAGCAGGCGAAAACTGCCTTTGGACATAATAGAGAGCTTGATAGCCTGACATGGGAAGACACTAAATAAAGCTTGGCGCTCATGATCAACGAGACCTTGCAAATTGTGCAGCCCGCGTTCCTTCAAGAGGCTTATAGGGAGTATGCTTCTCTTGTTCCCTCCTCTCCTTTTTTGCAGCAGATGCTCTGGTCCCTTCAAGCGGAAAAGACTCCGTTGACATACTAGAAGATGGTTGTCTTGTGCGAGGTACATTCACTGGCGTTCTAGGGTTGAAGGTACCGAAACCAACTTGGTGTCCACTCCGACGTCTGTTCTCACCTAATATGGGATCATTCTGAGTAGATCATTGAAAAGGAGAATTACCTCTGAATCCGGGAAGAGTCAGACGACTCAAACTTGAGGAGGGCGTCGTCTGGTGTGATTTTTTCCGAAAGGAAAGTCTGGAGTCTTGTCGACGCAGGACGCAAATCCCGCCTAGTTTGAGCGTCATCTGTTTCCAGAGAAGGATCTCTTGCCCTTACAGCAGTGCCCATATTAGCAACTTTGGTCATCAGGATGTGCTCGACATCCATTTCTTCTTCAATTGTCTCAGTGATTCGGCTTGGAACTATCGATTCATTGCGGACCTCCCTTCCGTATGCTTCATGATCCTGGTTCCTTCGTCTTGTAGCTTTCGGGGGTGGCATGATGACGGGTTCAACACTGCGCGACCTGGCTCGAGTATTCCTGTAAGGTGCATCGCTAGGTTGTACGATGGCCCTCGGCTTAGAACGGAGCTCTGATCTGCTCACTGGGGTTGCATTGGGAGGTCCTTCCTGCCCACCTCTGGATGTCCCGGTTACACGCCGTACGGGAGGTATTGGTGGTGCAGGTCGTGGCAGACTTTCCTTCTCCTGATCTTCCATAGAGCGAATTACTGGTTGGGATCGTGGTGTGAGTCCGGAATGTCGTCTATTTGCAGACGTTGAATGTGACACGGGTTCAAATTCCATTCGAGACTGAGTGTTTACCAATGTTTCCTGGGTGTTCATCTGTTGATGACTGGACCTTGACGGATCTACCAGTGAGCGGCGTGATGATCGGAGAACATTGGAGGGGCCTGGTTCATCATCCTCAAAGTTCCCCGAAGGCAATTCCTCGTCCCTGTCAACGCTAAATAAAGAGCTTAATAATGTTGAGACAGGAAATGATTATGGAGGAAAAGACTATACGTGTTTGCCATTTCATAGTCGCCATCCGATCCTCGGTCTGATTCATAAGCGATCTCCTTTCCCTTGGATCTGACTGGATACGATGGCGAAATGTGAGAGCGCCGTTTCTTGGCTACTTGGTCAGGAATAGCGCCCAGTTGCACCCTCTTTCGTTTGGTTTGTGAAAGATCAAGATGCATATCTTCCTGTCCTTCCAAATTGCCGTCCTGTGGTACCTCAATTTCCTGACCATACTCATCCCCGTATCCATTCTCCGGTTGTGGGGCAATTCCGCCCTCCTCTTCCTGGCCTTCGCGGATTTGGTCTTCTTGTTCTTCTTGTTCGTCCTCCTCCTCCTCCTCCTCCTCCTCCTCCTCCAAATGTCTTTTTGCTCGAAGCTTTCTCCTTGACATATTCCTATCCTCTAGCCACAGTGGATTATCGTATGTACCTTCTGCCTTGGCAATTTCCTCTATTTGTGGATCAAAAATATGTTTCTTCTTCTTGTACCTCTCTCGCCATGAATGGAAAGTATGACGTTTGACCCAAGAAAAATATACCGGGAATTCTTTGGCCTAAATAGATGTTGATTAGAAGAGTAAAAAGAAAGGAGATAAAGTACTCACAAGATCTATCAGTTGAATGTAAATTTGATAGCCTGATCTTCCACCTGCTTCCTTACGAGGTTGTAACCTTGCAATGTACTCGCATAGGTTCTCGTCGTCAGACACCGAAAACGGCACTGCAGGTCTGTGGTTGGTCGTGAGTTAAGAGTTTGACAACTGTGGAGAAGCTCACCTCCGGCCGGGCCTTCCACCCATTCCTTTAATAATCGGCTTACGATGTACAAATAGTTTCTGTCCAATACAATGCTGGACGAACGAGAGTCGCTCAACATGTATAGCTCTCTTGCGTTCGTCCTTGTCGACACCATACCTAATGCGCAAAAGCTCTCTGTTGTACGAGTTGCTGATGAGAACAGTATCGACACGGTCGTCGGTCGAAGCAACACGTCCGCCATAAGCCTACAAATATACAATCCCGTCAAAAAAAAAACGACATTCAGGCTTGGTTTCGTGTACCTCGATATCAACCCTTAATTTCTGACGTTGTGATTCGCGGTTGATACTTTCATGCAAAAAGAACCGGGCAGGACGCCCACCATTCACAAAGAGTCGTCTTCGGCGCGCATTGTCTTCGTTGTCGCCCATTGCCGGGTTGTGGCCTTTCGGTGAAAGAAGTCAAGTTAAAGTTGATTTGTTCTTTTCTCTTGTCACGTGTTTAGTGTGAAAAGTAAAAGTCAATGTCATTGTAAATCCGAGTCAAATGTACTATGTAGTCAATGGCTGGTCAATGGTATACTTACTATCAGCGCGATTTCATCCAGTCACTATCCGTTGTCCTCCTTTTTAGTAAGTGCCAGCTACCTAAACAGACAAACGTAGTCCACTAAAAGTCGTTTAGTCCCCGTTCTGATTCAGATTCTTCAAAAGTGGATGACCTCCTCTGAGATTACTCAGCTTGAAGGCAGTGTAGTGACCTTCCGTTGCAATCTGGCCACAGAGCCGACTCGGAGATCACTTGAATGTGATGACAAATGAGACTTTGGAAGATTGCCGCGATCTAGTACTATCGCTGACGTATGTTTGCCGCTATCTGCTTTATAAATCGTGGCACTTGACTCCAACGAATAAAGTCAAATACATAATGTCCAATTCGCGAATTATCCTCGTCACTGGTAACCCTCCATCGATTCTTCTTGTTCATCAAATCTTTAACCATCATAACCTTCATTAGGTGCCAATACTGGTATTGGATATGAGCTCGTCCGACTACTCGCCGAACAGGGACACACCGTTTACCTAGGTGCAAGAAATCCAGAAGCAGGAAAAGAAGCCGAGTAAGCCTTTCCAATCCGGAGATCTCGTACATAACATCATATCTCAAACAAAATGTTCAGGAAAAAACTCCATTCAGACGGCCTCAAAACAGTCAAATTCATCGAAATCGACGTTTCGAAAATCTCCACCATCCTCTCAGCTCAAGATACTATTGATTCGATATCTGGCAAGCTCGACGTCCTCGTCAACAACGCTGGCATCTCCAACATGGGCAAGGACCAAAACGCTACGACTATTGACGTCACCCTCATCCGAGAGACAATAGAAACCAACCTTTATGGTCTCATCGAAACGACAAAGGCCTTTCTTCCCCTCCTTCGCAAGTCCACTACAGGTGCACCTGTCATATTGAATGTATCCACCGACATGGCGTCCAATTCCTATCAAGCTCGCCCAGATGCAGGTGTCCATGTGGTTGCCTACAATACCTCCAAGGCCGCTGCGAACTCGTATACAATTGCACTTGCCCACGAGTTGAAGTCTGAAGGGTTCAGGGTCAATGCAGTAACTCCAGGATTTACGTCCACCAAATTGAATTTCTTCGGGGAAGGCGGGAAGACTCCACAAGATGGCGCTAAGGCATTATTGCCATGGGCTTTACTAGGGAAGGATGGTGCGACGTGTTTGTTTATTAATGATAGAGGAGAGAAGTTCCCTTGGTAGCGCCATGTATTAGTACATTCTTACGCGATCCGCTCACCAGTCTGAAGGAAAAGAATACATTTTGGCCAGATAGAAAGACTTGTCGTTCTAAGAGGATAAACAAGAGGTATCGGTACAAGCCAAAAATTGTGCATGAGCATGAATTTAACTAGATACAAGCAGACCAATTGGGGTGTCCTCCGGCTGGGTTTTACTATATCTAGGCCACCCAGACTAAGGTGTGTCAGCACCTTATCTCTGTACAAGACGGCTGACGACTTACAAGCAAGTGCGATTACAATGTATAGCGTCAAGAGCATCAAGCCTTCCATGTAATTCGATTTTCCATCCCTAAATCGAAGTTGAAGCACTGAGCATGCAAAGAGGAGAAGAAGACATACTGGATAAGAGTATTTGTGAGGAGTACAGAGACGAAGAGAACAAATGTCTAAAGTAACGGATGTAAGTGACAGAAAAAAAAAAAATTCATAAGAAGCCAAAGTACCTCGAAATCTGCAAAGAAAAGACTGAGCTCATGGCCAGTGCTGTGATGTCTTTGAGTGAGATTGCTCAGGATATACATAGCAATGCTTACATCCAACCAACTATCACGAGCAATGGTACGACGAATGCGGCAATTTGCTGTGAAACAAAGTCAATGAGAAATACTTGGCAAGAAGTTAAAAGGTTAACTTACAATCGAGCTGCCAACTGAGATCGTTATTGTAAGTTCCATTTGGTTTTTCATTGCCATCCAAACAGACGTGACATGCTCTGCAGCGTTAGCCTACAGGCAAATGATCAGGTGGCTGCATTTCAAAAAAAAGGAGAACAGGGCATACGACAATAGGAAGCAAAATCAGACCAATGAAAGGTTTCGGAATGTGGTATCTCTCGGCGAATTCTTCAATGGAAGCAACCACTTAAAAGAGGCATGATCAAATAGTGTCCGCAACATACTTTGTCATAACTCACAATTGTCAGCGCAGAATGCAGTAACCAAAGTAACTCCTAGAAGACTGGAGAGAAACGAACTCAGAGAATAAGTCAAACTGGTGTGATATACGCACGCAATGCATGCCGAAGGGAGGTTCATCTCCGGCTCGGTTTCATCTGATTCGGCGGCTTCGTAGAGATGCCGATGGGACTTCAACTAGAAGTTTCGATTCCGAATAAGAATCCAAGCTCAAGGTTGGAGGAGGCAACAAAATGACAGCTCACTTGGAAGTAGAGATAAGCACAATAAACAAACAACAGAAGAATGGAAGTTCCTCTGGAAATGAGCAAAATTCCACTTTCATCGTCCAGTTCTTTATTCATAAAGATGTGAGCAGGGGCATTGAATGGACACTAAAAAAACATGCCCTTTGGTAGAGTGAGCTTATAGGCAGCAGGAATTACGAGGGCTATGCGGATGCGTCAAAGAATAGCTGGCAGAAGAAATGGTCTAACTCACTTATGCAAGCCAAGGTCATCAACGAACTTGAACTAAAAAAAGGTCAGTGAAATTGAGGACATGGACTGATCGTGGCTTGCGTTTGTGCGGCTGTGATTTGGAACACACTTTCCGGACGTTTGAAGCCAGCTGATAGGCCATTAAATTGAGTAAAAGGTCGACAGAATCGTTGACTAACCAGCAAGGAATGAACACCCAAGAACAAGTAAGATATTAGAAAGTATAGATCCAAGCATCTGTTAAACCCAATTGAGCATCGCATCGTATCTCACGCGCAAAGGTGAACCGCAGACTCACCGAAGTTTGCACAATGCGGAGTTCATCTATGCCCGATTAGAGGGGATGTCAAGAAACAAGGAGAGACACGCACCTCGCAATAGGGCAGCAACACCAACGATAATTTCAACGGCATTCCCAAAAGACGCATTGAAAAGACCAGCAAGCGTTTGTCCAAGACTGGACGAGAGCTGCTCAGTAGCATCACCAAGGAGCTACAAAAGTCAAACATCAATTCGAGGTGGTGGGAGAACGGCGAAAGGCCGATGCACCTTTGCGAGGGGAATGATTGCTATGAAGGAGAAAGAGAAACGCAGAGCGACGTCCCAATTTAAATTATGGGCCACAAAAGCCAACGGCACGAAAACGAGGAGGATATTGAAGTAACTCGAAAAGAAGAACCACTTGAACGAAGGCAACCAGGATGGCTGGCCTTCGGCTTTGAGGAAGGCGACTATTCCAGAGTTTCGTGAAGAACTATTCTGACCACCCAGAAGGGCGGTAGTCTCTGTCGATGGCATTGCTGAGGTTTGTCCAGAACAGCGATGGGCTGTGTCTGATGTGTGACGTCACGCATGACAACTATCTCCATTTGCTGGCCTCGTCCACATTGGCCTGGACGATGCCGACGAGTCCTGTGAGGTGGGCCACATCCCCATATCGTGCAAGGACGCCCTTTCTACTGCCATACTCGAGCTCGATGACTGTAATGGATGAGTTCATGCATTGCACCACCTGGACGCAAGTCGCTGGTTTGAGCTTTCGACTGCCAAGCAAATCTCGCACCAGGGTGCCAATCACGCCGCCATGGGTGACAATGAGCACGTTCAAGACTTTTCCTTCTTTGGTCTTGGAGAGGACGCTTTGCAGGATTGTTTTGTTCCACCATTCCGACAGTCGTTTCGAGAACGATGGAGCCGACTCAACGCTATCATCCAGTGCCATGACCAGCCGCATTCCCTTTGAGAATTTCTTGGCTTCCAGATCTCCCATTGCCTTAAAACGGTATCAGCACAGGTAAAAAGGCACAATAGTCCGGATTTACTCTTTCACGTATTTCGACCACTTTGACAATCTCGACACCACTATTGTGATGCTTAAGAATCAGTTCGGCTGTCTTTACATTGACCCTCAGCTTATTATCCCGATATGATATTTCAAGAATCAGCTCACTTTATATGCCCTCTTTAAATCGCTGCTAAACGCAAGAGAGAACTTCAGATCCTTCATCGCATCTCCTACCAACCTGGCTTGCTGTATGCCCACTTCATTAAGTTCCGTATCTTGCTGTCCTTGTATTATCCCTTCCCGATTCCACTGTGTCTCTCCATGTCGAACAAGATATACTCGCAGACCGATCGTTGGCATCTATTCAGGGTGTACCGTTGAAGTTGAAGGAAAGCGATGACTCATCTGACCTCTGAGCGCTCTTTGTAATAGACACGATCCCATTGTATTCACCGCAGAAAAAAAAGCATCGTTGAACCCCAGTACTCGATACAAGTAGTACTATATGACCAGTTTTTTTTACAGAACCATCTAGAATCACCTTTTTATGTAATGTAAGGAAACGTATATATCCCAAAACGAAAAGAATTCCATTTTCACATTTTAGTCACTCCTCTGCTGAAGAGTCACAACAACACCAAAACTTCACTGCAAACATTTTGCACCCTCGAGTCGCTGAATTGCTGTGGAAGCGATGAGACCGCCTTCTTGATCTCCCCTGACTGCAATGGACTGAAAGGTTGCTCGAGTGTTTTGGCGGTGTACGCCTGTCGCATTTTCAATTATTAGGGAGTGGAAATGAGGAAGGCATCATACCAAATTTCCAAGTCCGACAAGAGTCCGGTACACTGCTTCCGTTTCTACCTTGTCCTCCTCCAGAATCTTGACGATCAATACGACGACGTGGTCACGGATAGAACTGTCAAGTCGTCCTCGGCACGAAATACTGTCACAGGAATGTCATTAAGAAGCCACATCTCATCGTCCCGTTAAATCACTCACTTGAATAAAACAGTGGCGAAAGCGACCTTTTGCGCCTTCACGAGTCGGCTGTATGGTACTCTCCCAACAATTTCCACGACCTTGCTCAACCACTCAACCTCAACTTCCTTGGCTCCTCCATTCCACTCCCCAACAGCATTTGCAAGCGCCTTCAATAACAAGTTCGTGTTCGTCTCCTTGACCTTCCCAATAGGACTCGGAGATGGTCCTTCTTGGCTGGCCCAACCAGTCGCAACGAATAGCGCATATAGGAATTTGGCTTTGATACCTGCGACATCGAATGGGCCTTTAGGGCAGAATCCAAAGACAAGTCTACTGAGATCGATCAAGGGGAATCGCTGGGATGGTGGCCATCGTTCGAGGATAGCGATAATAGATTCAATATGGGCTGCGGTGAGCAGGGCAGGAGGATTGGAAGGTTGGGGAGATGTGGTAACGGCGGTGAGATAGCTGAAAATTTCTTCAAGGAGCTCAATTTCCCGTGGGTACATTGCGATCGAAGAAGTCGACTACCTTGCGTTAAAACTAAGAAGTATTAAACGGAAACGAAACGTACAATCTCATTTCTGAATGCTTCATCCAACTGGAAGAGTTTCGATCGCATTAATCTCACATTAACCTGGTTGATGCTGACTGCTTTCATCTATATGATATATTCATCAGTGAATGATGGAGAAAACAGAATCACAACATACTGCGGGGATGATCTTTGCAACAGGCTTTGAAGTGGCAGCAGGTTGAGATGTACTTGTGTGCCTCGTACGGGAGTCGATCCCAGACGAGCCACTTGCTGGAGACGCAACATACCGCGAAGCACCGGTAAATGGGTCCATGTGTTGCCCTTCTCCACCACTAGAGGTAGGCGTCGCTCGATACCTCGAGGCACCTAAGTAAAAGAAAGAGTATCACGGAAATCAGCTTCGGGTCCAACGAAATGGAGAAAAAGATGGTGGAAGAAAACAAGAAAACAGACCCGTGAAAGGATCCACATATTCCTCTCCCGCTCCGATGTTCACTCCAGAAGTGCTTTTTTCGATGAATTTCACAACTTCATCAAGATACGTCATCGGCAGGTCATTGCTCTGCAAGAATCTCTGGGCAGCATTGTACGGATTCTCTGTTTCCGGTGCCTATAAGTCACATGGAAGCTTGATGACAATCAGACTTTACCTGAAGCGTTATAGGGCAACTTCAGTGCTGGGGCGTTGTCCTGAATATCGACATCAAATACGTAGTCGTATTCCTTTCCTTGGTATAGCTGCTTGCGGGAAGAGCCCACGGCATCAACGACCTCGCCGATTTTCTGCCATTTGTGGTCCTGGCTGTCCCACTGTACAACTCCGCATGAAACAAGTTTTGAGTACGAGAATATATTACTGACCGTATGAGCTTCTACGATTGTCCCATTTCTGATCATCTTGACCTCGCCCTCTTTCTTACCTGATCGCAAACCAGGCATTATCAACAACAATCACCAAAGTAATCAGATTCAACTCACCAGGGATATTTAACGCCTCCGGCCCCTCCAACTGCTCCTTATTAATATCTCCAACCTGCTGACTCGGTAATGCCTGACTAGCCAAGGTATCTTCGTAATTCTTCAATACCTCGGCTGAAGCCCACCGTTCTTCCTGCTCGCTGAACACTCGAACGACAGAATCACTACATCCACTGGCAATATCACCGTTTGTCATCGTAGAGACTGACCAGACTGATATGGCAGGGTGAACAATAGTTTGCAAGAGCTCGCCATCTTAAAAGGGTATTTATTAGATAAAAAGTGGTGGAACGGATGAGACGCATACCTTTCCAGATTCGGACTGTGCGGTCTTCGCCCGAAGAAACGATGTCACCATTGGGCAGCACAGAAAGACTGTATACGAAAGAAGTATGCCCTGACAAAGTGTAGACGATGTCACCTCCCATTGTCCAGACATGAATTTCACTTTGGAAACCAAGAAGTGACATCAATCATTCGCGAAACCCTTGAATGCGAGAGAAGACATTACCTATCATTTGAGCAACTTGCGAATCCAACATCTGGAATTTTTGCTAGACCCCTCACAGCATCTTTGTGGCCATTGTACGTGTTCACAACTTTGTGCTGCTGCCACAGCTTGATCGTTTTGTCGGCCGAACCTGCACGAAAGAGTGCTCGGTAAAGAAGAGTTTAATGTGCAGAGCATTTTCACCCACCAGTAAGGAACTGATCTTCTTCGATCACAAGAACCGCCCAAACTGATTGTTGGTGGGCTTTGAGATCAAAGACAAGGGTGTAGTTCTTCCACACTTTTGCCGTCCTGCACGACCTGAATCAGACTAGTTTGGATCCGAGGTAGTGAACACATACACACCTATCCCACGATCCAGATATAATTGTCCCTGCAGGTGTGGTATCCAATACACAAATATTCTCCGAATGTCCGACGAGACAGAAATCGGGTTCGTCCCTCGGATTCTGCAGATTGAATACATTGATAACCGCATCCCTCCCGCCTGTTACGGCATAACCTGACGTGAGAGCATCCGGTCAGAAACACAAAAACAAGACTCAAAGTGTTGGGCTTACCCTTGGGAGCATCTGGTGTGGGAGGCAGACAAGCAACTGCATTAATGTATGTCGATCCGGCCCTCAGAACCAATTCCGGACTGAACTGTACTGATGAAGGCTCTGGTCTCTCCCATGCGATGGCAGTCGAGTCTCTCGAAGCAGAAAGAATAAGGTGGTCTGTCGGTGAACAAACATCGCGAACCTAAGCAAAGCCAGAAGATGATTTTGATCAGGTCAGATTTTTCGCTTCAAGAACAGTAAAATAACCCATACATCGGAGGTATGAGCCTTGAGTGTTGCAGATAGCTTGTAAGGCATGTGTGGGATGGTGGTAGTTTAAGAGAAGATGTGAGAAATTGTGTGCACGATTTCCAAACATCTAGGTCATGTTGTTCCAAACCAACCTTATCGATTCGTGGTTATTTTCTGGTTGCAAAGTACATATACTGCTACTAATAAGAAATTT
>Ga0307517_10004875_pt1 | contig 20451 bp, 12 predicted proteins | sample 23_EM_MG_FD_194515 | JGI IMG/M metagenome (GOLD analysis project Ga0307517, IMG submission 194515) | Populus trichocarpa ectomycorrhiza microbial communities from riparian zone in the Pacific Northwest, United States - 23_EM | ecosystem: Host-associated > Plants > Roots > Unclassified | place...
TATATATATATATATATATATATATATATATATATATATATTATAACTGAGCTCTAATAAAGCTAGTCTAATGCATATTTCGATCAAGAAAGAACGTTCCCAGACGATTCAGAGCAATCTACTTCTCTGGGCACACAGCGGCTGTCCCCTGTTCCGTCGCAGTTATACTTGCTTTCCAAATTCTAATGTCGATTGTTTCATGTTCAATTAGTGGAGTCAAGCTTGAAGTAACTGAATACAAGAGTGGACTGTAGGATGAGAAGCTGAACTCAACCCAAGGCTTGAGATTGCAGTTGGAATAAGAACAGGGGAAAAGAAGGTGCTGCGGATCGATAAGGTTTTAAAGCAGAGGGAATCAGAATTGGATGAGTTGGAATACTACAAAGAGAGGAGGCGGCTCAAGGGTCCTGGTCTCGTTGGGAAGCAAGGTGAAATTATATTTTGGGAGTACAAGTAGAACAATGCATCAAATGTCAAGATACTGAGGCCATTACTTTCTGGACGCCCTTCAGGAGTTCTCTATAGCGAGGAAAGAACACCCTTGGCAGTTCGCATGCATATCAGTTACAAGTATTCATATCCAAGTAAAAGCAACCAGACAAAGATACGTGTTCTTGGAAACAGTTATTATAACCTATTTTTGTTTTTAAAGGAAACATAATGGCACTTTGCATGCCAAAAAAGTTTTGAAATTTGAGTTGGCCACTTCGTGCAGAGTTTGAGATCAGCTTTTCTGTATTATTTCACTTTGCATTAGGAAAGAAAAGGATCCATTTCTTTCATTTACAATCTTTCTTTACCGTTTTCCTGGGCCGATCCTTGACATTGTTTCTGTTAGCTCACAAACAGAGTTCTGCAGCAAATAAAGCATTACATCAGAGAAAAGGCTACCGTTGTAAATTTTTAACTGTGGGATTATATGGCATTCCTGAACAAACTTTTGGCTGGAAAAGAAATGAATAAATATATCAACAGGGAAAAAAAATTGAAGAGCGAGTGACTTTGATAGCCAGAATGGGCACTCAAAGGTTCTGTTCTGTCGTTCCTTACAAATCTTTAAGGTAGGTGTGTATACGTTGGGTCGATTAGGGAGTCCAGCCATGAAAGCCACGTGATATGTGCACCACACTGCTTTAAGAAAAATTAAGTGGAACACCATCTCAATCTGCTTGGTTTTGTTGCAATCACCGAATTGAACTTGAGTTACCAGGTCCTAATAAATCATCACAATTTGCTCCCTCACAAAGGCACTCTTGAGGGTTTGCATAAAAATAATCTTCCTCTTTTGGTTTATCTGCAATAACCCTACGTCGAGTTGGCTGTCCCATCCTCTTCTCATGTGCCGATCCAACAGCAACTGCAAACTCATTCCATGAGAGTGTCCCATTCTGATGCAAATCCAGCAACTCTACAAGTCTTTTACGGTCTAGAAGGATTGTCTTTTTAAACCCACGATACCTGCACAAACACTAATCAGGACTTCTGCAGGATGCTTCAACTGATATGATTTATTTCCTTGGTAAAATGATATAAGATAAACACCCCTTGCGAGAATGGGTGTTTGTACCTGCGGTGACCTTCCACAACTTTTGCCATGTTTCCATCATAGGTGGGAATGAAAGTGTCACTGGCTATTGAGACCATGAAATCGAGAGCAGCCATTTGAGATGAATGGTTCTGGAATTGCTGCAGCTCCCCTGGATCTAATAGCATTTCCTTTCTCACCTGAAATAACCTTTGACATTGAGATAAAGAAGAAATGTGCAACATGCAATCAAAATGATAACAAACTAGATTCAATTATATGGAATTAGTTATTAACATGCATATTCCAAAAGTCAGCGCAGACCATTTAATGGGGCTCCTTAATGAGGCCCTCTAGTTCATTGCTTTAATAATAATACAAAAGATACAACTGCTTTGTAACTCCAGATTCAAACCCATCAGCTGGCATAGTGGGACAATCAATCAGATGGGATTCAACATGTACTGTATTCTTCTAGACATTTCTGAGTGTTGCAAAGCACTTGGCCAGATTTGCTGACATTTGAATAACACAACAGAAAGAATGGTTAATAACTCACAATCCTCGGATATGCAGCGCTTAGTACCGCAAGTCTCCGTTCACTGCCGTATATCTCACCAGCTGCAATATATATTTGTGTGTCCTTGTCAAAACCCAATGCCAGCAAAATCAATGCTGTCTCCTCAGGTGTCAATGGGCATAAACCTTGTGATCTTCTCTCCTTGGACACTATTTCTTTCTCTCTCCACCAAGGGTATGCATACCTAAATGGAATATGCAAGTGCAATAAAAAAATTATCACACTGAGGAATGCCACAACAAAATAAAGCCACTCTGACTGCAAGTTAAAAAAACAGATGAAAATAATTGATTGCTTCAAAGTTGGCATCCTTTCTTAAGGTGATTATAGACTAGTTATTCTGACAAATATTTAGCAATGAAAACAATTTACTTATTTTCATTATCAAGTTAAGTATCTCCTATCAACTACTAAATAAAGGCAGACCTCTAACACAGGCCCGTGGCAGCTAAGCAGAGTAATAGTGATGAAGATTGAAGACAGACAGTTTTTTTCAGAACAAGACTGTTAGTGGGATTGTAAACTAGATACTGAAAATGAAAAAAAAAAGAGCAAATTTTTCAATACAACAAACCTTAAGCGCTTGAGCTCCTTAGCTTCTTCCTTGGTGCAGCCATGAGTACAACCTGAGAAAGCCAACATGTCCATCTCATATCGCAGATGCAAAGCCACAAAAGGCCCCCTTTCCTGTAGAATGCGAACCAATTTGTACCCCAAAGATTCAATTTCAGGAGTGAATTTCAGTGCCTGAAAATTAACACGACACCTGACTTTCTGAAGATCAATTGAAATCCCATTGTTTGCCAAACGCGCATCTGTTTTATTGAAGTGCAACACCTTTCGCTTACTGAAAAGTGGCAATATCTGCATTACCAGGTCAAAGTCATTAAATAAGAAGTATTATTAAGGGAAAGTGGAAACATCATCATAAATCGTACATTCAGCTCCCATAGCTTAACTTTACTTTGAAAACCTTGAACGTTGAAACAAATAAATAAACCGATACTTTCAAAGTTTATAAATCGGAACCACATCCCTAATCCATTCTTACACAAGAGTTTAGCGGTGGTGTTGTACATAGTAATTTACAGTACTGAGAATCAACCAAATCTTCTAATTACCATATTCAGTGTACTCAGATATTTTCATCTTAATTTCAACCTCTGTGCTCTTTACCCCATTTGGTTAGATTAATAATTCCACACTTTATGCTGTAACTTCACATGCATATATATATAATAATATGAACGTGGAGAATTATAATATGAAGTCCAAAGAATGAAGAGAAATGATTCCATTCTTTCCTTTTTCCCAGATGGGAAGTGACAGCTGTTTCAATTCATCATCCACTTCTGCATCATGGTTTAGGACATGCAAATCCTGTGTCAGGGGAATCCCTGTATGCAACTGGGAGAGAAGGAGATGATCTCCAGCCACCTATAGTTCTTAACTAACTGTTAAATTCTTGAAAATCCACTAAGTTGCATAAAGTTGACTTTCACGACAGTCTAGCAGATCTCTGAAGGATCATACAAGAGCTTCGGAAAGAATCAGAGCCTTCATTCTAAAGAACTTATGTGATGTTCTCAGATCAACCAGCTAATCTGACTAGCAAAATTGAAGCTATAATTCAGCATCTAAGAACCCAGCTTTAAAGTAAAGAACACGCACACTCATCTACCGATTATTACACAAACTGTTAAATGATGATTGGTATAAACATACTTTCCACAGATACAAGCTAGTAAAAAGTATTTAAACCTGTTGTAGGTAGTATTTTTCCAGTGACCAACTAACTGGAGGCATCTGGAATACTCTGTATCCATATTTTCTATTAAATCTCTTTGGAAGCCTTCTGACAATCCGAACTTCATCTCTTAGTGAGTCAATGAAATGCTTCACATCAAATATTTCCTCAAAAGTACTGCAGAAAGAATTTGTACAGTTAATATTACAGAACTGCAAAAGAAGAAAATATGATAGCATGCCAAGAACAGAAAAAATACCTGTTGTCAGCCCAGAAAGATGTTTTATCAAGTTCCGGGACAACCAAAGTGAGATTCAAAAGCCTGGCAACAGCCACCATGTCACAGATCTGAAATCCAAAACTAGCCAATTTTAAAAAACCTGAAGAACAATTAAAAAACTAGCAAAAGAATAAGTACAAACCGCAGATCGCATTTGATTCAAGCCACCATTGCAGGACACTTTAAGATAGCCATTACTTGTATAGTTTCCTGCAAAAAATTGCAGCTCTTGATGTCTTGGTAGATACAAAGAACCTAATGTTATATATAAAAGAAGACTTGGACTTTAGAGAGGTTCAATATACTAAAGCTTTAATTGCAGATGCATGTAAAACTCAAACATAAGAAGGTGTTTATACAAATGGTGAACCTCTTTGAGACACACATGGGACCACCAAATCATGAACTTTAATTCAGACGCCAGAATCAGTCACGGCAGAAAGCTCAGAGTTAAAAAGGAACAACTAAGATGGAACTTTTGGATCAAACCAAGGTCTCATGAGAGAGCCCAGAGAAGCAAGAATTATGACTCAGCTATTAGCACTTAAATTTTAGAGAATTCTTCAATTGAAAGGCCAAAAAAACGAAACTTTATTGATTCCAAATCATGTCTAATCATTTTGCAGACCTAAAATGTCCAAACCACACAAAGCAAATGCTTAAACTTGAACTGTACTAATAGATTCTTAAAAATTCCAAAACTCTACATTAACTAGATAATGTAAGATCACATAACCACCATACACCAGCAATTCATTCATAGAATGCCACGGGGATTGGGGTTAATTCAAAATATAACCAAAAATCTATTATCTAGCCAGTCAGAAGCAGAAAGTAACCTCCAAAACCCACAAAAATCACATGGTTTTTCTGCTACTGAATACTTCACTTAACTAAATAAAATAATCAACAACTTATTTAAAAACAAGTTGGGCATAAACAAAATACCAAACCTTACTACTTGTAATATACATAAATATACACACACACATCCGTGATCTCAACTGCCCCCATTTCTTATAAACCAAGATCACAAACTGCAATGTCAGATTGCCCCCAATAAGAATTCAGAATTTCAACATGAGAAACCCCAGTTATTCCAAATTTTTTTCAAAAATTCAATAGTAAAAAATATATCCCTTTATAAATTCAAAGTCAAAAAATCAATAATTTTTTTTTTAAAAAAAAAAGGATAAAGAGTAGGACTTACTAAGAGGAAGGAGGGGAGGGGGGTGATGAGGGGGTTTAACGATGGAGACGGTGGTGTTGGCCATAAAACTGGGATGCCATAACTCTCCAACCGTAAGAAGCTGAACCAAACAGGTCCATAAAAGAATACTGGAACAAACCCTAATAAACCAAACTTGAAATCGCTTAGTTCTAGCAATGACTGTAGCCACCGGCGCTGCTATTTTCTCGCTCCTTACTCCGCTCTCAGATCTAACAACCTCCATTTCTCTCTTTCTCTCCTCATCGCCTTCTCTTCATTTACAATAAACTACAAAAAATAAATAAACAAAAATCTGATCGCTCTTGAATTTTAATTATTTTTAGAAATAAAAAGAAAATCCACATTGTGGGATGGAATTACAGTGCTAACTTGTCCTTCAAAAAACAAAAGGATAAATATAAATGAGGGAAAGGATAAGAACGTTGTTATTTAAAAAAAAAAAGAGGTATGAGAGGATCACGAGTCGATCAAATCTCTCAGCTAGTTCACACGATAGGAAAGAGGGAGGGATAACAGTGTGAAGAGAGGGGATTCACGAGAAAAATTACAAGGAGCGGATAAATTAAAATTATATCTCAACAAACAGACTCCAAAAAAGAGAAAAGTGTTTTTTTGGTGTCCTTGCTTTAATTTTTCTTTTCAAAATTCGGTTTCTGTTTGTCACGTACAAATTCAAACCATACATAAATTAATACCTTGATCTTCAATAAATAAATAAATAAATATTCTTTTAAGGATAGATTGGTGGTAGATAATGCAGGGATTAGTAGATAAATTTGTTGGTTTAATCAGTTAAGATGATGTGATGATCATTCTGGCTACTTTTATCTGGTGCTGAATATCCCTATGATTTATATTCAACTGTATACCGTAGTAAATAAATAAATTAAAAAAAAAAAAAGAGTTTTTTCATCGTGTTGTTGTTGACGAATGTTATGAGTAGCTGATGGATTCAAGAATTCAAGATAAGAAACGATCGATGATGACGAGGTGGTTTGAAAAGGAAAGGACATTTGTTTCTTGTTTACAAACTGATCAATCTCCGTATCCTTACATTGAACATCAATGTCTCCATCGGCTATAACAACTGAGCAGACCAAGGACTCCTTGTCTGAGAAATTGACAGTTAATTATCATCCCACGCCACATGTATTTCTTAAGCCTTGATTCAGATAACTAAGAGAGGAAAAAACAATATGGTTATTAAATAAGTGAATTCAATGACTGTAAATGTTTTATATCGAAACGAATTGTTTAATGACATTCGACCGGTCGGATAATTTTATAGTAATAGATTCAAATGTTATTCGGCAAATAAATATGTTTATATATAATAAAATACATTTAAGATTATAATGGTTAATAAAAACTTCTACAATATCAAGTTAAATTTTAACATAGCAAAAGAATAAAATAATATTATAATTGTTACAGTAAAGTATATTATTTTCTTAGTGTTTATATAATATTTTTTAAAAAAAAAGTAAAGAATTTCTTTTTATAAAAGAATAAAGATAAAAATAAAATGAATAGTATAAATAGACTGAGTGATAAATATTAAAAAAATAAAAAAATAATAGTTTTCTTCCTCAAAAATAAATATAAAGAAAAACAAATATAATTATATCATTTCTACATGGAAATATCATTTTTTTTAAATATGTATAATTTTATTTTTTTTAAATAATATAGTTTTGACTTGCAACAATCTTTCTTTCTTTTTATTCTTATCCAGGTATCCTCACACCCTTGGGTAAGATTAGTCCCGTTTGGAATTTGTAGCTGCCCCTTTCAATAAATACGTTTTCTGGAGATTAAACTTGTACTCTCATTCTTGCAGGGGTATAGTAATATCTTAACCACTAGACCAATACTTTATTGATTTACTTGCTACAATCTTTTTTGGTAGAACCAAGGGTATCTTGAGCGCTGACCCAGACTAATCCCTTTGCGCACCGGGTGGCAAGTGCTCCCCAAAGGGCTGGTTGCAGACGAAGAGAGGGGTCGAACCCCAGACCTCGTAAGCGACGAGAGCGTGCCTAACCGCTCCGCCAGGACCCCATGGGTTACTTGCTACAATCTAATGCTTAATATATTAATTCAACATGAGAAAATGGTTAGATAAACTTGATATATTATTCCCCATTTAACCCATCATGTCCATTAATTTCTAATAGATTGATTTAGAAAGTAAATTATAAATTAGTCTCTCTAAGTTGACCGGTTTAAAAATATATTTATTTTTTAATCAGCTTTTTTCATTTATTTATTTATTTTTCAAATAAAATAAAATAAATTGAAAAAAGAAGCTGGAATAAACAAAAATAACCAATTCATCTGTTTTTTAAAGCAGAAAAAACTCATTGAGCATGAAGCCTTATACGAGGAGAGAGTTTCCAATAATTTCTGTATCCTCGAATCCGAGTGCTGCTCAGCTTTTTAAATACATGATGATATCTCATTCCTTTTTCCTTCTGTATGGAATAAACCGTTGCATCCTTTTTTCCTTCCTTTACCCTCATCACCGCAAATTAATATCTTCATTTTCTTATATTTTTCTATTAAAAAAAAGAAAAAAGAAAAAAGAAACCATGAGCTCCGTTTTGTAAATCCAGTCCAATTTGGTTTGGTACAGAGGGAGAAGCCCAACAAGTTCACAGCGCAGGGCTTTCCGGCTATTAAACACAAATGTACTAACTAGACAGTTTTATTTATTTATTCTGTATAGTTACGTGTCCCAACCAATCAAATACTACCAGCTGTCAATAATTCAATCGCTGTTCGGACCTCCTCCTCTTGCTAGCAAAACTGATACCGATTCGCCTCAAAGCAAACCTAAAGAGAACGAGAGAGAGAGAAAAAAAATTGTCCATCCAAGAGTTTATAAAACAATCTCAGCTCGCAATCTACCACCACCATTATGTCAAGATTCAACCTTTATCTCCTCCTAATAACAACTGTGATTGCGATTTTATCCTCTACATCAAAATCAATTCGTTTCGAGCTAGAATCAGGAAACACGAAATGCATAGCAGAAGACATCAAAAGCAATTCTATGACTGTTGGGAAGTACAGTATTGTTAATCCCCATGATGGCCAGCCCTTGCCCGACTCGTATAAACTCACTGTCAGGGTAAGATTATTTAAAAAGACCCCTGATCTCCTTTTCAATTTTTTTCTGGCTACCTGTAATTTTTTTTTTTTTTTTACTGGTGTAGGTGACATCGAGTTCTGGGAATAATTATCATCATTCAGAGCTTGTGGAATCAGGGCAGTTTGCTTTCACGGCGTCGGAGGCAGGGGATTACATGGCGTGTTTTTGGGCGGCGGATCATAAGCCAGCAGTGACTTTGAATATTGATTTTGATTGGAAGACTGGTGTGGCTGCTAAGGATTGGACTAATGTTGCCAAGAAAGGCTCTGTTGATGTAAGTCAACTTGCTTTATTGATTCTTTTTTTGCCCCGTTTTAATTTATGAATTTGAGGCTGCTTTTATTTGGTTTTTGTGTAATAGTCATGATTTTCATATACTATGAGTGAGTATTGGGTATTCTATTACGAAGGGAACGAAGCTGTCGAGTTCAAGGCTAGTTTGGGTTTGGTTTAGTTGATAGATCAGAGGAAATACTCCTGTTGGAGTTCTTATGGAAGGTTATCAAATGGATGGTGATCTCACACTATAAGATTAGGTGATGTATAGGAATAAAGAGATGTTATTTTGGGCACCCAAGGAGCCTAATGTATAGCTATGAAGTTGTAGCTCCAACCCAGGTGGAGGTAAGAAGGAATAAGCGGTAGCAGAAAAGATGGGGATTCTCTATAGAACTAAACTATCGTGGGTGTTTGATTTGCATAACCCTGACATGGCCACCTGACATTGTTGTAAGTAGGCATTACTGGGTGTTATAGGGAAATTTAATTGGACTTTCATGGTGAACAACCGGTCTACTAACAGCAATGCTAGCTTCAAATGATGTATTTAGAATGGCTTATCAGAGAACTATGTCATACGCAAGAATATGGCATGATTAACTGGGAACTCATGTTTCAGATAAGAGAGGAACAACAAGGATGGTTTTAATCGCAGCCATTATAATTTTGTAGTAACACATGAGAAGAAGGAATTGCAGTTTTAGAAAAAGTTATTAGAGTGGTTGTCTAAAAGGTTGCAGCCTAAAAATAGTCTTTTAGTTCAGCAAGTTGAAAGCCACAAGCCTTGTGATTTAACTGAAAAAAACAGTATATACCCTGTAATAAAACCTGCTGTTGCTGATACCTTGTTCTAGGTTCCTTCTCCTTCTTCTATAACCCAAGCTCTCGCTTATTGTAGCTATCCTTCCTGCCTAACAGCTGACTTTCAAGCAGCCTTTCATCTCTTTGCTGAGGTTTGAAGCTGAAGACTCTTTCCCTTTTTTTATTAACATCTTAAAGTGGTTATCTAATCTATATCATTGCAACTAAATCCCATTGAAGGGGTTCTGCAAGGAAAAAAAAACCGGTGATGGAAGATGATCTTAACCCAAAGGCAAGAGCCATGCTTCTTCTTTATTTTTATCAAACCGAGAAACCCTCCAGGATCTAGCACTTAGCTTTAAGTTGAACTATCAAACACCACCTGTGATTTGCTGTTTGCAGCTGCTTTGCAGACTGAGGCAGACACCGACTCCAGTACTTGTCATCTATTGTTTCATAATACCACTCTCCTCAGTGACGTCTTGTGATACCGTGTGATGTTGTTTCACCAATTCTACTTTAGTTTTATATTTGAAAATGTCAGACTTGAAACACAGAAAGATTCTTACCCGTTTACTTTTATCATTAACACCAGGTTATGGAATTGGAGCTGAAGAAAATGTATGACACAGTTATTTCCGTTCAAGAGGAAATGAATTATCTTCGTGAAAGGTGAAGATTTATCTGTTTTTTCCAACAATTATGAGAGCTAACAAGCTTAAATATTCCATTTTCTTGCAGGATTGTAGTTTATTTGGACAAAAAACTCTTTTGTAACGTGCTTAATGTTTGTTGCAGAGAAGAAGAAATGCAAGATCTGAACATATCTACTAATGTAAAAATGGCCTGGTTGAGTTTTCTTTCGATCGTCGTGTGTTTATCTGTGGCAGGCTTGCAAGTGTGGCACTTGAAGACTTTTTTCCAGAAAAAGAAGCTCATTTAGTTTATATTTGCTTAACAGCCACCTCTTCTTTTTTCTCCCCCTGTAAAATGTTTTACACATTATAATATTTTGAGAAAGAACAATTACAGGTTAAATGCGACTTTGGCCAGCTGTTCACGAATTTTGAGCTATCTAGTGTACAATTAGTGTTCCGGATACCAGGGAAGCATCTCTTTGTAATTCTTATAGATTCTTGGTCAAAATCTACTGTATTTGCAGGATTGCACTTGGTGCAAGACCCCAGTGGGCTGATAATACAAAGAATTTTTTTCCCCCAGCTTATTTTTAATTGTGCGTGAGATCTTTGCCAATGGCCGTTCATATGCGAGAGTTGCGCCTGGCGATGTAATTCTAGAACACAGTGGCTATTGGCTCTGCGATGCAGCTACTGCAAGTATTCACAAGCTTTCAACTCACTCCGACCTAGTGATCGCTGGAGTGGTGACTACTGACTAGCATGTACGAACTTAGTCGGGATTCCATCGGTCAAGAAAGAATAGCTTTCCAGCTTAAGACAAACAACTAGAGGCTTCATCGCCCTTCACCCCACCCCACCCCGCCCTAAAGAAGGCGGCCTGACCTCTGTTGATTCCCCTAGTTTATTCCCATGAGATCACGCGTAACGAAATGCGAGATGAAAAAACAACCAAAATTTTGTATATGTTATCACACCCACAGCCTCTCTGTCTCTATTTGTTTATTTTCGTTAAAGAAAGTCGGTGACCTTGTAAGGGAGTTGAAAGGAAGCTACAGTTTGTTCGTAGTCGTGCACACAGCAATCAGGTTAGATTACTGTACCGTAAATAATCCACAAGGAAAGTATGAAATTCAATGAGGTCAGGAAGTCCAGCATCTACAAAACACAACCTTGATGCTTTAAAAATATCTGGACATGGAATATTGCTGATTCTCATGTCTTGCAATAAGAAAACAAAGGACTAAAAAATGACGGGTCAGATGATGATACATTTTATATGTTTGTTAACTGAATGAAATACCTTGCCTATTCTAACGAAGATAATAGAGGGCGTTTTATGGAAAACCAGTAACAGCAATAACACTCACAATCATCTTCAGTAAAATCTATCCATAACACCTGCACAATCTTGAGTACAGGATCTGACCATGTCACTGTGCTCCACGCTATGGATTGAATAAATTCCAGTGATGATCTGTCGGTAAGTTTTCCTTGATCTTTTCAAGTCTCTTAAGAATTTCTAAGAAAGCAGGCCTTCTATTCATGTCAGCAGCCCAACACTGATCCGTCAACCTAAAAACATTGAGCAGTAAAGAAATTAGCAACCAAACATTTCATTTTCTGACACCTCAAATGATATGTCAGTACATACATGAAGCATTTTTTAGTATCATAGCACACTTTTCATAGGGCATTGACATGAACAGAGATTTCAGTTGTTGAACAACTGAAAGCCAGTTCTTAAAGAAAGATGCTGAAAGGTATACATTATTTTAAGACGAAAATATTCTTTACAACTAGAAGAAGATGCAAGACTTGATTTTAAATGAACAAAGAGCAGAGGAAACAGTAAAGATTTGATAATTATTAGCCACGAGACCAAACTTCATAACTATATCTATAACTTCCTTTCCTCTATTAGTAGCTAAACCACGAAAACTTAACATCACAGGTAACTATCAGAATTATTACTTAAACCATGAAACTCGTTCCTTTTTTCATTTGATAAATTATATTTGGCTTATCGGTTATTTTAAGGTGTCCATCAAGAGGTGAAGTTTGGTTTACTGGCTTTGGAAGATGCCAACTGATTTCAACTTTGCTTTCCTTCACATACATTTACGATCAGTGGTTATAAAAAATAATGTTTGCCAAGTGCAAATTTATTAACTTCCCTTATGAAATGTAATGCCTCTTTGGATTATAGTAGGTATACACCATGCAAGAGGTGTGCATTGTGATTGGATTCATTTCAGAAACAGCGTATGCTACAGAATGGTATAGGATGTGGAATTTCTGGTAGACCTACCCGGACAGGAAAGTAAAAATAAATAAATGAACTTAGAACATCTCAAATTTGACTTACTCTCTGAGGTCAGAGATATTAAATCCTTTAGAACGAAATGGTGGCCTGTGTCCTTCTGCCACATACTTGGCTGCTTCATAAGGCTCAAAATCCGAAAAGGGCGGCTCCCCTTCAAGCATCTGCAAAGAAGAATATAATGAATTACAACCTGCTTTGAATACACCTTTTGTAGTTTTTATACTGAACAGAACCACAATTACCTCATACAGTATCATCGCAAAAGAGAAAACATCAACTTTCTTATCGTATTTCCGGTGCTTGAAAACTTCAGGAGCCATATACCGGTCTTTTGTTTTTTCAAAAAAAAAAAGGAAGAAAAAAACGTTAAGTAAAAAAGTTAAGAGATCACTTTCTATTCAATTTCTTTTTGCAAGAGACACTCACAACTTCCTGTCTCGCCAGTCATTTTGTACACGTCATGTGAGTTTTGAACCTTGACGAGCTTGCTTAGACCAAAATCTCCAACTTTCAAATGGTCTGCATTGGAGTTGACTAAAAGAACATTCCTGAGATTTATAGAACAAATATTAACAGGTAAAAATGAATGGGTGCTATAAATATCAGCTCCATATCCTCAATACTGGAAGGGTTTAAACATCCAAGAAATGCATTTTGCATGCTGGCAAAAGCTAAATTTATTAGACGAGGGTTCTTCAAATAGGAAGATGAATTTAAGGTGTCAGTTAAAGCATGGAAATATTAGCTAAAAGAGAACAAAGAGACGTAATTATATGTCCACACGATTTAAAAAAAAAAAATTGAACTTGCCTTGGTTTTAGGTCTCTGTGAACAATGACATTTGGTTCATTGTGAAGATATGCCATGCCTCTGGTAACATAAGATAGACAGAGCTCAGATTAGCATAACAGTTAACGTCACTACGGTAGCATCTGTTACTTGATAATAGTTTTTGCGACAGCTTCAGATTTTCTAATGTTTTGTTTTCCCTACTGGTGGACCTACATGGGGAGACTATGGCCAAGTTTTTAAAATTCTCATACACACCCTTGTTTTTTTAACTCTCTTGGCCACACCAAAATTTTTTATTACAGTCTGCAACTGGTTTTCCAAATAAATGAAATCCAGCACTATTATTTGTACAAGGCTATATGGCTTGTACATGTTTCACAAAGTAGCTAAGCGTGGAAAAAAAGGGAATTCAACAAAAGAATACAGTTCTTAACATTCAAATACAATGATACTTGTAAGGTTCTTCAACTATTCTCATTCTTCTTTCTCAAAAAATATGAATGAAATACTAGGACCATTCAGACAGTTGCACCCAAACAAAATACTCTTATTAAAATGTCATTAGGTAACTGAAGCTAGGCAGGACGAAAGGCACATGTGATGTAAACAGGACTGTATAGCCCTCACAGGGTCCAAAAGGCATCTTCTAATGAGAAGTACAATTGATCACAAGAGTCCCAAGCCAACAAGACATAAAATAGAAAAGCGTCCCTTGAATAGGAATTATATGACAAGCATTGCCTCGTTAATCAATAAAAAAAAAGAAAACTTAAGATGCTTGAATCAATTCATTGTAATTAGTCTCACTTCAAAATGATCTTATATTAAGAATTTCTAGAGGTGTTTGCAAGAGAATCTCACCCAACATGTTTGAATGTTGAAAGAAAAACTAATGTTATCAGTGAAAGAATAAATACTAGAAAATTTACTGGTTTACAACTAAGAAAGTGGAGAGGTTCTGCTATACTTAAGTCATACTACTGCCAGTCTCAGTTCACAAACTCACTTATTTTCTGAAAAGCCAAGGAGTCAGATCCTAACAGCAAAGATACTGGCTTACAGCATGCCAAAGGAATATGGTTCCAAACAAAAATACCATGTGATGGAAGTAAAGGCTAAAAAAATGCATTTCTCAGAATAGCTAATTTCTACTAAGATAGTTTCCTTACATCCACCTGATAAGAGAATTTTTAGCATGTATATTTTCCACTATTCATACTTGATTTTGAAATATTTTGGATGTGTTGCACAAGTTAATTAGAATTTTGGATCCCTTTTTGAACTATTAACCTCGTGGGAAATTAATGTATTTTCAGATACTAGGTTACTGAGTAGGTAGAATCCGGCAGTAAAACCAAACATTGATTGATTTTGGGCTGCAAAGGAAGTTATACAACTCAGTTCCAGGCGTTCATCACCATTTTCAAATATCTAAGATGAAGATCTACAAAACATATGAAGGGCACAAAACTCAGTTTTGTTGTTTTGAAGCCCAAAGAGCAAGTCGAAAAACAAGGATTGAATCAGACCCGAACTTCCTGCACTCCAAATGCTGTCTCGGGTTATGGCCCATATCTCAAGCCTCAGAGGTCCAAAAATTACAAGATCGGTGTCATTGGAAAGAAGATTCGATTTTCTACAATTTCTCCAGAAATAGAGATCTTTGAATTCGCACATTTCCTGCCTCAAATCCGGCCCGCAATATCCAGATAGGAAAGGAATACAAAACAGAGAAGGAAATTTTCTTCTTTCCATCTGGGGGTAAAAAGGCCAGAATATAAAAGAGAAAAACATGGATCAGCTAGGGTGACGAGAGACGTAGAGGGACCTTAGAATACACCAAAAACAAGAGAGGAGGCGGCAAAAAGGAGGAGACGAAAAGCAGAGAAAAACAAGGGTTGAAAATCAGGGCGATTGGAAGACACCTAGCTACTTTTCTGCCACTCTCTGCTTTTGAATGATGTTCATCGTATCAAGTTTGTTTCTCTTTCATTTAACTATGGAGTAGACTTTTATTCTGGGATTTTTTATGTAACCTTACTATGAATATGTGAACAATTTCTTTGATTGAATTATTACATTAAGTTGTTGAGTATTTCATTCTATTTTTAATGCTTGTGTATGTTAGGCCAACATCTGCATGATTTGGAATTCAATTTGAGACTGAGAAGTGATAATTGTTTTAGCTATTGTTTGAAATACCTTAAGAAATCTATAGGATAAAGATATCCTAGGAACTTTTGTAATCGTTAAAGGTTTTACGGTACTTAATAAATTTCGACAAGTTCAGAAATTTCGTAAAGTATATGAAGTTTGATTGTCGAAATAATTCGTTGATACTCAAGAGAGATTAGTGTTTAAATTAGAAAACCTGATTATCAACATTAGGAGTAATTAATTCAATTGAGAAAGTTCACATAAGAATAGTTACGGTAAGTCTGAAATCCTAGAATCAGTAGAATTGAATTCAATAATATTTAATCAGTTAGTTGTTTGTTTTTAATTATTAATTTTTGTTTTGAAAACTATCTCATTTGATTCCTCAAATAGATCATAATTTAAAAGATTTTGGTAATTAGTAGTAATTTTTACAAATCCTCGTGGGACAATACTCTACTCATCACTTTATTACTTGTTACGATTCGTGCGCTTGTGAAATTAATCAACACCACCCATTTTTCTTCCATTAGAGATAAGCTCTTTTAGGTATTTACTATATATAGGAGCTTGCGCTACACCACGAGCTTACCCAAATTTCTTCAAATGCCAAAAAAAGATACCATGATACCACGAGCTTATAAAAAAGCATAAACAATTTGTGGTTTGGGTCATTGAGTCGATTGGGTTTAATAAACTCGGCTAATATAAATAATACAAATAAAAAATACACCGACAATAAATAAACTAACAAAAAAAAAGACTCAGGCTCATCTGGGTTAGCATGCAAAATCTGTAACTTGGTTGTGATACCTTTGTCACAAAAAAATAATTTATTGGCTATGTTAGCAACTAATTAGGATCCTCAAGAAATTTGTAATGATACTTATTAGGTTCTTTAATGTTGATAAAATTTTTAAAATCATGGATAAAATTGTGCATTAGTAAAATTTCTTGAAAATTCTGAGTGTTGCCAAACCGTGTGAAATATTTTCCAATATACCTGGCAATGTCCAACGCAAAGTTTATGGCTGTTGATGGACTTAGTGCACCCTTTTCCTTGAGGTACTGATGAAGATCACCCTGTGTCAGCACATGAATGGATTAAGAATGGCTTAGAAAGTTAATCAGTGACTTGAGCTTTTTCAGAGGGAATCCAAATTTGGAATAAGAAGCAGATATTGACTATTGACTATACCCCTCGTAGATATTCAGTAATTAACATAAGGGGCTTCCTATCAGTGACAGCTCCCAGAAACTGGACTATATTAGGATGGCGAAGCTTGACTAGCAAATTAACCTCATGTCTGAAGTCCTGACTGAACCAATAAAGTGAAAGATAAGTAAGCAAATTGACAATATAACAAATTAGAGTAAAAGAAAGTGAATTACAGCTACAAAAAGCACCGGATTGATCAAGATATTGAAAATAATGGCCCCTATCAAGTGAAATTCTCTCTTGATATCAATAAAAAGCTGGGGGTTGTCAATTTCAGTAGAAAATAGAATATCATCTAGAATTCTGAGTGAAAAAAATATATTGATCTCATCTTCTATCTGGTTCTGATTTGGTTCATTGCATAGCATAAATAAACAGGAATAAATAAGTTGGAAAGGAATAAAGTATTGATCAAAGTAAGAAGTCCACATGATAAGCCCAATTGTTGATGTCATCTTTTATTTTGGTTCTGAGGCCAAAATTCATGTTATGAATCACCTGAAATTTTTATTTACAAGGAAAAGGATGTTTAACAAACAAAAAGGTTATCTGCAGCTGTAATACAGATGCATAACTCAACAATAGGAAAATGTTGCAAAGAAAGGACTTACATCACCAATCTATCATCTGAGAGGGATGGAAGAATGCGTTTGACAGCTACCGGTGTTCCACGCCAATTGGCTTTCAAAATCTCACCAAAAGATCCCTGTCATACTAAGCTACAATTAGCAGAAACTCTTGCAGATAGATTCAGATAAAATAATCCAAGAACTTCTAAGTTGTGCCCCAAAATTCTAGCATTTTACATTAACATGAAGCAAAGAAGTCGAACGCAAAAATATACACCAACGATGTAAAATTGAAAAGGAGAACGTATTAATAGCCAAAACTACTTTAAGAGCGTCTAGCCAAAAAAAATTTTCCCTCTATTGAAGTCAAGGACAAGCTTAAACTACAATTACTTGTTGAGAGATGGTTATACATATAATTTGCAAGATTATAACAAAAAAGTAATTTTATCATAATAGAAGGCACTGTTTAAAAAAAACACTAACTCTAACATGTATATCAAACTGCAGCATAATTTCTACACAGAATTGTTTTATTAATGTCCACTAAAAACTTGACAGGATTGACAATCCAAAAATATTAAATAAGGATTTCCTAATTATACTCAAAATTATTAATACAATAGGTTGTTAACTTTACACATTCTAATAACCTGTATAATCAACCGAGAAATAGAATCAAACCTTTCCAATAATGTTTGAGTTTGAGAAGTCCAGCTCAGAAGGTTCAATTTCCCAGTCACACTTGTTTGGTAGAGGGGGTGGAACAGGCTTTGGTTCAAAATGGCTTCCATTTTGGCCCTGCAATTTGAATTAACAAAGTTAGCTCTCATAAGCAATTAAAAGACGGAATGAAAGATATAAATTATAATTGTATAAACTATATGACAGAAAAAACACAGCATATGGCATTGGAGCATTGAGAATGAACATGAGCGGCCGGTTTTTCATAGACGACTGGATACTCACAACAAATCACCACAATGAATCACTACACATTATGTACTGCTGACTGAAAAGAACCAGACAACCAAAAAAATCAATACTCGATACCAACACAGAGTACCACTCAATACCTGCCAGTCTTGTGGCAACTTCCTAGGCTGGTCAATGCTTGAGTGATAGAGCAAAGGCTACAAGGTTTTTCCCTTTATTATATCGTGCAAAGTAATTTGTAATCCACCAATATTTGCCCACGAGCAAGAGCTATATAATTTTAAGTGTACCAGTAGATTTATATAATAATAAGTTACCAAATACGATAGATCACATTAGAAGTGGCTATCTAAAACTCCTAAATCCCTAAAAAAAAATTACCCTAATTTATGTTGGATGCTATGAACTGAAACAATACGTTAAAAATTGCCCGGAAACAAACTTCCAAAGCTACAGATGCTAACACTAAAGATGGTGAAAACGGGGAAACAACGTGGCTACATTCTTCGAGCAATTCCTTACTGGTTGAAGAGTTGCCAAATGTATCCTCAAGAAACAAAAATTCTTAATTTTATCATCAATAAAACCAAGAAAGAGAAGAAGCACTATCTATACTCACATATGACAAGCCACCGTATGATTTTAGCAGTTCAATCATGTTGTGCTTTTTTGCGCCTTCTGCATCAGCTAGTGGCTGCAATGACAGACAAATCCAGTTTTACATGACAAATTATCAACTGCAACCATTACAAGTAAACTTCCAATGCATATCAAAACGACGCGGACAGATAAATGAAACGGCATCCAAATGAGCAGGAAATGATACATACCGTATTTTTCCAGCGATCTTGGGCGTTGACATCGGCTCCAAATTCAATCAAGCACTTAGCGACATCGACCCATCCATGGAGAGATGCCACGTGGAGCGGAGTCCGGCTATCGTAATCCATAGCGCGAACGAGAGACGGATCTTCCTCTAAAAGCTTCCGGACGGCAGCGGCGTCGTTTTGGTGAGCGTGCCACAGTATCAACGACGTCCTGCTCACTCTCGCTTTCTCCTTCTGCTTGTCCGTCATCGTCTCCGACGGTGATGAAGAAGAAGCTCCAGCCGTGTTAGTGTCGGCGGCGGAGGAGGGAGTATCGGAACTCATGAGAAGGAAGATCGGGATCAGGATCGGAAGAGTACTTCTGGTTTTTATGGTTTAGCTTTGAATGTGCGTGAAGTTTTTTTTTATCTGTGTGTTTGTGTGCGTGTGTTTGGGATTTTAGAGTGGAGTCGGAAATGGAGAGATAAAATAGAATATGAGCGGAGGGGAGGGGAGGGGAGGGGTAAAGAAAAGTGGAGGTTTGTATCCGTTATTCCGGTTTTTACTTTTTCAACCGAAATTTTTTTGAGAGAGATGGATATTCTCTTTCCTTTACTTTTCTGATACTCTCTATTAATTAATTAAATCAATCATTGTGTTTTTTTGTTTGCTTCCTCTGTCTCTCCGTTATTTTCTTTCTTTTCCTTCAATCATCTCTTCATTTTATACACTCTCGTATGGCTGTGGATTTTAATAGCTTTATAACCCCATTGTTTTTTTTTATTTAAAATAAATTTCCTTCAAATTATTATTTTTAGGTTATTTTAATATACTAATGTTAAAAATAAAATTTTAAAAATAAAATTTTAAAAATAAAAAAATTATTTCATTATATTTTAAGTAAAAAATATTTTAAAAAACAATTATTATCATAATATAATATAATTTCTTAGTATAATTTTAAAAAATATATATATATATATATATATATATATTATAATTTTTTTAACCAAAATTTCATGAAAGAATTTTGAGTGAAATTTATGTAAAGTTAAGGTATGTATTAATTAATTAAATATTTTTAAATTTATAATTAAAATAAAACATTACATCATAAAAATAAACAGAATCTTGATAGCTAGGGTGATATGGCTAATGCTATTACATCTTCCTACTGAGTTGATAATTTTTTGTACAAATTTTTTTTGATAATTTTTAAACTAGATCCATCGACTCAAGACATAGCACATGTCAAAGTTCATGTCAAAATGGATTGATAGTTAACCTGCTAAATTTAATTAACATGGTCAAAACTTGAGTTGAAACTTAAATTAGTTTTTTTAAAATAAAACTTTTTATTTCAAAATAGTATGGTTTTAATTTTTTTTTTTAAAAAAACTAGTGTTATTTT